>JGI24708J26588_10000933_pt1 | contig 23710 bp, 31 predicted proteins | sample BioPla1DNA2_FD_26588 | JGI IMG/M metagenome (IMG submission 26588) | reverse complement strand
CAGAGTGGCGGGCGCTTTGCCTACCAGACAAACGCCAGCACCTCGCCGCCGACACGCGTGCGACGAGCGATTTTATCGGTCATCACGCCTTTTGAAGTCGAGATGATCGCGATACCGAGGCCGTTTTGTACGCGCGGCAGATGTTCCACATCGGCGTACACGCGCAGACCCGGCTTAGATATTCTTTTAATGCCCGTAATGACAGGCTTATTGCCATAATACTTCAACGTCAGCTTCAAGATGCCCTGCTTGCCGTCATCACGATATCCGACCTTCTCGATGTATCCCTCATCGACAAGGATATCGGCGATGGCGCGCTTCATATTCGAAGCGGGCATCTCACAAGTCAGTTTACCGGCCCTTCCGGCATTACGGATGCGGGTGAGCATATCAGCGATCGGATCAGTAACTTGCATATCGAGTCCTCCTTACCAACTGGCTTTACGAACGCCGGGGATCTGTCCCTTATAAGCGAGTTCGCGGAAACAGACACGACAGATGCCGAACTTGCGCAAGTATGCCCTTGGGCGACCGCACAATTGGCATCTATTCTTCTGGCGTGTACTATATTTCGGCTCGCGCTTCGCTTTAGCGATCTGAGATTTTTTTGCCATATTTTCCCCCTTATCTGCGGAACGGCATGCCGAGCGCTTTCAAGAGCGCCATGCCCTCTTCGTCCGTTTCAGCCGTCGTGACAATGGTGATGTCAAGTCCGCTGATTTTGTCGATGCTGTCGTAGTCCACTTCGGGAAAGATCAGCTGTTCGCGAGCGCCGAGCGAATAATTCCCGCGGCCGTCGAACGAATTCGGATTGACACCGCGGAAGTCGCGGACACGCGGGAGCGCGATGCTGATCAGCTTATCGAGGAAATGATACATACGATCACCGCGAATTGTCACCTTCACACCGTTCGGCATACCTTCCCTCAATCTGAAGTTAGCCACTGATTTACGGGCATATGTCACGATCGCCTTTTGACCGGAAATCGTTGACAAATCGCGAACTGCCGAGTCGACCGCCTTCGGGTTTTCACGCACGTTGCCGATACCCATGTTCAGAACGATCTTCTCGAGTCGAGGCACCTGCATCACCGAGCTGTAGCCGAATTCTTTCATCAGGGCATCGCGAACTTCNTCGGTATATTTATCACGTAATCTGTTCATGCGTTATCCCTTCTTACCTTTACTAATCACGGAAATGGTTTCGCCGCANGCTTTGCAGAAGCGTACCTTGTCACCGTTTTCCAAGTATTTCTTGCCTGTTTTTGACGGACGCTTGCATTTCTGACAAACAAGCATCACGTTTGATGCGTCAATCGGCATCTCCTGACGGATGATACCGCCTTGCTGATGCTGGGATCTCGGTTTTACATGACGTGTAGCGATGTTGACGCCTTCCACGATCACGCGACCCGTCGCGGGAAAAGCTGCTATGATTTTACCCGTTTTGCCCGCGTCCTTGCCTGTCAGCACATAGACTTGGTCATCCCTTTTTACATGTATTTTCTTGCGCGACATCCTTCTCCTCCTCACAGAACCTCGGGCGCCAGCGAGAGAATTCTCATGTAATTCTTCTCGCGAAGCTCACGCGCGATGGGACCGAAAATACGCGTCCCTTGCGGGTTCCCATCATCTTTAAGAATAACGGCCGCGTTCTCATCGAAACGAATGACGGTTCCGTCTTTGCGGTGAATACCCGATTTCGTGCGAACGACAACAGCTCTGACGACATCGCCCTTTTTAACGGTGCCGCCGGGAGCGGCTTCCTTGACGGAACAGACGATCACATCACCGATATTGGCATAGCGTCGACCCGTACCGCCTAACACGCGGATGCACATCAGCTTCCTTGCGCCAGTGTTGTCGGCCGATTTAAGCCTGGATTGTACTTGAATCATTGACCTTTCCTCCTGAATTCAATCGAGTTATCTTGCTTTCTCGATTACTTCGACAAGACGCCAATGTTTATGACGGCTCAAAGGTCTTGTCTCCATCAAACGGACGCGGTCACCGATGCCGCACTCATTGTTCTCGTCATGGGCTTTCATTTTGACTGTGCGTCTGATGTATTTCTTGTAAAGCGGATGGCGTATGTGCTCCGTCACGGCGACGACGATGGTCTTGTCCATTTTGTCGCTGACCACGATGCCAACTCGCTGTTTTCTATTATTGCGCTCGCTCATTCCCTTTCCCCCTTAACTTGAGATAACTTCGCCGAGTTCTCGCTGGCGCATCACGGTCTTAACGCGAGCAATATCGCGTTTCACGCGCTTCAGCTCCATCGGATTGGCGAGCTGATTCGTGACGTGTTGAAAACGAAGCTTAAAAAGTTCAGCCTTCAGTTCATGAAGTTCATTTTCAAGTTCAGCCTGATTTTTTTCACGTAGTTCACTTGCCTTCATTTTCAAACCTCCTAGGACTCCGTCGCCGCATCTGTCGATGCATCAGCAGAGACACCTTCAGCCTCAACGCCCATTTCCTCAAGCTCGGCGTCCGTGAGGAGTTCTTCAGGTATATCGAGAACCTGAACCTCCGCGAATTTCGCGAGTTCTTCCTCCGTAAATTTACGTTCACTCTCTACAAAACGCACCTTGATCGGGAGCTTGTGACTGGCGAGTCGAAGCGCTTCGCGCGCCTGCTTCTCGGTAACACCCGCGACTTCAAAGAGAACACGTCCCGGTTTAACGACGGCGACCCAATATTCGGGTGAGCCTTTACCTTTACCCATACGTGTCTCGGCCGGCTTCTTGGAAACGGGTTTGTCAGGGAAAATTTTGATCCACACCGTTCCGCCGCGTCTGAAATAGCGGTTGATGGCGATACGGGCGGCTTCGATCTGGTTACCTGTGATCCAGCCTGGCTCCATCGCCTGTAATCCGTACTGACCGTACGTTACTTTATTTCCGCGAGTCGCTTTGCCTTTCATGCGCCCACGGTGCTGCTTTCTGCGCTTAACGCGTTTAGGCATTAACATCCGGCGCCTCCTTATGTTCCTGTGCGACGCTCTTCACGGTGAGAACTTCGCCTTTGTAAATCCAAACTTTAACGCCGAGCTGTCCATAAGACGTTTTCGCCTCGGCAAAACCGTAATCAATATCTGCTCTGAGCGTATGGAGAGGAATCGATCCTTCGCGATACTGCTCAAAGCGTGCAATCTCCGCGCCGCCCAGACGACCCGACACCATAACTTTGATGCCGCGTGCGCCGTTTTTCATCGCGCGGCTGATCGCCTGCTTCATGGCGCGACGGAAAGAGACGCGCTCTTCCAGCTGCTTGGCGATGTTCTCCGCGACAAGCTGTGATTCGATATCAACGTTTCGGACCTCTTTAACATTGATGAAGAACGTCCTGCCGAATTTCGCCGTCAATTTCTTCTTCAATTTCTCGATTTCCGATCCGCCGCGGCCGATAATGATGCCGGGCTTGCCCGTCGTGATCGTAATGGTCGTCTTGTCATCACCTAAACGCTCTATTTCAATGCGAGAAACACCGGCGCGCTCCGTCAGCTTCTTGACGTAATCGCGAATCTGTTTGTCCTCGACGAGATAGCGGGCAAAATTATTCTTGTCGGCGTACCAGCGGGAATCCCAATCTTTGATAACTCCAACGCGCAGACCGTGCGGATTAACTTTCTGACCCATACTAGACCTCCTGCTCCCTTTCTTTCAGCACAACGTGAACATGACATGTGCGTTTCAGGATCCATGTCGCCTGACCTTTCGCACGTGCGCGGATGCGTTTCAGCGTCGGCCCCTGCATCGCATACAAATCGGCGACGTACAGATCTTCCGCGTTCAACCCGTTGTTGTTCACCGCGTTCGCTTCAGCTGATTTCAGAAGTTTCGTCAGCGGTTGAGCCGCGCCATGCGGCGTATATAGCAGGACTGCATAAGCCTCTTCAAGGCTTTTGCCCTTGACTTGCTTGATGAGGGCATTAACCTTGAAAGCATTCATCCGAAGGTGTCTCAGTGTCGCTTTCCCTACATCGCGACCGACGCCCAGTACTTTGCGTTCCTTTTTCGTCAACGTGCGTCTTCTTGCACTTTTACGGGTAGGCTTGCTGTACTCCGCGAGAATCTCTTCGCGGCGCTCCAGAAGCTCCGATTTACTCATTACTTTCTTAGCCACAATTTCTCCTCCGGTTCCTTCTTATCTTCTCCGAGCACGTTTTTCGGAACCTGCATGACCCCGGAACGTCCTTGTGGGCGCGAATTCACCAAGCTTGTGACCGACCATTTCTTCCGTAATATAGACAGGAACGTGCTTGCGGCCGTCATGCACGGCGATGGTATGACCCACCATCTCGGGGAAAATGGTGGAGGCACGTGACCACGTTCTCAATACGCGATGCTCATTTCTCTCATTCAGCTCGTTGACGCGCTTCAGAAGTCTCTCATCAACATAAAATCCTTTTTTTGCGGAACGACTCATGATGTCTCCTCCATCCTTATCTCTTCTTCCGGCGACGTCTGAGAATCAGACGGTCGGTTGACTTGTTGCGTTTACGTGTGCGGTAACCATGGTTCGGCTTTCCCCACGGCGTCATCGGACTCGGGAGACCGATCGGCGCCTTGCCCTCACCACCGCCATGCGGGTGATCGACAGGGTTCATCGCTGATCCGCGAACGTGCGGACGGCGACCAAGGTGACGTTTACGACCGGCTTTGCCGATTTTCTTGATCTCGTTCTCAGGGTTGCTGACAACTCCGATCACGGCACGACAGTTCTGCAACACGAGCCGGACTTCACCGGACGGCATACGGATCGTCGCATAGCGGCCTTCCTTAGCAAGCAGCTGTGCCGACGTCCCTGCCGAACGGACGAGCTGTCCGCCGTGACCGGGATTCATCTCAATGTTGTGAATTTGCGTACCGACGGGGATTGAAGACAAAGGCAAGCAATTGCCCGCGACGATGTCAACGTCCTTGCCGGAGATTACCGTATCTCCCACCTTGAGATTGTGCGGGGCGAGAATATAACTTTTCTCTCCGTCCGCATACACGATCAGTGCGATAAACGCCGTGCGATTGGGATCGTACTCAAGCGCCTCGACTTTTGCCGGAATATCAGTCTTGTTGCGTTTCCAGTCGATGATGCGGTATTTCTGACGATTTCCGCCGCCGCGGTGGCGAACGGTGATACGCCCGTAGTGGTTACGTCCGCTATGCTTCTTCTTCTTTGAGAGAAGGCTCTTTTCAGGCGCTTTCTTCGTCAATTCGGAAAAATCGGTGCCTGTCATCTGCCTTCTAGCGGGCGAAGTCGGGCGATAACTTTTCAATGCCATAGATATCTCCTTACTTTCTCACGCGATCGGCTTACTGGCCAAATCCGAATTCCGTGATCTCAGTCTTATAACGTTTCGACGTTGTCTCAACTTTTCCGCCGGGGAGACTGTACTCTTCCGGTTGCGGATCGAGATCGATCGTAATAACGGCCTTTTTCCACGATGCCGTGCGGCCTCTGTTCTTGCCCATGCGACGCATTTTGCCCGACAGGTGCATCGTATTGACTTTGAGCACCTTGACGTCAAACATGTCTTCACAGGCTTTTCGTATTTCAGTCTTCGTAGCATCCTTCGCCACGACAAACGTATATTTGCCGTACATGGTCTCTTCCATGCTCTGCTCGGTAATGATCGGCTTCAGAATGATGTCTTGCGGAGTTTTCATGACTCATAAACCTCCTGAAATGTTTCAAGCGCCTCTCGTGTCGCAATCAGGCGATCGTATTTGAGAATGTCGAGCACTGAAAGCGCATTGACGGGCGCCGTCTTCACTCCTTGAAGATTGCGCGCCGATCGGACGACGTAATCGTTCTTGCCGGTCGTAACGACGAGCGACGTCGAGTCAACGCCTAAATTCTTGAGGACTTCGACCATCTCGCGCGTCTTGCCGTTTTCAATCGTTAAGTCATCGAGGACGATGATCTTGTCGCTGTTTGCTTTAACGGACAACGCGGAAAAGAGTGCCAATCGACGAAGCTTCTTCGGAAGCCTTACGCGATAACTGCGAGGTGTGGGACCGAAAACGACNCCGCCGCCGACATGCTTAGGCGACCTGGATGAACCTTGGCGTGCGCGCCCCGTGCCCTTCTGACGGAACGGCTTGCGACCGCCGCCTCTCACTTCGCTTCGATCCTTGACTTTATGTGTACCTTGGCGCTTATTCGCCTGTTGAGCGATAGCGACGCGATAGAGCGCGTCCTCGTTCGGCTCAATAGCGAAAATATCGTCCGACAATTCGATCTTGTCGACGATTTCACCTTTCATGTTATAAACATCGAGTTGCATAAGTACCTCCCCCCTCTACTTCTTCTTCGCCTTGACAGTCGACCGGATTTCGAGGAGACCGCCATTCGGTCCGGGAACGGCGCCCTTCACGACGAGGAAATTTCGCTCGCCGTCGACCTGAACGACAGAGAGATTCTGGACGGTCACGCGTTTATACCCGAGCTGACCCGGCAGTTTGTTGCCCTTGAATACTTTTGCCGGCGTGGCGGCCGAACTCATGGGACCTGCTTTACGATGGTATTTTGAACCGTGCGTTCTAGGCCCGCGCGCCATGCCGTGACGACGAATCGCTCCGGCGTATCCTTTTCCTTTCGAAGTTCCGGACACGTCAACAGCATCACCCGCTTCAAACATCTCATCGACAGGGATAACCTGTCCCGGTTCGTAATCATCATCGGAGCGAAACTCGCGAATAACGCGCATGGGTTTGACACCGATTTTTTCAAACTGCCCGCGATGGGGGCGGTTACCTTTTTTTGTTTCTTCATAGCCGACGCGCACAGCGCTGTAGCCGTCTGTTTCGACTGTTTTATTCTGTAAAACAGTTACGGGGCCGCAGGCGATGACTGTTACGGGTATAACCGACCCGTTTTCATCAAAGACCTGTGTCATCCCGGCTTTTCGACCGAGCATGAACTTTGCCATGTTATAACCTCCTGAGTTATTGGTTTGCCGCTCCATTCGGCAAACATTGACCCGTGAGTGCGGGTTTACAGTTTAATTTCAATGTTGACGCCGGCGGGCATTTCGAGACGCATAAGCGATTCAACCGTTTTCGACGTCGGGGCAAGAATATCGATCAGACGTTTGTGTGTACGGATCTCAAATTGTTCGCGAGAGTCCTTGTTGACGTGGGGTGAGCGCAAGATCGTAATGATCTCTTTCTCCGTCGGGAGAGGGATCGGCCCTGAAACACTTGCACCTGTTCTCTCAGCCGTGTTGACAATGCGACGCGCGCTGTCATCGAGAATGCGGCTGTCGAACGCTTTGAGGCGAATTCTGATTTTTTGATTAATTGCCATTTCCTAACATTCCTCCTGTTGTCTGCATTCAGAATCACTATCGGTTCGGGCGTATCACTCTTTACCAATTGAAATCCCAGACGAGCATCTCCTGATGCAAACGCTGGGAGCCCTACTGCCAAGGGATTCTGCGCCCGATATCGAGTTCGGGCTACTCGAGTGGAGTGACCTTACGGATTGCAGCAAATCGGTAAGCAATCTCCACCGTCATCGTTATCCTTTTCGCACGATAAGCCGCACGAAAAAAGGCGCAATGAGAAGTATACAACAGGATATTCAATGATGCAAGTGCGAAAATGAAGATGATCAATCCGCCGTGAAGCCGTCATAGCAGAGAACAGAGACAGGCTTGTCACCTTTCCGCCATTATACTTGCATGGTAAAATACCGATTGTATACAGTCAAGTATTAAAGACGCCAAACGTATTCAAGTAAACAAATAGAGTTAGGATTCGAACCATGATGACTGAATCAAGTAAATTAAAGGATACGGAGCATCCGAAGACGACACAGCTCCCCGCCACGGCGACTCTCCCGCGCTTTTCCGATCTCGCTGTCAAAAGGACACCCGATGACATCGTTTCTTCGATCACGGGGCACGACATTTTCGATTTCAACAGAATAGCGGAACAGATCGCGCCGGGGAAGACGATTTTTTTCGTCGGTATCGGCGGGATCAGTATGTGCGGTTTGGCGGAGTTCGCCAACCACGAAGGCGTCACGTGCTTCGGCTCCGATCCGCACCCGAATGCGCGGACATCCTATTTGGAGACGCTCGGGATTCCCGTAGTCCACTATCACGCGGCAGATTCGATCGACCGCGCCAATCCGGATCTTGTCGTTTATTCAAAAGCCGTTTTCGATGATAATCCCGAGCGTATGCGCGCTGCCGAGCTCGGCATTCCCTGCGTAGAGCGGTCAATTTTTCTGGGCGCGATCAACCGGTTGTTCGACCGCGTAATCAACATCAGCGGGACAAACGGGAAGTCGACATGTACGGCGATGTGCGCCCTGATCATGATTGAATCCGGAATTGATCCGATGGTACATCTCGGTGCGGAATTAATCGAGTTTCAAACAACCGTTCGACTCAGCGAAACGAAACAGCGCGAACTTATGTTGTCCGAGGCGTGCGAGTTCAAACGCGGTTTTTTTCACTACAGCGGCACGGCGACCGTCATTTTGAATCTCGTACACGATCACATCGATTGCTACAAAACGCACGACGACCTGATCGATGCTTTTGCGAGGTTTGTCGCGCTTCAACCTGCGGGATCTGTCCTCGTTCTGCCGACATACGATAAAGACGTCAACGCGATGCTCGACATCGTCGAGGTCGTTCGTCCCGGTCATCTGGACGAACTCGAACTCATCTGGTTCGGCGAGGAAAATGAGACGAACCGGTACGGGCAGAGACCCGACTACTATTACTCGGGTCTACATTACAACGACCGCGGTGAACCGTGCTGCGACGTCTACAGACGAGGATCTTATTACACCGACATTACATTGACCGTTCCGGGCGAATTCAATATACAGAACGCGATGGGCGCCATCGTCGCGGCCGACTTGGCGGGCGGAACGCCCGAGGCGGCAAAGAGAGCGCTTCAATCCTTCCGAGGAGCCGAAGGGAGATTTACGAGAGCGGGACGCTATAACGGTGCGGAAGTGATCGTCGATTACGCGCATCACCCGTCGGCAGTACGCGTCACGATCGAGGCGGCGCGCCACCTTCCGGCTAAGCGCCTTTGGATCTGCTTCCAACCGTTGACCCACAGTCGCGTCCGCGGATTTTTCGATGATTTTGTCGACTCGATGTTGGACGTCCGCCCCATCATGATGTCGGAAATCTACGATGACCGAGAACGAGATACGACCATCAGTTCTAAAGATATTTGCGATCGTATCAATGAACTGGGAGGACAGGCGGAGTATTACCCAACGAATGAAGCACTTGAGGAGCACTTGCGCCGGATCGTCGAGCCGGGCGATGTGCTCCTCATCATGGGTGTTGACCTAAGAAATGTCGGCGATCGCCTGACGGGACGCACCGACCATATGAAACCTGTCGAATAAGCCCTAAAAAAACTGTTCGTCAACACAATTATTGACAACTTGATTCAGCACGCGCTGAAAAGCCAGAAGATCAGCTTCCGGAATACCTCGCACGCAATCTTCCTTAAATTTCTTGACGATGGCACAGATCTTATCGTTAATCTCTGCACCCTTCTTTGTGAGGACGAGATTGTTCCGGCGCCGATCATGTGACGACGGTTCGCGCTTCAGGAAACCGTTCTTTTCCATACGATCGATCAGCCGCACCATCGTCGGTTCACGGAGCCCCATTAAATCGGCTAGCTCCCTCTGCGTAATCGATTCACCTTTTTTCAGATCGATGTAATACAGCGCGTTCCACTGCACTCTCGTTATATTGTATGGAACTAACCTTCGATCGACGGAATCGGCGATGCGTTTCGCATCGCGACACGCCATGAACGCAATACAATCCTCCAATAAGGATTTATCTATTGACATGCCATCCCCTCCTCATTGCCATAGAGTGGGCACTACCCGACTCGACGATCGCATTGTCGTCCGATCCGGCGAAAGGCTCGTCCGGCTCGACAACAACTTTCGCAGATTCATCTCCCGGCAACGGTTTTGGTTCGACGGCGTGTGCCTGATAGATCGCTTCGAATTCATCCGACTCGATCTTCTCTTTCTCTAGGAGGACATAAGCCAGTACTTCAAGCAGTTCGCGATTCGTAATAAGGACGTTCTTCGTCGCTTCGTAAGCTTCGTCAAGAATTGTCGCAACCTCTTCGTCAATCGTCGCCTGTAACACGTCGCTGTGACCTTGGACATGACCGTAGTCGCGACCGATGAAAACTTCATCCTGATCTGCCGTCACAAGGTTGCCGAGACGACTGCTCATACCGTACTTAGTCACCATATTACGCGCAATCTGGTTGACATGTTTGAGGTCAGAACTGGCTCCCGTGCTCGTTTCACCGAAGACGATCTCCTCCGCCGCGCGACCGCCAAGTGCCATCATAATCTCGCTCAACAGCTGAGATTTCGTTTTGAAATAAAAATCTTCGTTCGGCTTATACGCAGTATAACCGCCCGCACCTCCGGCGGGGATGATTGAGACGCGCTCAATACGATCAGTCTGCGAAACTTCCCGCAAGACGATCGCGTGCCCTGACTCGTGGTAAGCCGTCAATTTTCTCTCTTCCTCATTGATGACGCGGCTCTTCTTCTCAGGCCCGATCGTTACTTTGAAAACGGCTTCCGAGATATCGGAATACCGGATCAGCGTATCGTTGCGCCTCGCCGCTAAGAGGGCTGCTTCATTCAAGAGATTCGCTAGATCGGCCCCCGTGAAGCCGGGCGTCATCTTTGCGATCTCGGCGAGGTCGATATCTTTGGCGAGTGGTTTATCTTTCGCATGAACGTGCAGAATTTCTTCACGCCCCAAAAGATCAGGACGCATGACGAAAATGCGCCTGTCAAATCGTCCGGGCCGGAGGAGGGCATTGTCAAGAATATCGGGGCGGTTCGTCGCCGCTAGGACAATGACTCCTTCATTAGGGCCGAAACCGTCCATCTCAACGAGAAGCTGATTAAGCGTCTGTTCTCGCTCATCGTGTCCGCCGCCGAGACCGGCACCGCGATGACGCCCTACGGCATCAATCTCATCGATAAAGACGATACATGGCGCTTTTTTCTTCGCGTTGAGGAAAAGGTTGCGTACGCGCGAAGCGCCGACGCCGACAAACATCTCGACGAAATCTGAACCGCTAATCGTGAAAAACGGGACGTGCGCCTCGCCTGCGACGGCCCGAGCCAACAGCGTCTTGCCCGTTCCGGGCGGCCCGACAAGCAAGATACCTTTCGGGATCTTGGCACCGAGTTCAGTGTACTTTTTCGGGTTTTTCAGAAAATCGACGACTTCCTGCAGTTCTTCTTTCTCTTCTTTCGCACCTGCAACATCGGCAAACGTCACTTTGTTTTGACCGGGATCGGCGAGCGTCGCACGGCTCTTCCCGAACGACATCGCCGTCCTGCCGTCGCTATCCCTGCGCGAGTATGAGAGAAAGACGAACGCGCCGAGCGAAACCATCATGAAGAGCAAAAGAGCGCCGTTCAGGATGCTCCCGATATCTGTCGGACGATTGTAGTCGAAAGAGGCAATTTTACCGTTCACTTTCGCCTCGCGCAAAAGTTCGAGGTAAGAAGGAATTGTTTCAGACGGAATGGTTTTCTTTACGACAGCTGGATTGCCGGCCTGGACAGCGCTTTCGCTCATCTTCAAATTGAGCGTCGCTCCGTCAATCGTCACCGACTCGACCTGACCGCCCTGAATCATCTGCTCCACTTCGTAGAGCGTTATATCTTTTTGATCTGATTTCGACAACATGAACGTCGTCGCCAAAATGGCGATCATCAAAATGATATAGAAGGAAAATCCACCGAATCTTCTTTGCTGGTTCATATTACGATTAGTATCCTATTAGTTTAGTGTAGTCATATGTGCCTGAATGAGAGACAATTACTCCTTGTCGCTGAGGACGACGACTTCAGGCAAATTTCGGTAGAACCCGTCAAGGTCGAGGCCGTATCCGACGATAAATTCGTTCGGAATTTCCATCCCGACGTAATCGACGTGAATATCGACTCTCCGACGCATCGGTTTATCAAAAGCCGTCACGATGCTGATACTCGCGGGATTTCGCGTTGACAGCAGCGCCTTCAGGTGATTGAGCGTCAGGCCTGTATCGACGATATCTTCCACAATGAGTACATGTTTACCGGCGATGCTGCGGTCAAGGTCTTTGTTGATCTTCACGACACCCGTCGACTTCTCACCTTCATAGCTTTTAACCGACATAAAGTCAACTTCACACGGAAGATCAATCTCGCGAACAAGGTCGGCCATAAACATGAATGAACCCTTGAGGACACAGATAAAGTAGAGTTCCTTCCCGCTAAAGTCTCTGCTTATTTCTTCGGCAAGACGCTTAACGAATGCATTGATCGTCTCACGATCAACAAGCGTATGATCTATCTTTTTTTCAGTGTAAGGCATAGGCAACCACTTTCTCTTCGGAATAAAAACAAATTGTACACGATCGAACGCGTCAATTACAATCAGACAACATAGTATCATCTGCAACCATTTGCATTCTATCACAGCACTTCTCAAACGGATAGCATGCATATGATTCGAAACGCATGACACATCGGGAGCAAAACATCATCATTCCGCCGGATAAAACAGTCGACCAGTTTTACGCTTTACCCTCGGGAAAGATGATAAACAGACACCCGTCAGAGATACGCGCGCTCATACCTCCCGGCAAAGAGTACGATGTATCGCGCCCTTCACCGCTCACGCTCAGTTCAACGCCCTTCACCAGCTGATCGAGATGTACGGAGCCTAGTGTAAGTTTCAATGCAGTATGACCTCGATCATCCCTTGCGGCAATCACCTCTTCGAAATAGCGCGCGAGCACGCGTTTCATGATCGCCGGCGGACAATCCCGCAATGACGACACGGCCATCTTTCCATCAGGCAAAAGGGCTGTCCTGTACGAGGCATCAGCCCATTGCAGCAATGCCTGTTCGTCTCCCTCCGCCGCATCGCCGAGACGCACAAGAACGGGAACAGGGTCATAGCCGAGGACATCGCGCCACGCAGGTATGAGAGTGCGGCGCACTCTGTTTCGGAGAAACTCGTCCGAGCGGTTCGTCTCATCCTCGCGCCACGGCAGATCAAGCGCTTCGGCGGCAGACTCGATCTCTTCAAGGCGCACATCGAGTAACGGTCGAATAAAAACACCGTCAACGTATCGGATACCTACAAGACCCGCCAACCCCGAACCGCGCCCCACATGCATGAGAATACTCTCGGCGCGATCATCCATATGATGAGCGAACGCGACGCGGAATCGCTCAGGACTGCCGGCGTATTCCATTCCGAGTCGTACCATCGTGTCGCGCCGGACATCTCTTCCCGCCTGTTCGAGACTGACCCCGAGCTCTTCAGCGAGCTTGGGAATATCAGTGCGAACCGAAACATAGGGGATGGCGCGCTTCATACAGAACGACTCGACGAGGAGTTCGTCCAAATCGGCGTCTTCGCCGCGAATCATGTGGTTGAGATGACAGGCGAAAAGGTCGAAACGGTATCGCGACCGGTAGTCATCGAGAAAAGCGAGCATCACCATTGAATCGACACCGCCGGACACACCCGCCACGACGACTGCGTCGCGAGGGATCATATTCCGGCGTTCACATGTCGAAGCGATCTTCTTGAATAATTCGAATGTCTCTTTCGGATATCTCATTTAACGAAACGGAGCGAAAGGCGCTTCGGGAGTTCCGCCGTAGTCATCTTCGGTAAACGTGAGAATCTCGGGATTCCATTGAAGCGTGATGAGCGCACGTTCACCCTGCCTGTTTTTCTCAACGATAAGATCGACCTCCGTGATCTCCTCTTTGTAGTCTTTATCGCCTTCCTTGGCGTCAGGATCGTGTAAAAACATGACGACGTCCGCATCCTGCTCGATCGCCCCCGACTCACGCAAGTCGGCAAGTCTTGGCCGGCGTCCCGCCTTGTCGACTTCACGGCTGAGCTGCGACAACGCCAAGACGGGAACATCGAGATCGCGCGCCATCACTTTCAACATACGCGAAATTTCGGCGATCTGCTGCTGGCGATTCTCGGCTCGTGAACGTCCCGAGGCAGTCCCCATCAGCTGCAAATAGTCAACGACGACCAAATCCAATCGCTTGTGTTTCAGTTGCAGCTGACGACAGCGCGCGTGGATTTCGACAACATTGACGGACGAGTGATCGTCGATGTAGAGAGGAACATCATAGAGTTCGCCTAAACCGGCGGCAATTTTATCCCATGCCCTCTTATCCTTCTCATCGAGCGTCTCGAGCTGCTGAAACGACATAGCCGTCTTAGCAGATAGAAGTCTCGTCGCGACTTCTTCTTTACTCATTTCCAAAGAGAAGATGGCGACGACAGCATCGTAATAGCGCGCGACATTGTGCGCGATATTAAGAGACAGTGCCGACTTACCGACGCCGGGTCGAGATGCCAAGACGTAGAGCGCGCCTTTTCGAAGACCGCCCAGTACGCGGTCAAGGCCCGGATAACCTGTCTTCGGTGATTGAACCCTCACGCCTGTCGACATGAGATGAAGTTCATTAACGCGATCGCTCAACACTTCGCCGACGCGCACAAGTCCCAGATCGCTCTCATCTTCACGGATGTTAAGTATCCTCTGTGCCGCCAGCTCAATGAGCTGTTCCGCTTCCAGATCGGATGAAAATGTGTGTTCGATGACGCCGTCAAGCGCCATGATCAGGCGTCGTTTCAAGGACAATCCCCTGACGAGCTCGATATAAGAAGCATAGTTCGCAACAAACGGAACAGATCCGGGAAGTGACAACACGTACTCGCGGCCGCCTGCCGAACCGATCTTCTCGTTCAGAATGAGCTGGTTCGTTACAGTCAAGATATCGCACGGTTTCTGGTCTATGTGCAACATCTCGATCGCTTCGAAGATCAGCTGATGGCGCGGATCGTAAAAATCGGAAAACCTTAATTTTGAGATCATGGCTGACAGCGCTTCAAGCCGCAACATCGCGCAGCCGAGAACGGACTGTTCCATCGCGATGTTGTGGGGAAGAGCGTGTCCCTTCAGCCGCTCCGACAAATTAATAGGCTTGCCGGGGAGCGATGCCTGTTCACTAATCATTTAAATCAGCCTTTACGTCGAGTGTAAAATCAACGGAAATCTCAGGATGGAGACGAAGCGTCACTTGATGGCTGCCGATCATCTTGATCGGTTCGCTCACCGAAATATCGCGCTTGTCAACTTCATATCCGTGCTGCGAAAGCATATCGGCGATGTTCTGATTCGTCACCGTTCCGTACAGCCGCCCTGCGGAACCTGTTTTTGCCGCCCAGACAAAACGCTGTCCTCCGACGGCAGCCGCGATCTCTTTCGCACGCGCCAGACGCGTCTCCTGTTCTTCAATCTTCGCGCGCCGCTTCATCTCGACAACGTTCAAGTTGTCTTTCGTGACGGGAACGGCCAATTTACGCTTGAAAAGAAAATTGTTCGCATAGCCGGGCTTGACCTCAACAACATCTCCGGCTTGCCCGAGACCTTTGACACCTTCCAGAAGCAATACTTTCATATTTTTCCTCCTTAGATTCGTATCGGAACTCCATGATACCGCAAAAGCTTCCGATTATGACGGACACATCAAAAACACCTAAACAAAAAAAGCCTCCGCCTCGCAACTATCTGCGAAACGGAGGCTGTTCGATTCGAGAACGAAACTACTCTGCTTTGTAAGGCAGCAATGCGACCTGTCTCGCACGACGAATCGCGTTCGTCAAGCTGCGCTGGTGAAGCGCACATGTACCCGTCATACGGCGCGGGAGAATTTTGAAGTTCTCAGCCGTATAGCGTTGCAGCGTATTGACATCCTTATAATCGATGTGATCGATGTGGTCGGCGCAAAATACGCAATACTTTTTACGACCGTAGCGCCTTTGCCCCTGATAGCTTCCGCGTCTTCTTGTTTCTGCCATATTCATTACTCCTTCAAGGCTTCAGTTAATTAAATTAAAAATCAAATGGTAGGGATGTGTCATCGTCGGGCGCCGGGAGGAAACTGTCACCTCCGCTGTCGACCGTTGTCGCCGATACGCGATCCGAACGGTCATCATCGCGTCGACCGCCGCCACCGCGTTTCGATTCGCAAAACTCGACTTCGTCAATGATCACTTCCGTCGTATAACGGCGATTTCCTTTATCATCTTCCCAGCTCCTCGGTTGGATGGAGCCCGAGACGAGAATACGATCACCCTTGCTGAAATAGCGGTTGATAAATTCTGCTTGTTGACGCCATGCGACGCAGGGGATGAAATCAGCCTGATTCTGCCATGACCCGTCAGCGGCACGGCTGCGACGATCACAGGCGACGGTAAAATTGCATACGGGAATCCCGCTTTGCGTCGTCCTGATCTCAGGATCACGCGCCAGTCGTCCCATTAAGATTGCTCTGTTCATTCATGTGTCCTTTCTGTCATCAGACAATTCAGCGGGGTTTAACTCTCATCTGCCGGCGTTTCCGGCACTTCTTCCATATTCTGCCCGGCTTCAGTTTCAACCGGCTCTTCGGATGCCACCTCTTCCGGAGCGTCGGCTTCCGGCTCATCCGCGCCTTCTTCAACTTCCGCCGGCGCGCTTTCGGCCTCCTTGGCGGCAGCTTCTTCCTCTAATAATGTACGCCTCCCCGTCGGAACAAAATTGCCCTCGGCGACGACGATGAGGAAGCGAAGCACAGGATCATAGATACGCAGCAAGCGCTCAATCTCGCGCGGCGCTTCCGGATCGGCGTTGAAGTACACGAGAACGTAATATCCTTCGCGGATATCCTGTATCTCGTAAGCAAGACGGCGTCGGCCCCACTCAACGATGTCAACAATCTCGGCGGATGCTTCAACGATACCGTGCACGCGTTCCATCTGCGCTCTCAGTTCATTTGCCTGAAGTGTTCCATTCAGGACATAGATCAATTCATATTTTTTCGTCATGGGATTATTAACCTCCTCCCGGACTTTACGGCTCTACACTTTGTAGAGCGAGGACTGCGCCTGTTTTCGCAGGCGAATCACACTCTAGCACGGAAACGGAATCCCCGTCAAGTTTTGTGTTTTACGGCACATCCCGCTGAATTTGCCGTCATTGACATATTAAGTCGGTTCACCTAGTGTACCGGAAAGATGACGTCGAATTTTTGCCTGTACCGAAATCTGAACGATTTCATCCCTTCAAGAGAAGATGATTTACGTAAGATCCAACTCCTGTAAATACAGATACAAGTCCTGCATAATTTCATTCAATTCGTCGCGGACGCGGCGATAAGAGACAATCGTCTCACCGAAAGGATCCGCGATATCGTGTGAGCGCTCCGACACGTCAGCCATCGAGATGATCTTATCCTTCAATGCGGGAGCAGCACATCGCAGCCACTCGCGCTGCATCGTCGTCATCGTGATGACAAGACTTACGTCGTTTAGCATCTGCCTGTTGACGGGCTTTGATGTCATGCCCTCGCCATCGATCCCGAATTCACGCAGAACTTCCACCGTATGTTCCGAGACCGGCCAGCCGGGAAAAGTCGAAAGTCCCGCCGAAATCGCTTCCCAACCTTTGTCGCGATAACGATCGTTAAACAACGCCTCCGCCATGGGGCTGCGACAAGTGTTGCCATGGCAGACAAACAATACTTGTCGAACATCGGCATCTTCCTTCGCCGCGGCGGCATGCGACAGACGATCCATATACGCGACGGCGTCCTCTCCTTCAAACCCCTCGGCATAGATGATATCGACACCCTGCTCATCGAGTGTGCGCATCGCATCAAACAGGTGATGACTCGCCCGCGAAAGATCACTCGTACCCTCGTACGTATAGACGTGCGGCGCTGATGGCAACTTGTCAGCTTTCGACCGCAACGCATCCCGGCACGCCTCGCTGATAAATAACCCGACAGAAGTCCCCGAACCTTCGATCATCTCCAACAGTCGATCGGACAATGCTACTCCCTCCTCGGGCAGAACGACGCGCACCGCGGCTCTCGGCGCGTAGTGGCGATATTTCATACCCGGCGAAACGGGGCGCACAACTTCACCGTCCTGATCAATGTCTTTCCAAAAGACGGCCTCAATACCCGTTTTCTCGAAAATCGCCTCCGCCGTCACGACACCCGGACGCAATATCCGAATAGGCTGACGCGTTAAGTCGATCACCGTCGACTCAAGGCCGACGTCACATGGCCCGTCATCGACAATCCATGGAATGCGTCCTGAAAAATCATCAACCACATGATGAGCCCTCGTCGGACTGGGCCTGCCCGAAACATTGGCTGAAGGAGCGACAACGGGTACGTTTGCAGCCGCAAGCAGAGCGCGCGCGGCAGGTTGAGACGGGAAACGCACGGCGACGGTGTCGAGACCTGCCGTCACTTCATCGGGAATACGCTCTCCGCGAGGCATCACATACGTTAAAGGACCGGGAGAGAAGGCTTCGTACAATACATGGAAAACGTCAGGAACGGAAGAGACGACGCCTTCTAAATCTTCGTCCGACAGAAGATGGACGATCAGAGGATTATCGGCCGGTCGACCTTTCAGGCGGAAGATCTCACGTACGGAATCGGGAAGCAACGCGGACGCTCCGAGCCCGTAAACGGTCTCCGTCGGAAAAGCGACGACGGAACCCGAGGCAAGCGCTTTTCCAACTTCGTCAAAATTGCTTTCATCAATCGGATGTTTGACGAGAAGAACGCGCGTATCCATAGACTGTTTTCCCTTATGCTCCGCTACGCCTGTAAAGCGGCTTCGTGCTCAGCAATCTGCAAGGCATCGATGATCTCATCGAGATCACCTGCCAAAATGCGGTCGAGTTTATACAGCGTCAACCCGATGCGGTGATCGGTAACGCGGGACTGCGGGAAATTATACGTACGAATTCTCTCGCTTCGATCTCCGGAACCTACTTGACTCCTGCGCTCGCTCGCGATCGCGTCGGCGCGCTCCCGCTCCGCCATATCGAGCAGAATGGCGCGCAAGTGCGTCATCGCCTTATCCCGGTTCTTATGCTGAGATCGCTGATCCTGACACGTCACAACGACACCGCTAGGAAGGTGCGTTATCCGAATGGCGGAGCTCGTCTTATTGACGTGTTGACCGCCCGCGCCCGACGCGCGATACGTATCGATCTGAAGATCTTTCGGATCAATCTCGAAATCAACTTCATCGACTTCAGGTAAAACGGCGACGGTGACGGCAGATGTGTGGATGCGTCCGCCCGCCTCCGTCTCCGGTACGCGCTGCACACGATGTGCGCCGCTCTCATACTTCAGCCGGCTGAAAGCGCCCTTGCCGTCAATAATAAAAACAACCTCTTTGAAACCGCCCAATTCAGTCTCATTGAAATCCACGATTTCCGTTTCCCAACCGCGTGCCTCCGCATAAGCCGAATACATGCGATAGAGATCGGCAGCGAACAGAGCGGCTTCCTCACCGCCCGTCCCCGCGCGTATTTCTACGATGACGTTGCGCTCATCATTTTCGTCTTTCGGCTCGATCGCCTCCATGATGGATGCCTCGAGAGACGATTCTTTCTCTTCAAGCTCAGCAACTTCTTCGCGGGCAAGCTCGCGAAGAATCGGATCGTCTGTCTCGTAGAGGAGCGCCCGATTCTCCTCCAAGTCTTCCTGAACCTGCCGGAGCTCGCGGATAAGCTGAACAAGCGGCTGCAATTCCGCATGCTCCTTGACGAGGCGGACGTACGCCTCGCGGTCGCGCATGAGATTCGTATCGGCGAGCATTTCCGTCAGCTCGTCGTAACGTTCCTCACTCGTCGTCAATTTTGTCAGTTCACTGATGTCCATAATCGCTCCGGATCCAAATATTCTGCCCACATCTTACCAAACACTTCTAACCGGCCTCCATACGGAAAACTATAACTCTCGTGTGACCGGCCAAATCTTTTATCCTGTCGCACTCACGCCATACACTGTCTCGCACGAATAAACGCATGACTTCTTCCTCCTGAGAAGCGCCGATTTCGATGATCAGAACACCGCCATCGCGCAAGTAACGTCCAGCCTCCCGCGACAAACGGCGATAATAGTCCAATCCGTCATGACCGCCATCGAGTGCCGACAAGGGCTCGAAGCGGTTCACTTCAGGCATCAGGCTCGTAATCACCTCAGTCGCAATATAGGGAGGATTTGCCGTAATGACATCGTAACGACAATATGTCGATGGCCAAATGTCGGCACATTCAATTTTCCAATTAACCGGCGCGATGATACGAAGCGCGTTTTGCCGCGCGACGTCTAAGGCATACCGTGAATTATCGGTCATCACCAGCGAGACATCTTTCCCCGCATCATAGAGCTTCCGCGCGACCGATATCCCGATCGCGCCCGTACCGGTAAAAGCATCAAGCAGATGTACACTTTGCAGTGAATCCGTATATTCAATCGACGCATCGACGAGCAGTTCGCTCTCAGGCCGAGGCGTCAGTGTCTCTTTTGTGACCGTAAAAGTCTGATCGTAAAATATTGCCTTCTCGATAATTTGCGACAGAGGCATGCGATTTTCACGCTTCACGAGCGCTTCATCAAGAGCGGCAAGCTGTTCATCGCTAAGCAAGACGTCGGGAAAGGCAAGCTGATGCGCGATCGAAATGCCGGTAACGGCCTCAATCATCAGGCGCGCTTCTTGACGTGCATCGTCAATCCGCGCCTCGCGAAGTCGGTTCGCTGCCTGATCGAGAAATGTCTGTCGACTCACACTCACAAGGCTGTCGACTACCAGCGATCACTGTCGGGGTTCTCGGGAATGACGGCGTTCATGGCGGCGATCGCGACTTCAAGCATCTCGTCGTCCGGCTCCGCCGTCGTCAAACGCTGCAAAGCGAGTCCAGGTTTCGACAGCGCCCGCGTCAATACGTTGTCGTACGTGCCCGCCAGTTTAATGATTTCGTAGGAAACACCTGTCACCAAAGGCAACAGGGCGAGGCGAACCAGGATATTGATCCAAAGCGTGTAGCGTCCAACGACTGCGAACGCGAGGATCGAAATGAGCATCACCAAAAACAGGAACGACGTCCCACAGCGCGGGTGGAAACGGCTCATAGGACGAATATTCTCGACAGTCAACGGTAAACCGGCCTCATATGCCGCGATCGTCTTGTGCTCCGAGCCGTGGTACATCCAGATGCGCTTGATATCTTTGCTGAGAGAAGTCAACCACAAATATGAAATAAAGATCGCAATTCTGACGAAACCTTCGATAAACGATAAGGCAAGAGCCATACCTCCCGACTGTTCACCGGCACCGAACCCCGTCACTTTACGCAGCAGATCGGTCAAAGCGCTCGGCAGCAAGATGAATAGAGCCACGGACAGACCGAGCGAGACCACCAGCGCAAACCCTGTCATAATATGAGGATATCGTTCGGCAAACCGATCAAAGCGCGACATCTCCTGATCGTCTTCAGTCTCTTCTTCCTGCATAGCAATATCGGCAGAATAACCGATCGCACCTACCCCCGTTTTCAACTGCGTTACGAGACGGACGATCCCTCTGAGAAAAGGGATATTGAATCGATTGGCAAAGGAAGAGCGATCTTTGACTTGCAGGACGATTTCGCCGTCGGGTGATCGGACGGCGATCGACTGTTTTTCGGGTCCGAGCATCATTAAGCCCTCGATCAGCGCCTGTCCGCCGATCGACGTCTTTTTACAAACGCCCATCCCCTCCGATTTTTTTTGGCACCCTGCCTGATTATTTTCCATATAACTACAATGAATTAAGTTGGCAGTTATAACTGCCTGTCTACGACGCATCAAAAAAAAGAGGAGCCGTTGAGCTCCCCCCTCGGCTTATTTTTGCCGTTCCATGCGCCTTCTGAACTTATCGACGCGCCCGCCCGTATCAACGAGTTTCTGACGCCCCGTATAGAAGGGATGGCACTTGGAGCAGACGTCGACGCTAATCGCTTCTTTCGTCGCACCCGTCTCGAATGTCTCACCACATGCGCAGCGCACAACACTTTTACCGTATTTAGGATGTATTCCTTCTTTCATTTCTTTCACCTCTCATGGCAACCGCGCGAGAAGCCACCTGCCCTCGTATGCGATCCCAGAAATAAGCGCCCCTCGGGGCCGCTCGCTAAAAGATTGTACAACGCTACCGCCAAAGCTGTCAACCCGACCACAAACGCCAAATCATTTACCTTAGTTGCAAGCTGAATGCCAAAGTAAGAGCATCTCTTACCTAACCGCAAGTTCTGCAAATTGGAGTTGAGCCGGAACAGCATAAGCGACACCCGACCAAACGACGATCCGCAGCATCATCGCATGAGTTCGCACTTGCACACGACGGATTTTACAGTAAAGGAACAAATCCAAAATGTTACACAATTGCGAGCCGATCTCCTCATGCGATACGCTGAGATGGAATGATTATGAAAAGGAAAACAATATGAACGAAAAGACAATCACCGTTTATTTCATTCGCCACGGACTGACCTATCAAAATCTCTGTCGCGAATACCAAGGTCAATTACAAAACAACGACGTTCTCCCCGAGAGCGCCATGCTCATCCGCCAAAGAAGGCTGCGCGGCGTCGTTCCTGAAGTAAATACACTGTGGGTATCGCCGCTCATAAGAGCGCGAACAACTGCAGAACTCTACTTCCCCGGAAAAGAATATGAACTCATGCCTGAACTGCAAGAAAGAGAGTTCGGCCAATGGGATGGCAAGACACATAACGACCTCCTCGACGACCCGCTTTACATGGAGTTCATCAACTCTTTCGGCAACGTCACCCCGCCCGAAGGCGAGTCGCCTGAAGCGTTCGATGCGCGCATGCGCGTTGTGATCGAAAGGATCGAAGAACTCGCACACTCTGCACCGGAACAATTCCCCCTCGCACTCGTCTTTCACGGCGGAGCAATCCTCAACCTTACCGGCAGGCTTATTTCTCAAGGTGAACCGTTTTGGCGTTACTATTCACCCGGCGCCGGCGGACTTAAGCTGGAACTCGCTCTCAATCCGCTCAGAGTCGTCACTGTGGAAGAAATATTCAACGACGACGTACCGATCGAGAAGACACCGTTCTACCTTGATTTTACAAAGCCATAGTGAGCCAAGTAGAGTCAACCTATTTTCTTCTTGGTCACCAACTCTATTTTGATTTTGACTTTTGATCTGTATGATTGAAAAAAGATATGTCAGACTAAACGAAATAGGCTACGTGCCAGATTAAGTTGGGCGCCCCGTGCTTCTCACTGTTTACTTTGGCATTCAGCTAATGATGTCGGCAATGACGTTAAAGAATATTTGAGACTTGAAAAACTAAAATAATAGTGTAAACTAGTAATCGATAGGACTCCCCGCACCTCTCAACGATGTGTCCCAGGGGAGACGTTTTTTATTAAAAGAATTATGTTTAAATATGTTGGAAATCAAGTCTCCTAGAACCTATGAAGAGCAAGTTGAAAAGCTAACGCAGCGCGGTTGCATCATCTCAGATAAAGATGCCTGTAAGAGGGTCTTAGCTTCAGTTAACTATTATAGATTGTCCGCATATTTCCTCCCTTTCAAAGTAAAGGGGGGACTTTATAGTAAGGGTACAACGTTCAAGCAGATTTATCATATCTATGAGTTCGATAGAAAGCTTCGCAACATTCTCTTTGCTGCTCTTGAAGTTATTGAAATCTCATTAAGAACACGACTTGCCTACCTTCACGGACACAAATATGGTGCTCTAGGCTACCT
>JGI24708J26588_10000930_pt1 | contig 23769 bp, 14 predicted proteins | sample BioPla1DNA2_FD_26588 | JGI IMG/M metagenome (IMG submission 26588) | reverse complement strand
CAGTTTTTGACCTATCTGGGTACTATCTTTATCTGGTGGTTTGGCGGTAAACAGGTAATCATGGGTGAATTATCCATCGGGACCCTGATGGCCTTTACAGGTTATATGTGGCAATTTTATACACCGGTACAGGACCTTTGTCACATGAACCACAGGTTTCAGAGGACAGCTACCTCAGCAGACAGAGTATTTGAAGTACTGGATACCCAACCTGATATAGCTGATAGTGTTGATGTTTACCATTTGAAAGAGATAGAGGGTGAGGTAGAATTTAAAAATGTTACTTTCCGTTATGAGAAAGGAGAAACGGTCCTGAAGGATATGTCCTTCAAGGTAGAGCCTGGAGAGGTTATTGGTTTAGTTGGTCATAGTGGTGCAGGAAAAACCACTTTGATTAACCTGATCTGTCGCTTTTATGACCCGGATGAAGGTGCCATATATATTGATGGCCATAATATTAAAGATGTCAGTTTAAAAAGTTTAAGAAGCCAGATTGGAGTAGTTCTACAGGAGCCTTTTCTTTTCAGTGGTACCATTGCTGAAAATATAGCCTATGGCCGGCCAGATGCCTCTATCAATGATATTATTGCTGCAGCTAAAGCTGCCAATGCCCATGATTTTATCATGGAGTTTCCTGATGCCTATGAAACCCATGTAGGAGAGAGGGGAGTCCGTTTATCCGGTGGAGAGAAACAGCGGATCTCTATTGCCAGGGCGCTACTAAAGGATCCCAGGATATTGATCCTGGACGAAGCAACAGCTTCTGTAGATACAGAGACAGAGCTGGAGATTCAACAGGCTCTGGAAAGACTGGTTAAGAATAGAACTACCTTTGCCATTGCTCACAGGCTTTCAACCCTGAGGAATGCCAATAGGTTATTTGTGCTGGAAGATGGGGAGATAGTGGAGATGGGTAGTCATGAAGAGTTATTGAATAGAGACGGGGTTTATGCCAGATTGTCTAATATGCAGAGGGAGATACATGCCATATAGAGGGGGTAGTTTAATGAAGAATAGGGAATCCCTGTTAAATGAAGAGTTAACAATGCTCAAGGGGGAAGGATTACATATATCTAAGAGCCAGGATGGCAATTTGCAGCTGGAGATAAAGGGTGGAAAGATCTACGATAATATTGGGGTAAAAAGGGCTTTCCCCTATTCCTATAAAGATAAGTATATTTTATTCAAAGATAAAGAGGGTAGGGAAATCGGTATACTGGAGGATATGGCTGAATTGGAGGAAGAATCCAGACGGCTTTTACAGGAGGAATTGGAAAAGGTCTATTATATACCCTATATAAGGAAGGTAATCAATATTGATTACAGGATGAGGACACCTGTCTGGACAGTGGAGACAGATAGGGGCGTAATTACCTTTGAATTAGCCAGGAGAAGTGATGCTAAATTTATCAGGCAAAATCATCTGGTAATTAAGGATTCTGCAGGGGCAAAGTATGAGATTCTTGATTATACCCGGCTGGATGTCAGGAGTCAGGAACTCATAGAGCGTGAAGTGTAAAATTATTAATTTTATATATACTGCAGGTTGTATCTACCTGCAGGAATCTCATTCACTTGACATTAAATTTTTCAATAAGTATAATAATATTGACAATATTTGTAATTAAAAGGGAGGATGGAATGGCTAACATATATGATATAGCCCGGCTGGCAGGTGTATCTATCGCAACTGTATCCAAGGTTATTAATGACCGGCCTGATGTAAGTGAGAAAACAAAAATAAGAGTAAGAAAAATTATGGAGGAAGAAAACTTTATACCTAATTCTGTTGCCAGAAGCTTATCATTAAATCAATCCAAATCAATAGGAATATTGTTTAATAGTTCCCATGAATTTGGTTTACATAATCTTTTCTTTCAGGAAGTACTATTTGGTGTGGAAAAAACCCTGGGTAATGCGGGTTATGATTATGTATATTTTGCTGATCAGAAATGGCATAATTTAGGTAATTACGATTATCTGGGCAAATGTAAAGATCGGATGGTAGATGGTGCTATATTATTAGGTATACATCCTGATGATAGTATGAAACGCTTATTGGAATCAGATTTGCCTGTAGTTCTCATAGATTATCTATATACCAATGAAACAACTACTTATGTTACCAGTAATAATGAATATGGTGGAAGGAGAGCAGCTGAATATTTGCATGAACTGGGTCACAGAGATGTGGGGATGATTACAGGCTTTGTTTCTGTTCCTGCCGAACAACGTAGTAATGGTTTTATGGCCGGGGTTAAAGATTTTAATTTAAATTGTAAAGAAGAGTGGATTGTAGATGCTTCCTTTTATGAAGGGGGCGGCTATAATGCTATGAAAAAAATTCTCAGCATGGATAAATGGCCTTCAGCTATTTTTTGTCATAGTGATGCTATTGCCATTGGTGCTATTAAGGCGATAAAAGAAGCTGGTTTAAGAGTACCAGAAGATTTTTCCATAATAGGTTTTGATAATATTGAAATATGTAAATATATTACTCCTGCCTTAACTACCATAAAGCAGGATTCCTATAGGATAGGGGAATTAGCTGCAAGGCAACTATTAAGTATGCTAAATTCACCTTATATCAAACTGGAACCGATTGTATTAGATACAGAATTAATAATCAGAGAATCCTGTATGGAGTTTAAAGGGGCTTAGATTTTTTGTCTTGACACATTGTTTATTTTTGGTATAATATAAATTTATAGAGGTGTTTTTTTATTTTAAACTTAAACGCTTTCGTATTTTGGCCTGTAGTTTTTTCGCAAATACCTGGAGTTTTCTCAGGTAGTAATAATATAGGTTTATTCACAACTGTTTTACATAACTTAAAAATTAACAGATATTTTTAAATAGTAAGAACCTTTAGTCATAACCTGGTGTTAATAAAAAGGGGGATATTTCTGGTGAAATCATGCAATAAGATAATTCTTTGTTTTTTAATAATTATATCTTTTCTTTTAATTAATGATGGGTTATTAACTCAAGCACAGGAAACCGGGGAGCTCATTAGTTATGAGGAGTATCTCGCTAAGTATCAATGGGCAGAAAAACCTGATAGAGAGTTGATTTTAAGTATCGATAATCTTACTGATAAAAGTAGTAATGTAGAAATTATTAGCAGCTTTGAAGGAGTCGATGGTCCTGTTATCAAGACAGAGGAAGAAGGGTATGTGGAATGGGAATTTTATCTTGCAGAAGCAGGTTTATATAATATAGAGATAAAATATTATCCTGTCTCTGGTCGGAGAACCGGTATTGAAAGGGAAATTTATATCAATGGAGTATGCCCCTTCGGAGGCGCGGAAAATCTTATCTTTACCAGGGTCTGGCAGGATGGTGATGAAGTTTTAACAGATATTAATGATAATGAAATACGACCTCCACAGGTTGAAAATCCAGTCTGGCGGACCAGTTTTTTAGGTGATAGTAATGGATATTATCCGGATCCTTATAAATTTTATTTTAGGGAAGGTAAAAACACAATTAGGCTGGTTTCGATAGTAGAGCCAATGATTATATCCTATATAAAGATAACCCAGGAGGAAGAGATCCCTGGATACGAAGAACTTAAAGATTATTATGAGATGAAGGCTTATAAAAAAGCAGAAAACGTATTTATAAAGATCCAGGGTGAAGATGCGAAGTATAAATCAGATCCTACTCTCTATCCTATCTTTGATCAGGGTGATCCCTCAGCTGAGCCATATCATCCGGCAAAGATACGTCTTAATGCTATCGGAGGTTATCATTGGTCCAATATAAATCAGTGGTTATTGTGGGAATTCGAAGTTCCCGAAGATGGTCTATATAAGATCGCTATAAAAGGGAAACAAAATCAAAAACAGGGCTTTTATAGTAATCGGAGACTTTTCATTGATGGCAAAACTCCTTTTCAGGAAGTAAAGGCTATTCGTTTTCCCTTTAGCAGTAATTACATAATGAATGAGTTACAGGACGAAGATGGCGAGGTTTACTTGTTTTATCTTGAAAAAGGCAAACACACCTTGCAATTAAATGTGGTTTTAGGGGGGCTGGTTGATATAGTAAAGAAAGCAGAAGAATCTCTCTATGACTTAACAACTATTTATAGACAGATAATCATGATTACTTCCACCAGGCCTGATCATTATCGGGATTATCAGCTGGAAGAGAGAATACCTAATTTAATCAATGAATTAAAGAGTCAGGCGGATAAATTTGAAGAAATTAAATGCCAGATGGAAGAATACATTGGCCTGAGTGGAGGTCATATATCCTATCTGCAGGAAATATCCATTTTACTAAATAGAATGTATAAAGAACCAGAAAGGATTCCCAGATTACTGGATCAATTTAAAGATCATCTGGCTTCCCTGGGAACATGGCTAAGTGAAACAACAAAACAACCTTTGACAATTGATTATATTATTATCGCTTCTCCTGAAAAGAAGATGCCAGCAGCTACCGTATCTTTCTTTGGTAGAATTAAGCATGAGATCATGGCCTTCTTAGCTACCTTCACAAATGACTATAGTCAGATAGGTGATATTAGGGGAGATGATTTTATTGAACCTGAGGTAAGAAAAGAAGAAGAAACTATCAAGGTGTGGATAGGTCTTGGCCGGGATCAGGGACAGGTTTTAAAACAAATGATTGAGGATACATTTACTCCAGAAACAGGTATTCCGGTAGAACTGGAACTAATTGAAAATATGAGCAATTTACTGGTTCCTGCTATTTTAGCTGGTACTGCTCCAGATGTAGCAATCGGTGCAGCTAATATGGAGTTGGCTTTTCGTGGAGCTCTTGTTGACCTTTCAGAATTTGCTGACTTTGGAGAAGTGAGTAAGAGGTTTATGAAAAGTGCCTTTCTCCCTTATACTTTCCGTGATAAGGTCTATGCCTTACCAGAGTCCCAAGGTTTTCCAATGATGTTCTATCGGAAAGATATTCTGGCTGAGTTAGGGCTGGAAGTTCCAGAGACCTGGGATGATGTCTATGAGATAATACCTATTTTACAGAGGAATAATATGAATATTGGTCTTGGCGATCTCCTGGGAACAGGTCTAACAAGACCAGGATTAAATACATTGTTGCTATTTTTATACCAGCAAAGAATTCCCCTTTACAAGGAAGATGGAATTGCTACCAATCTTGATTCTGAGGCAGTAGTGCAGGCAATCAATCAGGTTACAGATTTATATAGCTTATATAATCTACCACAGGAATTTGATGTGCAGAATCGTTTCCGTTTTGGGGAAACACCAATTGTTATTACTACCTATGGTTTATATAATAGTTTGAAGGTTTTTGCCCCTGAATTACGTGGGCAATGGGGAATGGCTCCTGTACCTGGTACAGTTGAGGAGGATGGTACTATTAACCGTGCTGTGCCTGTTGGTAGTGCTCAATTAGTCATTACAGGTGCACAGGCGGCAGTACCTCCTGGAACTACAGGTGCTGTAATTATGAACAAAAGTGATAAAAAAGGAGCAGCCTGGGAATTTCTTAAATGGTGGACCAGAGAGGATACTCAAGCCAGATTTGGCCTTGAATTGGAGAGCTTAATGGGCTCTGCAGCAAGATATGCTACTGCCAATATTGCAGCCATGAAACAATTACCATGGAGTCGAGAAGAAAGAGAAATGTTATTGGAACAGTGGAAGTGGGTTGAAGGTGTTCCCCCCGTACTTGGTGGTTATTATGTGCAAAGACAGTTTGATTGGCTATTTAGAGCAGTTGTCCTGGATAATCAACCTGTCCGGGAGTCTATACAGAAGTATAACCGGGCGGCAAATACGGAGATTGCCAGAAAACGGTCTGAGTTTGGCCTGGAAACTGATTATGAGAAACTGGAAGAAGAATGGAAAGAACTATACTGGCAGAATTACACCATTGTTAATAAATTAGATCTGGAGAAATATAAAGAAATTAAAGCTATGCTAGAGGAACCGGAGAATATCTTTAATCCAGGTAAGGGTGAATAAAAAGAGGGGGATATCAATTATGGATCAAAATATTCCTGTCAATAAAAGGGTACATAGGGAGTTAGAGCTTTTCTGGTTAGATATAAAAAGAGATAAAGAACAGTATCTTTTCCTGGCGCCATTTACTATAGTCTTTTTTACATTTACAGTTGTTCCGGTATTACTATCGATTGTCTTAAGTTTTACCAATTTTAATATGCTGCAGATTCCCATCTGGGTAGGAATTGATAATTATATTAGAATGTTTCTTGAGGACGATATATTTCTAATTGCGGTTAAGAATACCCTGGTCTTTTCTGCAGTAACAGGTCCATTAAGTTATATGCTTTGTTTTGTTATCGCCTGGTTGATTAATGAGTTAACCCCAAAAGTTCGGGCTTTCTTAACACTCTTATTTTATGCACCTTCTATTTCAGGAAACGCCTACATGATGTGGACTCTATTATTCAGTGGTGATATGTACGGCTATATTAATGGATTTTTATTGAAATATAATGTTATCAATAAACCAATCCAGTGGTTAATAGATCCGGATTATATGATGTCTATTGTTATTATTGTAACACTATGGATGAGTCTTGGTACCAGTTTTCTGGTTTTTATTGCTGGTTTGCAGGGAATTGACCCTAAATTGTATGAAGCTGCTGCCATTGATGGTATTAAAAATAGGTGGCAGGAACTCTGGTATATTACTTTACCTGCCATGAGAGGTTATTTGATGTTTGGCGCCATTATAGCGATTACTAATTCCTTCGCGGCTGCTGGCCAGATCACGGCCCTGGTTGGTTTTCCCAGTACTGATTATGCTGTCCATACAGTGATGCAGCATATTCAGGATTATGGAACCATCAGGTATGAGATGGGTTATGCTTCTGCTATGGCGGTGGTACTATTTTTTTCCATGGTTTTAACTCAAAGAATAGTACAGAGGTTATTGGCCAAAGTCGGTGAATAGAGGGGGTAATGGTAATGAAAATTCGGATAAGGAGAAAACGGCTTTCCCGTTCTACAGGTGGAGACCTGCTTATATTTATTATCCTGATCTTAGGTGCTACTTTTTCTGCGATGCCTATGGTTTATACAATCAGTCAGGCTTTTAAACCATTGAATGAGTTATTTTATTTTCCACCCAGGTTTTTTGTGAGAAACCCAACCCTGGTTAATTTCTATGATTTGTTTCTTTTAATAGGGCAGTCCTGGATTCCTATCTCACGTTATTTATTTAACTCAATAGTAATTATAGTTTTAAGTCTTTTGGGTAATCTGTTCTTTGCCTCCCTGGCGGCTTTTACTCTTTCTAAATATAATTTTAGAGGTAAAAAACTATATAATGAAATAATCGTTTTATCTTTGATGTTTGCGCCTGCAGTTGTACAGATTCCCAATTATTTGATTATATCATCTTTTGGTTGGATTAATACTTACTGGTCTATAGTTGTTCCAAGATGGGGTTCAACTTTAGGCTTATATCTGATGAAACAATTTATTGATGCCATGGTTGATGATTTTCTATTAGAAGCTGCGAAAATAGATGGGGCCAGTACTTTTCGTATTTATTGGAATATTGTTATGCCTATAATTAAACCTGCCTGGTTAACCCTTTTGATACTTGAATTTCAGAATTTATGGGGTACAACTGGTGGAGAGTTTATCTATGCAGAACATTTAAAAACATTACCACATGCTTTAAATCAGATTATAGCAGGTGGTGTAGCCAGACAGGGTGTTGCTGCAGCTGTAGCCTTAATTATGTTGCTTATCCCGGTTATTATATTTTTAATAAACCAGTCGCAGATAATTGAAACGATGGGTACATCTGGCCTGGATTGATGGGTAATAATAACTTTTAGGATTGGGGGATAAAAATGGCTAAAGCAGAAAAGGTATCCTTTACTGTCATCATTCTTGTATTATACATTTTTCTAAATAATGTATTGACTTTTGCTGCAATTCCTTATAGCAGTTATGTTTATGACTTTGATCAGGAAAAGGTAAAAGTACCTGCACCATATATATATGAACGAATTATTGATTTTAAGGAAATGGGTATTGGTGGTCTGAGTGCCCCAGAAGATATGTATATTGGTGATGATGGCAATATATACCTATTGGATAGTGGTAATAAAAGAATTGTGGTAATTGACAAAAACTTTAATCTTGTAAAAATTATTGATGGCTTTATTAATAACGGTAAAGAGGATGGTTTTAATGGTCCGGAGGGAATTTTTGTAACAGAGGATAATCATATTTATGTTGCAGATACACAGAATGAAAGGATTATCCATTTAGATAGTGAGGGGCAATTTATCAGGGAGATTGGTCCACCCCGGTCAGACGTTGAAGGTGTTATCCCGCAATCTTATATATATAGACCGAAAAGAATAGGTGTAGATCCAGTAGGCAGAATATATGTGGTTGTAAAAAATAGGTATGAAGGCTTAGTTAGCTTTGACAGTGCAGGTGAATTTATGGGTTTTATGGGGGCGCCTAAAGTAACCCCCAGTATCTCGGAGATAATCTGGAGGGCAATTTCAACAAAAGCCCAAAAGGAAAGAAGAATAAGGTTTATTCCTACTCTTTTCACCTCTATTGATGTAGATCCGAAAGGTTTTCTGTATACAACAATAGCCAGTAGTGACAGAGATGATTTAATTCGCCGCTTAAATCTTGCTGGAGATGATGTTTTGAGACGGGAGGGATTTATTGCTCCTAAGGGAGATATTGTAGATACATCTGATGATTCTGTGGTACCAACAACTTTTATTGATATAAAGGGTTATCAATATGGCACCTATAGTGCCCTGGATGGAATAAATGGCAAGATCTTTACCTATGATGTTGATGGAAACCTGCTATATGTATTCGGGACAAAAGGAACCCAGAGGGGAACCTTTAATAATCCGGTAGCTCTGGAAATATACAATAATCATATTTTTGTTCTGGATAAGGGTTTAAACCAATTAATAGTCTTTAAACCAACAGCCTTTGCTACTTATATTTTATCTGCTCTGGAATATTATAATTTGGGTTTATTTGAAGAGTCAACAGAGATGTGGCAGCAGGTTTTAAAGCTAAATAATCACTATGAATTAGCTTACAGGTGGATCGCTAATGCCCTTGTCCGGGAAAATAGATTTAAAGAGGCAATGGAATACTACCGCCTGGCTAATTATAGAGAGGGATACTCAGAGGCCTTTAAGTATTTTCGGCAGGAGTATGTAAAAGAGAATTTTATTTATGTCTTTATAGCCCTTGTAATTTTACTGGTAATTGCCTTTCTGTATCTTCATAAAAAAGATAATAAAAAGGAGAGAATGAAAGGGTATAAATATGTTGCTGCCGGCAAGATAAAAGGTTCAGATTTTCCAAGTATAGTAAAGAGAAATTTACATGCCTTAAGATATGCCCTATACGTTATCTTCCATCCTTTTGACGGATTCTGGGATATAAAACATGAGCAACGGGGAACTGCTACTGCTGCGACAATAATCTTATTTTTTGTATCAGTTACTTACATAATTGTCCGCCAATATACAGGTTTTATTTTAAATACTAATAAACTTACAGAGCTAAATATTTACATGGAATTTGCCAGTATAATTGTTCCTTTTCTATTATGGTGTATTGTTAACTGGTCTATTACTACCCTGATGGATGGAAAAGGTAAGTTTAAGGAGATATATACTACAACTGCTTATGCTCTTACTCCTATTATTTTGATTAATCTGCCGCTGACTCTTGTAAGTAATATGATCACTCTGGAAGAGGCATCTTTCTATTATCTCTTTACAATTATTGCCCTGCTCTGGTCAGCTTTGCTGGTTTTCTTTGGGATGCAAACAATACATGATTATACTATGGGGAAAAACACACTGGCAACTATATTTACCATTGTGGGTATTGGTATAGTAATTTTTATAGCCCTGTTATTTTTCAGTGTGATATCAAAATTATACAACTTTATTTTCGGTATCTATACAGAGATAATGTTCCGTCTATAAAGGAGGATAGAGATGAAGAAAAGCAATCTACTTACCTTTTCATTGCTAGTAATGATAGTGCTTATTAATTCTACTCTGATAAAGGCTAATGATTTAGTTTTATTAAATTATGAGCCAGTAGCTGAAAATGATCACTTACAATTATATTTGAATAGAGAGACAACGGAGATTGCAGTAAAAAGAAAGGAGACTGGTACTGTCTATTATTCTAATCCTCAGGATATAGAAGAAAATGAGAGTAGGGCAAGAGGTAGAATAAGGGATAGGTTGTCTTCTCAGCTCATTATAAATTACTATACGCCAGATGATATCTTAACAGAGATGAATAACTATACAGATAGTGTTAAATATGGTCAGTATGAAATAAAAAAGATAGNAAATGGTGTAGAAATACATTATATTTTTGGTAGGCAGTGGGAAGATAAAGATTATTTGCCCAAAATAGCATCTAAAGAGGTTTTCCAAAAAGAGATATTGGATAAATTGGATGGGGATCAGAAACAGCTCTTCCTGGATAGCTTTAATTTAGTTAAATTAGTTGAGCTCAGTGAAAAATATCAGAAGGTAGATATCTTTAATTTTAATAGTGATGAAGTTTTTGGTGAGTACACACTTATATCTTTGATTCAGGATTTAACAAATGCCGGGCGTAATAGGCTTATCGAGAATTTGTTAAAATGGATTGTTGAAAATAGAAACGATATCAGAAATAAATCAGAGATTAGAGGGGATAAAATAAAGACATTAGTAGAGTTTCTGAAAAATGATGAAGTTTATTTATTAAATGATAGAACACCACGTTGGGATATTGAAGATATGACTCTGATTTTAAAGGAGATTGGGTATACTCCGGAGATTACACAGAGGATCTATGAAGAAATAAACCTGGATCCCCCAATAGAAAATCCTGTAGTATTTGAGGTTTCAGTACAATATATGATTGATGAAGGGGATCTGCTTGTAAGAATACCTGTAAAAGAAGTTAAATACCCGAAGAATATCATTAATAAAGAAGGGCAGCAGGTATCTTATCCTCTTACATCTATCAGTATATTGAGATATTTTAATGCAGGAAATACCAGTGCTAAAGGATATATCTTTATTCCTGATGGTTCTGGTGCTTTAATAAATCTCAATAATAATAGATTATATACACCTGCATATAGTAAACAGGTCTATGGCAGTGATTATTCAGTTCAAAGATCCAGAGATATGTCAAAGATAGAAGAGCAGATCTATTTACCGATTTTTGGTATGAAGAATAATGAGCAGGCCTTTTTGGGAATCATCGAAGAAGGTGATGCTATTGGTAGAATATTTGCTGATATAGCTGGCAGAAACGACTCCTACAATAAGGTCGGTGCTGAATTCAATATAATTCAGGTAGGCAAGACTTCTTTACCAAGTCAACATTGGTTATTTATGAATGTTTATCAGCCAAGACCATATCAAGGTATTCTACAGGTCAGGTACAAGTTTCTGGAAGGTGATAAGGCCAACTATATTGGAATGGCCAAAACCTATCAGGAATATCTGGTAAGTAAAGGTATCCTGAAGAAAATGAAGGAAATAGAGGAGCCTCCCTTTTTCCTTGATTTAATTGGTGCAATAGACCGTAAAAGACCAATACTGGGTGTACCTTTAAAAGTGATTGAACCACTGACTACTTTTGCAGATGCCGAAGATATTGTCAATTTGTTATTTGATAATAATATAAATAATTTAATAATCAATTATACCGGGGCCCTCAGGGGTGGCCTGAGGCCTATCTACCCCTATAAAATTAAAATGGAGAATAAACTGGGAGGCAAAGTAGCCTATCGAGCCCTGAATAATTACTTAAGTAATAATGAGATTCCTTTATTTACTGAATTAACATTTATGAATGCCTTTAAAAAGCGTCGCCTGGATATTTCAGATGATGCAGCCCGTTTTATTGATCGGAGGCCTGCCAGGATCTATGAGGAGGAAATAACTGAATATGCTTACCAGAGGGATATTGGGGAAGGAAGGTATGTAGTATCTCCCCGGATCTTTGCTGAGCTTTTCGATAGAAATATAAAAAGATTAAAAGACCTGGGTATCTCTTCGGTATCTTTTAGATATCTGGGAAAACAGCTTAATGGAGATTATAACCGTACTGTTGCTGATATAATTGATCGACAGGAAGCTTTGAAAATTACTATAGCACAGTTAGAAAAACTAAAAGAAAATGGTATGGGCATTGTTCTTTCAGGAGTAAATGCCCCCTATCTAAAATACGTAGATTATATTATAGGTATGCCAGTAGCCTCCAGTGATTATTATTTATTTGATGAATCTATTCCCTTTTATCAGCTGGTTGTCCATGGCTATATACCCTATTCCAGTAATGCCATAAATATGGATGAAAACTATAAGTATAACCTTTTAAAGACAATTGAGACAGGAGGAAACCTTTACTACAAATGGATCTATAGAGAGCCCAGTATTATTAAGGAGGCAGAAGAATATCAAGATTTAAGATCAGTATATTACAGGGACTGGCTGGATAATGCAATTTATTATTACCATAGAACCAGTAGCCTTTTAGCAAATATCTATAATCAATCTATTATCAGTCACAGAAAGGTACAGGGAGGGGTATATGAAACGATCTATGAAGATGGAACAATAGTCCTGGTTAATTATAATAAAGAGGACCTGTTTATAGAAGGGGTTAAGATGCCGGGGGAAAGTTACACGGTGTTAAGAAGGGGGATAGATAGATGAAATTCCGTTCTTTTTTTAGAAGTAGAGATAAGAGTAACTATGGTTACATATTTATAACACCATTTATAACAGGTTTTATAGTTTTCTTTCTATATCCTTTTATTCTATCGATCAGGTTTAGTTTTAGTGATATTAATATTCATAGGAACGGATTTGAACTGGTATTTGTAGGCCTGAAACATTATGAGTATATTCTGTTTGTCAGTACTGAATTTGTAGAGGCTCTTTATAATACTTTCATGAGTCTGATTGTTAATGTTCCAATGATAATCTTCTTTAGCTTTTTTGCCGCTATTTTATTAAACCAGAGATTTCGAGGTAGGACATTGGCCAGGGTTATCTTCTTTTTACCGGTTATTTTAGGAGCAGGTATCGTTTTACAGATTGAGCAGAATGACTTATTAACCCTGATAATGAATAGTGATGAATTGGTCAGTGCTGGCGGTGTTAGTAGTACCTTTGTATTTAGTGATGCTTCAATAAGAGCTATATTTCTACAGATGAAGATGCCTGTCAAAATGATCGAATATCTTATGTTGGCAGTAGATAATCTGGCTCTGATTATCAGGTCATCCGGTGTGCAAATATTAATTTTCCTGGCCGGTTTACAGTCTATAACGCCTTCATTGTATGAAGCTGCTGATGTGGAAGGTGCTACCAGTTGGGAAAAGTTCTGGACGATAACATTTCCTTTAATGACACCTATGATTTTGACCAATATAGTATATACCATAATTGATTCCTTTACATCGCCAACAAATGAGTTAATGGTCTTGATAGATGAGACAGCTTTTGAAGGTGCCAATTATGGTGTTAGTGTGGCAATGGCCTGGTTTTATTTTCTTTTAATAGCAATCGTTCTTGCAGTAGTAGTTAAAATTATCTCCAAGGGTGTAGTTTACCAGGATTAAGGAGGTTAAAATGGAGAGTATAGCTAAAAAAAATGCCAATAGTGTTCTGGCTAGTAGATTTATAAAAAAATATTTTAATCTGGAATTTCTTAAAAAGGTTATCTGGTCTATAGTGAGGGCTGTATTAATTATTGGAATAGCTTATATAATTATGGCCCCTTTATTAACCAAGATTGCTGCTTCCTTTATGACAGAGAAAGATGTCTGGTCCGCATCAGTACGCTGGATTCCGGAAAACTTTACACTGGATAATTATAAAGATGTTTTTCAAAGGATGGTTTATCCAAAGGCCTTTATGAATTCCTTGTTATTAACAACTACTGTCAGTTTACTCCAATTAGCTTCCTGTACCTTTGTCGGATATGGTTTTGCCCGGTTTGATTTTAAAGGAAAGAAGATTATCTTTGCTTTAGTAATTTTTACTTTAATAGTACCACCACAGGTTACAATGATACCTCAATACCTGAACTTTAGATATTTTGACCTTTTTGGCCTGATTAAGGAACCCGGCATTAATATGATTGGCAGTTTCTGGCCCTTTATCTTTATGGCTGTTACAGCTGTAGGCCTGAAAAACGGAATTTTCATTTATATAATGTGTCAGTTTTTTAAAGGAATGCCCAGCAGTCTGGAAGAGGCAGCTTATGTTGATGGAGCTGGACCGATTAGAACTTTCTACAAAGTAATGTTACCAGGTGCTGTTCCGGCCTTAGTTACTGTATTTTTATTTGCCTTTGTCTGGCAATGGAATGATTATTTTTATACCAGTATGTTTATGGGCGAAGCAACGCTATTACCAGTTACACTGGCCTTCTTAAATGGAGGGCGTTTTGGCTCAGAAGATCTGAATACTTCTGGCCGGGTTATTGTCCATATCTATAATAATACTGGGATGTTAATGTTTATTGCGCCACTGCTCTTATTGTATACTTTTATGCAGAGATATTTTATAGAAAGTATTGAAAGAACAGGTTTAGTAGGTTAATATTTATTTGAATTAAAAGGAGGTGTTTAGATAGGTATATAGAATACAGAGAAAGAGGATTATGAAGTTATTTAACAAAAGATATAGAAATTAAGGGAATAAAAATTGTCCTTATATTTACACTTAAGCGCTTACGAGAGGTGGTATAAATGATCCATATTAACCAATTAGGTTATAAAATTAATGATAAAAAAGAGGTCTTTGTAAATAGCCCATATTGTAGGGTAGATAGTTTTAAGGTAATAGATGTAAAAAGTGGGACCAGTGTTTATGAGGGCCAACTAAAGGGACCCTTCCTGGATAAAGATACAGGAGATACTTTATATAAAGGGGAATTCACTGATTTGAAGGTTCCCGGGGAGTATTTTGTGGAAATAGCTGTGGGGAAGTCCTATAAGTTTAAAATCAACGAAAATGTGTACGATAAAGTGAAAGATGCCTTGTTAAAAGTTATGTATTTTCAAAGGTGTGGTATAGAGCTAAAAGAAGAATATGCTGGTCCCTGGAAACATGGATGCTGCCATACCGAAGATGCTTATTTATACGAAGAAGAAGGGAGAAAGATAGAAACTACCGGTGGATGGCATGATGCGGGGGATTATGGTAAATATGTAGTACCTGCAGCTAAAACAGTTGCTGATTTATTGCTGGCCTATCAATTTGTACCTGATGCCTTTGATGATGACTTAAATATCCCAGAAAGCGGCAACAGAGTTCCTGATATACTGGATGAGGCTCGTGTTGCTCTTGATTGGATGTTTAAAATGCAGGCTGAAGATGGTGGAGTATATCATAAGGTTACAACGAAGAATTTTATTGGTATGGATATGCCAGAAACCAGCAAAGAAAAAAGATATGTCTTTCCTATTTCAGTAACAGCGACCGCTGATTTTGCAGCTGTAATGGCTATGGCATCCCGGGTATTTAAGCCATATGATGAAGAATTTTGCCAGAAAGCTATATCTGCTGCGGAAAAGGCCTGGATCTGGTTAATAAATAATCCTGATAGAGAGGGGTTCAAAAATCCTCCGGGGGTAAACACAGGGGAATATGGTGATGTTTATGATCGGGATGAGCGTTTCTGGGCTGCAGTAGAGCTATATAGTGCGACAGGTAAAGAGGAATACCACAATTATATTAAGGAAAATTATCAGGAGGATTTCAGTAAAACCGCTCTGAATTGGCAGAATGTAGGGGGTTATTCTGTAATTTCATATCTTTTTACAGAAAAAGAAGGGCTTGATAATGAGGTTTATAATTACTTAAAAGCTGCCTTCCTGTCAGATGCCATGCAGATGGCGGAAAGAGGCAAGAATAATGGCTATGGAATTTCTCTTGCTAACTATATCTGGGGCAGTAATGGGGTACTTATGGATCAATCGATAGTTTTAATTATTGCCAGTATCCTGGATAAAGATAAAGCAGATGAATATCTGACTATAGCTAAAAACAATTTTAATTATCTTTTAGGTTGTAATGCTTTAAGTCAATCTTACATAACAGGTTTTGGTAGCCAACCTATTATGCATCCTCACCATAGACCGTCGGAAGCAGATGGTATTGAGGAGCCCGTTCCAGGGATGCTTTCCGGAGGGCCTAATCAAAATTTACAGGATGAGACATTGAAAAGAGCAGTAACAGAGGATGTTACTCCTGCCAGGGCCTTTGTTGACTTATTGGGCAGCCATTCCTCAAACGAAATAACAACATACTGGAATTCTGCTGCTGTGTTTGTGGCTGGATATTTTTCTATAGTTTAATTCAGATGTAAAATGGGCTTAGTTTATGGGAATCCAATATTAATATAAATTATTTATATAATAAAAATAATAAAAGGAGTGGTATGGTGAAATTTACTGATGGTAACTGGTTGGTAAAGGAAGGATACAAGATAAGTAGCCCCATGGTTCTTCATGATTTTATTGTAGGTGAAGATTTCCTGGAATTACATGTTCCTGCCCGGTATATAAACCATCGTGGTGATACCTTGCAAGGCCCCCTATTTACAATTAGATTATCATCACCCATGGCTGATATAATCAGGGTACAATTTTATCATTACAAAGGCCAGATTAAAAATTCTCCAGCCTTTGAGATTAATGCAAATAGTAATGTGAAGGTAAATATTACTGAAAATGATCAGGAACTTACTTTCCAGACAGGTAATTTAAAAGTTGTTATTAATAAAAAAGGTTGGTCAATGGATTTTTACAATGGAGATGAGAAAATTACCGGTAGTGGTTTCAAAGCTCTGGGTTATGTAGAGCATCTTAGTGGTAAAACCTATGTGAAAGAAGAACTGTCTCTCTCTGTAGGCGAATATGTTTATGGACTGGGTGAGAGGTTTACTAATTTTGCAAAAAACGGCCAGGTAGTTGATATCTGGAATAAGGATGGCGGAACCAGTAGTGAACAGGCTTATAAGAATGTGCCTTTTTATGTGACCAATAAAGGTTATGGGGTTTTTGTCAATCACCCGGAAATGGTTTCCTTTGAAGTTGCTTCTGAGAAAGTTAACAGGGTGCAGTTTAGTGTACCTGGGGAATATCTGGACTACTTTATTATAAATGGACCTGGAGTTAAGGATGTTTTGCGGAAATATACTGATTTGACCGGTAAGCCAGCCTTGCCACCGGCCTGGTCCTTTGGCTTATGGTTAACTACTTCATTTACTACCAATTATGATGAAGAGACAGTAAATAGTTTTATAGATGGAATGGCAGAACGGGATCTTCCACTTCATGTTTTCCATTTTGATTGTTTCTGGATGAAAGAATTTCACTGGACTAATTTTAAATGGGATGAGCGGGTCTTCCCGGATCCCCGGGGAATGTTGCAAAGGTTAAAAGAAAAAGGCTTGAAGATTTCAGTATGGATTAATCCCTATATAGGTCAAAGGTCAGAACTTTTTGATGAAGGTATGGAGAAGGGTTATTTTATTAAGAAACCGGATGGAACTGTCTGGCAATGGGATCTCTGGCAACCAGGGATGGCTATTGTGGATTTTACAAACCCTGCTGCCTGTGAATGGTATGCGGATAAATTAAGAGAATTGGTGGATATGGGTGTAGATACCTTTAAAACAGATTTTGGTGAAAGAATCCCCACAGATGTGGTTTATTATGATGGTTCTGACCCGGTGAAGATGCACAATTATTATACATACTTATATAACAAAGTGGTATTTGATGTTTTAAAAGAGAAGTTCGGGGAAAATCAGGCAGTAGTATTTGCCCGCTCAGCTACTACAGGTGGACAGAAGTTCCCTGTACACTGGGGTGGAGATTGCGATAGCACCTATGAAGCTATGGCAGAGAGCCTGCGTGGTGGCTTATCACTTTGTTTATCAGGTTTTGGTTTCTGGAGCCATGATATTGGTGGTTTTGAAAGTACTGCAACTCCCGATCTTTATAAGAGATGGGTAGCTTTTGGCCTCCTATCATCTCACAGCCGTTTACATGGAAGTTCTTCATACAGGGTACCCTGGTTATTTGATGAAGAATCAGTAGATGTACTCCGTTATTTTACTAAATTAAAATGTAGCCTGATGCCTTATATATTCAGGGCAGCCTTTCAGGCACATAATGAAGGAATTCCTGTAATGAGAGCAATGATACTTGAATTTGATGATCAGGTAGGCTGTGAGCTGCTGGATAGACAGTATATGTTAGGTGATGCCCTTCTGGTAGCACCGGTGTTTAGCCCCAAAGGAGATGTGAGTTACTATCTACCTGAGGGCAACTGGACCAATTACATAACTGGAGAGAACGTACCAGGTGGCCGTTGGATAACAGAAAACCATGATTACCTGAGTCTTCCATTATTGGTTAGACCCAATAGCATTATTCCTGTTGGTGCAGAGGATAGTAGACCTGATTATGATTATGCAGAAAATGTCACCTTTGCTATCTTTAATCTGGAAAATGGCAAGACTGCTACTACAGAGGTATATAATCAGAATGGTGAACAGGAGTTGAAGTTCACTGCCAGTAAGGCCAATAATGAAATCTCTGTCGAAGTAGGAGGTAAAGATAAACCCTGGTCATTATTGCTCTGTAATACAGGGAAGGTAGCCGAAATTAGTGGAGGGAATTTTATAGAAGAAGATAAAGGGTTCAGAATTATTCCTGAACCAGGTGTCAAGACCTTAAAGATAATATTAGCATAAAGAATGCCAATAAAATAATTGGAGGGAAATAAATGACAGCAAGGAAAGAGAGTATCGACATATTACCTTTCAGGAATCCCGAATTACCACTGGAAGAACGAATTGATGACCTTATATCTAGACTAACACTTGCAGAAAAAATTAGCCTGATACCTACCAGACAGCCTGCTATAGAGCGGCTGGGAATAAAAGCCTGTTCAGTGGGCAGAGAGGCTGCCCGTGGTTGGGTATCCAGAGAAGATGATCCAGCAACAGTATTTCCCCAGCCCATTGGCTTGTCCTGTACCTGGAATAAAGAATTAATGAATAAAATAGGCACAGTTATTGGCGATGAGGCCAGGATTTATCACAGGAAAAAGGATACTGGTTTGTTCTTATGGGCACCTACAGTTGACATGGAGAGAGATCCGCGTTGGGGTAGAACTGAAGAAGCCTATGGCGAAGATCCTTGCCTGACAGGAAAGATGGCCAGTGAGCTGGTGAAAGGGATGCAGGGCACAGATCCTTTCTATCTGAAGACCGCTGCTACTTTAAAACATTTTTATGCTAATAATAATGAAGAAGGAAGATGCTATACTTCAGTCAGTATTGATCCCAGAAATATGCGGGAATATTACTGGCAGGCCTTCAGACCAGTTATTGAAGATGGAAAAGCCTCTTGCATAATGACAGCCTATAATGAAATAAATGAAGTCCCGGCTATTCTAAATAAAGATGTAAAGAATGTGGTTAAAGGGGAATGGGGTTTACCTGGTTTTGTTGTTGGGGATGGCAGCGATTTTTCCCAGACAGTGACCATGCACCATTATTATGATAACCATGCTGAATCAATAGCAGATACTCTTAAAAGTGGTGTAGACTGTATTCCAGATGACACAGAATTAATCAAGGAGGCTTTAAAAGAAGCCCTGGAAAGAGAACTCCTTACTGAAGAAGATCTGGATCAGGCCTTGCGCAATATTTTTAGAATCAGATTCCGTCTGGGAGAATTTGATCCTGAAGATCTCAATCCCTATTCCAGCATAGATGAATCTGTATTGTGTTGTGAAGAGCATAGTAAACTGGCTCTGGAAGCGGCCCGGGAGTCTATTGTTCTTTTAAAAAATGATAATAATATGCTGCCTTTAAGGAAAGGGAGTATAGAAAAAGTTGCTGTCATTGGCCCTCTGGGAGATATTATATATAGAGACTGGTACACAGGTGTATTACCTTATGAAGTTACCCCTTTACAGGGAATAAAGAATAAGTTGCCCGATAAAGAGATAATATTTAAAGATGGAAGTGACTGGATTACGCTTAAAGCCCTTGCTAATGATAGATATATTCGACCTGCCGGTGAGGGAAAAACCCTGATAGCTGATGGAGAGGAAGCTGGTGAAGATTATCTATACAAATTTACAGATTGGGGATGGGGAAGTAATACCTTGTTATCCCGGGCTACAGGAAAGTATGTAACCAGTGGTGAAGGGCTCACAGCCAGTGCAGATGAGGTTTACGGATGGTTTGTAAGGGAGTTATACGATTTTCAAATAGAGAGAGATGGCAGTTACCGGATCAAAACCTGGGATAAGCGACCTGTCTCCTGTAATATTGAAGGAAAATCAGAATTAAGTATTAGTGACAAAGACTCCCTGGATAACTCCGGTAAATTTGCAGTAAATACTGTAAAAAATGGTATAGATGAAGCCGTTAAAGCAGCCAGAGAAGCAGATGTAGCTATAGTTTTTCTGGGAAACCATCCTCTTATAAATGGAAGAGAGGAAATTGATCGGCAGGATATTATATTACCCCCTGCTCAGGAAAAACTCCTTAAAGCTGTTTACAAGGCAAACCCCAATACTGTGCTGGTTCTAATTAGTAGTTATCCAGTTGCAATAAATTGGGCAGATGAAAATATACCAGCCATTCTATATCTGGCTCATGGAGGACAGGAGACCGGGAATGCTATTGCTGATGTCCTCTTTGGGGATTTTTCTCCAGCAGGTAGATTAAGTATGACCTGGTACAGGTCTATCGAGCAATTACCGGATATAATGGATTACGATATCATAAAGGGAAAGAGAACATATATGTATTTTGATGGGGATCCATTATATCCTTTTGGCTATGGCTTAAGCTATACCCGTTTTAAGTACAGTAATCTTAAAATAAATAAGAAAAGATTCAATCCAGAGGATAAGTTGGTAATTAGTTTACAGGTTAAAAATATTGGCCATGTAGTCAGTAATGAGGTTGTACAGTTATATATATCGGCCTTAAATTCAAGGGTTAAAAGACCTTTGAAAGAGTTAAAGGATTTTAAAAAGATTAAGCTTGCTCCAGGAGAGGTTAAAGAACTCAATTTTACTATATCACTTGCTGAGCTGGCTTTCTGGGATGTTACCAGGGACAAGTATTGTCTGGAAAAGGGCTTTTATAAAGTTATGCTGGGCAGTTCTTCTGCTGATATCAGGTTATCGGAGATTATTGAAATTAATGGGGAAGTTATTCCACCCCGGGATCCTGGAATTTTGACTGAAGCCTGGAATTATGATGATTATCAGGGTATTGCCCTAGGGGAAGTGAAAAAAAGGGAGTATAAAGAAGGAGGGACCTGTGTCAAGTTTATGGCAGAAGACTCCTGGATTGCCTTTCATGACGTAGATTTTAATGAAGGTTTTAATAAACTGGAAGTACTGGCTACCAGTAATCTTGCAGAAGGAATAATCGAATTAAGATTGGATAGTCCCGAGGGGTACTGTTTTGGTAAATGCAAGGTTCTGCCGAAAAAGAAAGGAGAATGGCAGACCAGCACCTGTAATATTGAAAACATAAGTGGTAGACATGATCTTTATATAAAATCCAATAATAACTTAAAAATGAGACATTTTCGCTTTCTACCATAAGTTTGATTTTGGGAAACAGGCAAGAAGTAGTGGATTTGGCTGATTTAATAACAGGTAGATTTGAGCTACCATAAAACAGAGAAATTGATTGTTGAAAGTGGAAGATTAACAGGGGGCAAATAATATGCTTAAAGAAAATAAAGATAGTAAGTTGAAAAACAGGCTAAAACTTTATTTCGATAAGCCTGCCAATATCAGTGAAGACCAGCTAGCTAATTGGTATAGGGCCTTATCAGTGGCTAATGGGCGGATTGGTGCTATGGTCTATGGTGGTATTAAAAGGGAACATATTCAGCTTAATGAGGAATTAATCTGGGCAGGTCCCCCTGTTCCCACACCACGTAGTTACCAAACCCTGGGAGACCTGTATCTGGATTTCGATGATCAGGATGGAGAAATTAACAATTACAAAAGGGTATTAGATATTAATACTGCAGTTCTTTTCTGGTGATTTAAGCAATAAGATAATGTAGAAAACAGATTTTATTGACAATAATGGGTTAATATGTTACAATCTTCTTAAGCGGTTTCGTCAATTTAGTAATGAGGAAAAGTTGGCCTTACAATTGAAGATATGGGAGTAAATTTACATAGAATATAATAAGGAGGAATATTGTTGTATTTCAGAGAATTGAGAAAATAATTGTAATTGGAAAACTTACCTGGCCCCAAATCTAGTCTCTCTTAAAGGAGGTGGTAGCAAGACCGATTTGCTAACCAGAGCAAAAGGGGAAACGGTAGAGTAGTTTTGGTTTCTAAATTTTTGAAAGGAGGATTTGGATTGAAAAGAGTATTTGTCCTGGTTTTGGCTTTAGGCATTTTAATGGCGGCAAGTCTGACTGGTTTTGCTGCTCAATATGATCTGGGTGGTGCAACAGTAAACTATGTTACTTTTGTAACCCATGTTTTTGATGATTTTCCTGAAATACAAGAAAGAATGGCTATGGCAGAAGAGAAGTTCAATTGTAAAATAAACATTGTTAGATCATCTTGGGGTCAGGAAGAAGCAGACCAGATGAAAAGATTACTCTCTGGAGAATCCCAGTATGATATTTGGAGGGTTGAAACAGCAAATATTTATAGATTAGCTGCTCAGAATATACTTTATCCATTGGACCAAGTTTTAAGTGAAGATTATTTCAATAGTCTACCGGATTTGTCAAAAGAGATTATTGAAGCTACTAAGTATAAAGGTCATATCTATGGTATGGGTGCCAGTGATTATAGTACTGCAATCGATAACATGTACTTTATTGCTTATAATAAAGACATGTTTGACGAAGCCGGTTTACCAGATCCATACGAACAATATAAAGCTGGTACCTGGGATTGGAATGCCTTTGAAATTGCTCTGGATACCCTGACAGCAGATCTTGATGGCGATGGAGAAATTGACCGTTGGGGTATAGATATTATCACCACAGAGGCCTTAGTAATTTCCAATGGTGGTAATTTTACTACTGTAGATGAACGGGGTAAAGTTATTTACACCGGTGATAGTGATAGAGTCATAGAAGCACTGGAAAAGAAAACAGAATGGGAAAATAAAGGATATACAAGGGGTTGGGGTGATTTCTTCATTCAAGGTATATCAGGAATGTTTGATGCTCCTATCTGGCAAACCAGAGATAAAGCTGATGTAATTGATTTTGAATGGGGATTGGTACCATATCCCAAAGGACCTGGATCTCCTGATTACGCATATCCACTGAGGGTATTTAACCTCTATGCTTTACCGGTAAACTCTGCAGCACCAGAAGCACTGGTAGCATTACATGATTTTATCTGGCCACCGGAAACAGCTTACGATAGATACCTGGATGAATTGATGTCTCAGTATCCTACCCGTGAGATGTATGGAGTTATCATGGATGCAGCAGAGAACTGGACAAATGATGATATCCTCCTGTATTTGGAATATCTGGATATCTGGTCTGAATTAGATAAAATCTATAGTGGTGAGGTAAATGCAGCTTCCCATATGAGTGCTATCAGACCACAGGTGCAGGCCAGATTGGATGAGTTGTTTAACAATTAACCCTAAAATCATTATAAAAAAAGATAACGGGAATATTTAATTCTCGTTATCTTTTTTT
>JGI24708J26588_10000929_pt1 | contig 23779 bp, 25 predicted proteins | sample BioPla1DNA2_FD_26588 | JGI IMG/M metagenome (IMG submission 26588) | reverse complement strand
TTTCTTCTAAGAATTCATCTATATTGGAAGCATTAGTTTTTGCAGCTTGAGCTACAACTTCTGCAACAAAGGTCTTAAATGTATCGTTTTTAGCAACAAAGTCAGTTTCACTATTAACTTCAACTATAGATGCTAATTTGCCATCTTCAGTAATGAAAACATCAACAATACCTTCAGCTGCTATTCTTCCTGCTTTCTTTTCAGCTGCTGCAAGTCCTTTTTCTCTTAAAAACTCAACTGCCTTGTCCATATCACCATCGGTTGCTGCCAATGCCTTCTTGCAATCCATCATACCAGCGCCTGATAGTTCTCTTAACTCTTTTACCATACTAGCTGTAATTGCCATTATTTATACCTCCATATTCTATAAAGCAGTTAAGTACGAGAATATACATTCCGTACTCTGCTTTAGTTTGTAACACCTTAAATATATAATTTACATTATTCAGTAACTTCTTTATCGATATTAGCTGCTTCCACTTCCTCAGAAGCTTCATCATCAGTTAATTGTACGCCTTGATTTGCTTCTATTACTGCATCAGCCATTTTTGATACAATTAATTTAACTGCTCTAATTGCATCATCATTACCAGGAATAACGTAATCTAATTCTTCTGGATCACAGTTAGTATCAGCAATTCCTATTAAAGGAATACCTAGAATATGAGCTTCTTGAACACAGATTCTTTCTTTCTTAGGATCAACTACAAATATAGCATCTGGGATAGCTTTCATCTCTTTGATACCGCCAAGATTCTTGTCTAGTTTCTCCCATTCCTTCTTAAGCTGAATAACTTCTTTCTTAGGAAGTACATCAAATGTGCCATCCTCAGCCATTTTCTCTATTTCTTTTAATCTTTCAACTCTACTTCTAATTGTCTTAAAGTTGGTTAACATACCGCCCAACCATCTCTCATTAACATAGAACATACCGCAACGCTCTGCCTCTGCCTTAACAGCATCCTGAGCCTGCTTCTTAGTTCCAACAAAAAGAATTGTACCACCATCTGCTACAATGTTTTTAATAGCCTTGTAAGCTTCATCAACTTTAACTACAGATTTCTGTAAGTCGATAATATAGATACCATTTCTTTCAGTATAGATGTACTCCGCCATTTTAGGGTTCCATCTTCTTGTTTGGTGACCAAAGTGTACACCAGCTTCTAATAATTGTTTCATTGAAATAACACTCATTATTTTTCCTCCATTTGGTTATTTTCTTCCGTATACATCATATTCTATATAAACCTACTGTAAAAACTCTAAGTAGGCACCCTATACAGAATCCATATACGTGCTCTTTAACGTTGTGATTATAACACAAAAGATTACCTGTGGCAAGTATTAATTTGACATTTTTTCTTTTGTTATAACCTTAATAATATCATCATAGGTAGAGTTTGCCGATAAAGTATAAGTGCCTATTCCAATTACCTTATCTTTACCTACTTTAACTATATATAAATTGAAATCTTTAGCATCTTCAATAAGGCCGATTTCCTCCAAGATAATAGACACTTCTTCGCTGGACATCCCTTTATCTATAGAAAATGTAATAACATCATCTGATGTATTATCATTATTCTTGTCTGTATTTACTGATTTATCAACATTTTCTTGTTCTGATTGATTGACCAAATGGCCATTACCATCATCTATCTCATTTCCATTTTCTGCAATGTTATTATCATCGGAATTACCTGTATTATTCGTGTTATCTGTAATATCTGTATTGTCTGTTTTGTCAATATTATCTGCCTTGCCTAAACTATCTGTATTTTCTGTCTTACTTTTATCTTCCTCTGAAGCTTCTACATCTCCTAAGGCAGCTGGAGTTATAGTCTCATTATTTGTTTTAGTGTCAGTAGACGTTTTAGCATTCTCTAATAATTCATATAGGTCATCGGTTTCATCTTCTTTCATCACCATTCCTAGATCTATAATCTCCTGGTCTGAAAGGACTTTATTCCTGTTAACGATTGATAGTATAACGGTAGTTAATATTATACCTATCCCTAGACCTCTCAGGTAATATTTCAAGTTCATTAATACACACCAAGCCTTTCAAACTACTTAAATCCTTTATATAAATCAACTACCAATTTTACTTCTCCCTGTCCAATTCCTAGAGACTTGGATATTTCAATTATTGATTTACCTTTCTTATATTCTTCAAGAATTAGATTATTATGGTTGTTAATATCCCCTTCACTATCTTGATCAGATATAGTTATCTGCTCTTTCTTTTCACTAGCTTCCTTGTCCATATCGCTGACATATTTATTCTCATAAATTCTTTGGGAATTGGAATTAAACTCACTAATGGCGTTTTTTAATTGCTCTTCCTTATCATTTAGCATCTGATAAAGAAAAACCACTTCCTCATGATTTCTGTTTATTTTCTCCAAAACCTCATCTGAATACTCGCTAAGGGCAGTTATCTTCTCATTAGATAATTTGTCTAAGTAATTTTCAGTTGTTATTATAGTATTTTCACTGGCTTCAGCTAATATTTCATCAAGCCTATTTTTTAACCGTATAATTTCATTATCTGCCATGTTTTTAAAATTATCTAAATTATTATCAATATTTTTATCACTACTCTTATTGGATTTATCAATAACTATACTACTTACCACTATACAAATAACTCCCAGGATAATTAGAATAATTTCATATGCATTCATATCGCTAAATAGACCCCCAAATTTATATTAATATGTCAATTCCACCGGATTTAGCTGGTTTTGAGGTTTCCTTGTCATTTTTATTATCTTTTTTATTATCTTTTTTATTATCTTTTTTTCTGTTATAGCTTCTATAACCAGGGTAACTGCCATTACCTTTTTCTTTGGCATCATATCGAAATTCATTATTCTCGCTTTTAGCTGTTTGGGTTGTTTTCGTTCTCTCTTCTCTTATGTTGTCTTGAAGTTGTTTACTNATCTGAACTTGCTCATGATGACTTCTTTGACTTTCAATATGCTTATAATGGGATACCCCCTGAGATTTCATGACATCAATTGGTTTAAATGACATATCAATACCTCCTAATCATAACACCTCCAATACCTTATAATGGATGAATGACAATATCAGCCCTATCCTTTACAAATCTACTGTGGTGTATGACATCTTTAACATTGTACACTGCACTAGAGATGACAATTTTCGTACCAGGATATACCACATCACTTATTTCAATTTTACCTTGGGAATTACCTTCAACTTCAGTTTTCAACTCTTCGTATTGTTTTACTGTATCATTTAACTGTTTTTCTAAATTAAGATTAGCTTGAACAACTTTCTTAATTAATTCTAACTGTTCCTTTTTTACTTGTACACCAGATGACATTTTCTTTCGAAACAATGATATGGTCTGCTCTATTTTTTCCCTTTCTTGGCGCATTTTCTCTATTCTTACTTCTAATTCTCTCAATTGATCAGTTCGCTGTGGATCCACCCCTACCTCCAAAACCGTATTGGTACCCATACTGGAACCAACAGTTTTAACGGATATAAGTGTTCCCGATCTTATTTCTCCTCCTGTTACAAAACCCTTTCTACCAGAAACAATTATATCACCTTTAGCTGATACCCTGCTATGAAGTATAGTTTCTGTGGAAATACTACCACTGGCAATAACTTCAGCATTTTCGATGAATTTAGATACAATGTTTCCATAGGCTTTTATAACACCCTTATTCATTCCCTGAATACCCCGCCTTAAAACAACATGTCCTCCAGCTTCAATATATGCTCCTTCAACAACACCATTAACTTCAATATTCCCTTTTGCTTTCACAGAGAAACCTGTAATGACGTTGCCCTTGATATAGACATTACCATCATAGTCGATATCCCCTGTAGATGCACCTACATCGGTAGATATCTCATATGTATTATGAACAAAAACTCTTCCATCCACCAGGGTAACATGTCCATCCACATCAGAATATAAATTAAGACCATCTTCCGAGATATGAATCATCTTACCATGTCTTAATGCTAGATTACGTACCTTAGTAGGTCGAATCACAGTACCATATACATCTATCCCTGGTTTACCAGTATCCATAGGTGTTAATGTGGCCAGTAAATCCCCTTTTTTGCATGGGCTAAACAAATCCAATTGATGAAAATCAACAGTTCCGTCTTCGTTCATCTTAGGTTTATAAGATATATCTGTGTTAAAGTGATAGGTGATTGTGGCATCACGGCCTTCTACGGGAGGTAAGGCTTTGGCAAAAATATAATCAGTACAATATTTCCTCTCCTCAATAAATTGAAGAATTGCCAATTCATCAAGCCCATATTTAACCCCTGAACGAACTAAGGTATCAACTATATCTTCCTTAGTAATTAATTTACCTCCTTCACTGGGAGGATAAAATCTACATCTTACATGCATGCGATCTTCAGGTATAAATATATCCATGCTTTCGTCCAGTGGAGAAATTGTAATACTGTTAAGTTTTACTTCAGTAATACCACTAAGATTAGCTAAAGTTTTTCCCACTGCTATCTTATCGTACTCATAGATTTTACTATCATATAGATAATCATTGAGTTCATCATAAATAATAGGCATACCTCCGTTTACGGCTGGTATTAACTTTAAATAAGTCCCATCATCCTTATGAACTATTTGAAAATATCCATTTCTCCCACTCATAATAATACCCCCCCAATCACTTTTTATTTAACTAATAACTTATAAACAACTCCATATGATGCCCTAAGTTTTTTTTCATTTTCTGTAATGCCTTTGTATGCAATTGAGAAATCCTAGATTCAGATACTTCTAATATTGCGCTAATTTCTTTTAAGGTCAGTTCTTCATAGTAATATAAGATTATTACTTTTCTCTCTTTCTCAGTTAAGGTCTCTATTGCCTTGGTCAATATCTCTTTAAGCTCTTGCCTTTCAATTCTTTCTTCAGGTCTATCAAATGTTGCCATATGGATATTGTACTCAGACTTAGCTTCATTTCCCTGGTCCATGAACTCATCCAAAGACATTATATTAGTTACCTTTGTCTGATTAAGCCATACATCTAATTCATCCTTTGATAGTTTTAATTCCTCAGCCAGTTCTTCATCTGTTACTGGCCTTTGATATCTTTCCTCCAAGGTTTGATAAGCTAGCTCTATTTTGCGTTGCTTTTGCCTTATACTTCTTGGTATCCAATCCATCTTTCGAATCTGATCCAAGATTGCACCACGGATTCTTAAGGACGCATAGGTTTCAAATTTAACCCCTTTATTATAGTCAAACTTATCAATAGCATCAATTAATCCAAAAATCCCATATCCTACTAGGTCATCATACTCTACATGGTTTCCAAGATACATACTAAGACGACCAGCAACTAGTTTCACTAATTCAGCATATTCTAGTATAATTTTTTCTTGAAGTTCGGGAGTCCTTTTTTGTGAAAACTCTTCCCATAGCTTCTGCTTGTTATCTGCGCTCATAATGCCTCCTAAGGATTATTGCCTTACTTTGCTGCATCGAGGTTTTCCGTAGTTTCTATGCTATCTACATCACCTATACTATCATCGGTTTCTGCATCAAGAGTTTCTTCTGTTTCTGCACCTTTAAGTTCATCCTCTTCTTCTTCCTTATCAGAAGTCATGTCCGTAGTTTTTGTTATAATAGTCTTTGCTATTAAACCAATAATATAAAAGACCAAAAGAACCCAAAGTAACCTTTTCAAAGATGTAGTAAGATCGACCTTATTAATAATATTTAAGATACTGATTATTGCTCCAGCTGCTAATGTAATTGCTGCTGGGATATATTTTAGTCGCATTCAATCACCTAATTCACTTTATTTATATTATCTTACGATCCTTACCAATAGATTTAATGTATAATTCTCCAGTTTGAGGATAAAACTCGATAGTTCTACCATAATTGCTACCGGTGTCCTCAGCAAGAATTCGGATTCCTAACTCTTTTAGTTTTTTCTTAGTGGCTTCCACATTCCGCTGTCCAATTCTCATAAGATCATTTTTTGTATTAAAATTAAACATCTGAGCTCCACCGGCAATCTTTGATACCAGAAGTTCTCTTTTTGCACCGATGTCTACCATGGCTGTTATTAATGCATCTATTCCTGTATCCGCAAACTTAGCTTTATTTTGATTGTTTGTAATTTTTGTGCTGTCTGGCAACATGATATGCACCATCCCGCCAATCTTATTAAAAGGATCATATAAAACTATACCAACACATGACCCCAAACCTAAGGTTGTAATAGCATTTGGTGCAACACATACATTTAAGTCCGCCATACCAACTCTTATCATTTCGCTCATTTATTCACCTACATGCCTAGAGATGACAATATCCTCTCGTAAGAAGCCCAAGTTGGAATAAGTATAAAATATCCATTAACCGCTTGCTTCTCTTCACCAAATTCTGTTTCTATTAATAAGGCTTTATCGCCTATTTTACCAAACTCTATCGCGGGAACACTTAATATCGCTCCTGCCATATCAATGGATAGGTAAGGTATACTGGAAGTTATAGTCATATTGGTCAGGGCTGACAATGAAGATAAATATGCCCCTGCTATAATGTTACCTATCTCATTAAGAGCAGAAAGTTCAATCTCACTAAAATCCTCAGATTTATTTTCACTGAAATCCCCCATCAATAGATCGACCAAATACCTGGCTGATGGCATTTCCATCATAAACATCATCATTCCATCAGCATCACCTTCAAGGGTAAATAATATGCCAGTAACGATATTCTCTGCTCCCCCGACTATATCCGATAATTCCTTAAATTCTAGCAGTTCCACTTTGGGAACTTTCATATCTATTTTTGCATTTATCATCTGGGATAGTGCTGTGGTGGCATTACCAGCACCAATATTCCCTAATTCTTTTAGTACGTCATATTGCATACTACCGATACCATTTATCTCAAATCCAGACACCACATACACCTCACTATCGTATTTGTTATTAATTGACTAAAATATCTTCTAATACGATTGCTTTTACATTCAGTAAACTCACCAGATCATTACCATGTTTTCCAATACCTATATTATAATCTACCTTCTTAGCATTACCTTCGTAAGATATCTTATCTATATCTTTAGTATCTAAGTTCACCACTTCTAATACTTGGTCAACAATTAAGCCTACTGGAGCAGCTTGTGGTTCTGGTCTAACAATTATTATACGAGAAGCACTGGTATACTCTTCCTCTTCTTTGCCAAATTTTAGTCTTAAACTCATCACTGGAACAATATCTCCCCGAAGATTAATAACTCCTTTATAATGGCTCTGGGATTTTGGTATTCTTGTGATTTTCTGCATAACTATAATGCTATCGATATAAGAAATATCTATACCATGGAGTTCATTATTTAGTTTGAAGATAATATATTGTTTTTCATTAGTTGCCAATAAATTCACCCCCTAAATCAAAGTATTAACATCAAGGATAAGAGCTACATCTCCATTACCTAATATGGTTGCGCCGCTGATGATTTTGTGGAGATTTATATACTTTCCAATGGGTTTTATTACTATCTCCAGTTGTCCTAACATTTTGTCAACAACCATACCTGCTTTTCTTTCACCTTTTTGAACTATTACAACAGTAAGTTCATCTTGATTCTCGTCAACTTTCTTACAGTCAAGCAGAGTATTTAATCTAACAATAGGTATAACCTCACCTCTTAGATTGATGACCTCTTTATCCTGAATCAGTTTTATATTAGAGGTTTCCAGAATTTCAACTGTTTGTATATTACCCAAAGGTAGGGCATATTTTTCATCACCAATCTCAACCATCAGAGCTTGTATAATTGCTAAAGTTAATGGAAGTCTAACTATAAAACTGGAGCCTTCTCCCAGCTTTGTTCTAGCTTCAATTTCACCACCTAGGGCCTCAATCTTAGTCTTAACAACATCAAGCCCCACGCCTCGGCCAGATATATCAGTAACCTTCTCTGCAGTTGAGAAGCTGGGGGCAAATAATAGATTAACCAACTCTTTTTGAGACATGACCGCCGCTTGCTCTGCTGTGACAGTCCCCTTATCAATTGCCTTTTTCTTAATCTTCTCAGTGTCTATACCATAGCCATCATCTGTGACTTCAATAACTACACTATTCCCCTCTTGATAAGCATTAAGATATATGGATCCTACCGGATTCTTGCCTGCCTTTTCTCTCTCCTCATTGCTCTCCAAGCCATGATCAGCAGCATTACGCAGTAGATGCATCAGGGGATCTCCTATTTCATCAATTACGGTTCTGTCCAGTTCTGTATCCTCACCAGTCATATATAATTCCATCTTCTTATCAAGCTTTTTAGAGATATCTCTAATCATTCTTGGGAAGCGATTAACAACACTTTCAATCGGTACCATTCTAGTCTTCATAACCGATTCATGTAAATTGGTGGTTATTCTCTCTAAATACTCCAATTGTTCCTTCAGTTCCCTGTTTTCTATGGAGTCATTTTCACCATGGGCAATATTTAATAAGCCATTTTTAGCTATGATTAATTCACTAACTTGGTTCATTAGAACATCAAGTTTATCAATATCTACTCTAACTGAACGATTGGCAACATGTTTGGTCCTTGTAGCCTGAGTCTTTGCACTTTTTGCTTTATTATCATCTGAAGCAGCATTATTAGCTTTTCCATCACCAGTAGGTGACTTATCCTCTGTATGCTTCATTTCTTTTGGATTTATGTAATCTGCTATAACTTCCTTAACTTCAGAAACGGTTTTAACCGCCTCCTTTATTTTATCGGGAGTTTCTTTGGTAATCACAATAGCAGAATAGTCAAAATCGAACTTTTCATCCTCTAAATCCTGGGCATTGGGATGAAGTTTTACAATGTCACCCATTTCTTCTAAGGAGCGATTAATCATAAATACTCTAGCCCCTTTAAGAACACAGTTTTCATTTAGATATATTGTTAGACCTACTATCTTAAATCCATCAGCTATGGCCTTGTCAAATACGCCCTGCTCATAATCTTCTATTTTAAGGTCCAAGAACTTCTTCTTAATATCTTCTGAAGTCTTACTGTCATTACTGGATTGAACAGCCTGAGCTTGTACATCTTTAGGCTCTTCAACTACATTCCCCAGCCCAGCATTCAAAATGTCGTTTAGTTCTTTAATAATATCGTTATTATCATTGGTTCCTTCATTGGCTTCAGCTTGAATATTGTCTAGATACTCTTCCAGGGCGTCCAATCCTCTAAACAATACATCCACTAATTTGGAGGAAACTTTCATCTTACCGTTACGTATCTCAGAAAAAACATTCTCCATATCGTGGGTTAAACGCTGCATCCTAGTATAACCCATAGTCCCTGCCATGCCTTTAAGGGAATGGGCAGCTCTAAATATCTCATTAATAGTATTTTGGTTATCTGGCTCCTGTTCCAGTATTAGAATATGTTCATTAAGACTTTGTAAGTGCTCTTTTGTCTCGTCAATAAATATGTCAAGATATTGGTTTAAATCCATTTAATACACCCCCACGTTCTTTATAATAGCATCGGAAACATCATTAAGTGCTACCTCTTCATCTACAAGTCCTGCATCTTTAATGGCCTTAGGCATCCCATACACCGTACATGTTTCTTCATTTTGTGCAATAACATATATATTTTTATTTTGCTTTAATTTGCTTATGCCATCAGTTCCGTCATTGCCCATTCCAGTTAAAACTACACATGTAATATGGTCAATAGCTGTATCTACTAGAGATTCATACATTATATTAGCACAAGGCAACAACCCTTTTCTTGCCGGTTCTTTGGTTACAGCTAAATAATAGCCTTCACTTCCTTTTTTTACCCGCATCTGGTGTCCACCTTTGGCAATATAAATCGTTCCCTTGCGAATTATTTCATTATCCTCAGCTTCTTTAACCCTTAGGGAACTAACCTCATTAAGTCTGTCAGCCAAGGATTTGGTAAACCCTTCAGGCATATGTTGTACTATCAATATACTGGCGTCCAGATTCTCTGGCAAGGTTGGTATTATAGTATTTAAAGCCTTAGGGCCCCCTGTTGAACATGCTAAAGCAACTATTTTATTGAATATATGATCATCGGGCCTGTATGAACTGGCCTGAGTTTTTCTAAGTTTATTGGTTCGCGATTTACTATATTTTGTACTCTTTTGCTTACTTATATCTATATTAATGCATTGTACTTCTGTGGCAGATGATAAGCTGGCTAGCAACTTGTCAGAGAATGAACGATCAATTAATTCCATAAAAGTCTCTGGTTTAGTAACAAAATCAAATGCCCCCAATTCCAGTGCAAGGATTGTCTCTTTAGCGTCGGCTTTTGCAACTGTACTGACAATTATAATGTTTTTATTAAAACCAATTTTTTTCAATTCAATTAATAATTCAATACCATTCATCCGCGGCATGTTTAAGTCCAATAGGATAGCATCAATCGATATATCCCCTTGTTTAATTAAACTTAAGGCCTCAACTCCATTAGTAGCTACAGCTACTACTTGAAATCTTTCATCTGAAATTACAATATCAGATAGAACTTTTCTCATTAGTGCAGAGTCATCTACAATAAGAATATTTTTCTTCATATAATAAGCCTCACTATAAAAATGGTAATTCAGTTTTTCTTCTCAATTGTCTTTTTTGACGTTCCTGTTCAAATATAAACTTTATAATCTCTTCTCTCTCCTTTTTATCGATATCAGTGAACTCAACTCTATGTTCATAGGTATTTATCTTATTATGTATCTTATTGGAACTAACTACATTGGCTCGAAGACTATATTTTTTATTTCTTTTAGAACTGGATATCTCTAACTTAAGGATAATTTTATCACCCTTGGAATGACTGCATTCAGATGTGAATCTAATGCCTCCACCACTAATATCTACAATTATTCCACTCTGATAGCCCTTATCATATTCCAGTAATTTGTTTTGGCACTCCTGCTTAATCTGGGGAGAAGAAAAATCATTAGCCAATAATAATGCTTCCAACACCATTTCTTCCTTAGTAATAACTCTATACTCTATATCGATTATACATTCTATACGATAATACTGTCTTCGCTGATACTTCTCCAAAGCAGATGTAATTTTAACTGTAGCAGCAACCATATGCTCTTCCCTAAATCGTCCTGTCACTATACAATTACATTGATATAATCCCTTGACTGTATAAAAGCATAGATTATATTGGGCATCTAATTTCATAGGGATAGTTCTACTGCCCACCATAGGCATGGCTATATTAATACTGTCGCTATCCTTAAAATCAATTATTTGACTTACACTGGTAGCTGCATCTTTAATCGGTCTTCCCATATGGTCCAACTGTTGTACATCTATCTTATCACCAATAGATAATATATCTTGTAGCATATGGCTCCTCCCTATTAAACAATTTAATTTTTGCGTAACTTTAATAAGTTAGAAAAAACTTGGGATATGCCCCGTTTCTTATTAGACATATCGTTTTCCATAGGACATATCTTTTCAGCAATTTCAGTAATGGACTTAGTAAAGGATGAGTTAGGATATAGTAAGGAGGCAGGTTTTTGATATATAATTGATTTTGATACAATGTTGTCCTGAGGAACAGCACCTAAATACTCCAAATTAAAATCTAAAAATCTGCCAGATACTGCATTTAACTTATTGTAAATGTTTAATCCTTCTTTGACTGAGGTAGTACGATTAGTTATTAAACTAATGGCTCTATCAGGATTGCTATAGTTTTCCCTCCGATTCAAGGTCTTAAGTAGAGCGTAGGCATCAGTTATAGATGTAGGTTCTGGTGTAACTACCAGTATTACTTCTTGGCTGGCAGCTACAAATTCTAGTACAGCATCTGAAATCCCAGCACCAGTATCTACTATGATTATATCTGCCCTTTCGTCCAGTTCAGCTAAGCTTTGAATTAAGAATGTTATCTGCTCCTTAGTCAGATTGCTTAGTTCCTGAATTCCAGATCCTCCTGAGATGAAAGAAATATTTTGGGGCCCCACAGTTATAATACTATCTATACTCTTCTTTTCATAAATTAGATCAGCCAAATTATAGCGTGGTCTAACCCCCATCATTACTTCAATATTGGCCAGCCCAAAGTCTGCATCCAATATAACAGTTCTTTTACCCATTTTGCTAAATTGAATGGCTAAGTTAACTGAAATACTGGATTTACCCACTCCGCCTTTTCCACTGGTTATGGTGATTACTTTTGCACTGTTGTTAGGAATTTTTTTCTGTCTAACCAGAGCCCGTAGCCTCTCTGCTTGATCCATATCAGTTCCCCCTCATTAATTGCTTTGCTATACTCTGTGCATCTATCATTCCAAAGTCATCAGGAACATTCTGGCCAAAGGTTGCATAAGATAGGGGTGCGTTGGTTAACATTCTGATATTTAAGATATTTCCCAAACAACTGGTTTCATCTAATTTAGTAAAGATTAGACTATAATTTAGAATCTCAGAGTAGGTATTGGTTATCTTAACTAGGTCAAGATATTTTGTAGTAGCACTGAGAACCAAATAGATTTCTCGCTCTTTTTCATCCACTGTTCCTATTAATTTCTCCAAGTCATCTCTTTGCGTTATATTCTTATGGGATCGACCAGCAGTATCGACAAAGACAAGATCGAAATCTTTTAATTCTTCCTTAACAGACTCCATCTCATCCGCCGAATAGATTACCTTAAGAGGTACCCCCAGAATATTAGCATAGGTTCTTAGCTGTTCAACTGCTGCTATACGATAAGTATCTGCAGTAACGAATGCTATTTTAGCTTTGTCATTCATAGCAAATCCAGAAGCTATTTTAGCAATCGTAGTGGTTTTACCAACTCCTGTAGGTCCGATAAAAAATATATACTTAGGTTTCTTTCCTTCTAGGCTTATTGACTTTGGATATCCTAGTTTTAAAACTATTTTTTGATAGACACTGGCTAAAATGTTATCTAACGGAACATCTTTCTTTAAGGTACTTTCAATCTCTCCAATGATTTGGTTTGCATATTTTTCATCCACTTCATTAGATATTAATTGATTGTAGATTAATTGTATAAATGTTAGATTGCTATTGTTTTCAGGAGCTTTTTCCCAGGTCTCTTCCTGCTCACTGGTATCTTCTAACTTCCTTTCTAACAAACTCTGAAGTTTATCCAATTTTTGTTCAATTGCTGATGATTTAATTATATCATCTTTCTTATCGAAACTAAAGGTTTGTTTTGCCTCAATATCTTCAATAATATCATTCCATGATTTATGGGATGAGGAAGAAGTTAATTTAGGCTTATCCTTCTTATATACCGCATTATCATCCACCGCTGCAGTGACTTCTACTAAGGGCTTACGAAACAAACGATATATACCTTTAGGAGCAATTGTCCTAATATTCATAACAATTGCATCCTTACCTAATTCTTCCTTGGCCAGCATAATAGCTTCTGTTTCAGTACTGGCTTGAAATTTTTTTATATTCATTTACACAGTCACCATCCCTACTGATTGTAATTCTACATTATTATCAATTTCATTGAAAGATATTACAATTAAATCGGCAAAATAGTCCTCGGTTAATTTTTTGAAATACATTCTTACTATAGGAGATGTAAGAACAATAGGATTCTTCCCTAATTCCTCTAATTTGCGAACTTGTTCCTGAACTGAATCCATAATCTTTTTAGTTGTCTCTGGATCAAGTGTCAAATATGCTCCTTGTTCGGTCTGTTTTACAGAATTCATAATTTCCTGCTCCACCTTAGGATCTAAGGTTACAACATTGGTCATCTCGTTGGCAGGGAAATATTTTGCTGTTATAGCCCTCTTTAAACCTTGTCTTACATACTCTGTTAAGATATCAGTATCCCTGGTAGTAGGGGCATAATCAGCCAAGGTCTCGAAAATAGTAACTAAATCTCTAATGGATATCATTTCTCTAAGGAGATTCTGAAGAACCTTCTGTATCTCACCGATAGATAACAATTTAGGTACTAATTCGTTAACTAAGGTCTGATTGGACTCTTGTATATTATTAACCAGATTTTGAACATCCTGTCTTGTAAGCAGTTCATGTAGATGATTCTTAATAACCTCGGTTAAATGTGTGGCTATAATTGAAGGTGGATCAACTACAGTATATCCTAAGGATTCTGCCCTCTCTCTTTGGGATTCTGTAATCCATAAAGCTGGAAGGTTAAAAGAAGGTTCAATCGTAGGTATACCTGTGATCTCTTCCTCAACATATCCTGGATTTATGGCCATATAATGATCGAACAGTATCTCACCTTCACTGACCTGAATCCCCTTAATCTTGATAATATATTGGTTTGGATTTAATTGAATATTATCTCTTAATCGTATCATAGGTACTATTGTACCCAGCTCTAAGGCTAATTGCCTTCTAATTAAAACTACTCTATCTAATAAGTCTCCCCCTTGATTAGTATCTGCTAGGGGAATAATTCCATAACCAAATTCCAATTCAATAGCATCTACATGAAGTAAGGATACCACATTTTCTGGTCTTCGTATCTCACTGGCATCAGCCTCTTCTGAGCTAACCTCTTCTTCTATAGCCTCAACTTCAATCAGCTTATCTATGGATCTACCAGCAAAAATAAAAATTAAGCCATAAGCGGTAAATAGAAGAAAATTCAGAGTAGTAGCTACTCCTAAAAAAATCATACTTCCACCAACCATGTAAAGAACCTTAGGGATGGAGAATAATTGTTTTACCAGTACATCACTAACGTCTGCTTCCTTAGATAACTTGGTTACCAAGATACCAGTAGCCAATGAGATCAAAAGGGATGGTATCTGGCTAACTAGACCATTACCCATGGTTAGAATGGCGTACTTATTAAAGGCATCCATGGCCTCCATTCCTGCCATTACCCCTGTAACAGTACCTGCAACTAGATTTATTACGGTAATTAACAAACTGGCTGTTGCGTCACCTTTTACATATTTAGTAGCACCATCCATAGAACCAAAGAATGATGATTCATCTTGTATTTTCTGCCTTCTTTGTTTTGCTTCTTCATCGGTAATAGCCCCTGCATTTAAATCCGCGTCAATTGCCATCTGCTTACCTGGCATAGCATCCAATGTAAATCTTGCGGTAACCTCAGATACTCTTTCAGTTCCTTTGTTAATAACTAGGAACTGAACTATGAGGAGAATTACAAATACTATAATACCAATAACAAGACTACCGCCTCCAACGAACTCTCCAAAGGTCTGGATAACATTACCAGGGTCACCGGTATTAAGTATTAATTTAGTACCTGAAACATTTAAAGAGATTCTAAATATTGAGGTGAATAAGAGAATCGTTGGGAAAGATGACATTGAAAGAACATCTTTAGTAAAAATCGTATTAAAAAGTATTACCATAGATAGGGCTATATTAAAAGCTAACAGTATATCTAGTAATAAGGAGGGCATAGGTATAATAAGAAAAACAAAAGCCGCAAGTAAATATAATGCAACTGATATATCCGTTTTTTTCATACTGGCCTCCTCCTTTCGCATCCTATTTCTTTAAGCCGTACACATAGGCTAAAACCTCAGCCGTCATCTGGTATAATTCTGGGGGTATCTCTGCACCCAGTTCAACGTTATAGTATAACATTCTGGCCAGAGGTTTGTTTTCTACAATTTCTATATTGTTTTCTTTGGCTACTTCCTTTATCTTTTGAGCTAGATAATCCGCACCTTTAGCAATGACTACTGGGGCGCTGGAAGTCTCTTTATCATATTTTATCGCAACTGCCAAATGAGTTGGATTAGTTATTATAACATCAGCCTGAGGCAATGCCTGCATCATTCTCTTTTGGGATACCTCACGCATTTTACTCCTGATTCTACTCTTTATCTGGGGATCCCCTTCCATCTGCTTAAACTCATCTTTAATCTCTTGCTTGGTCATTCTCATATCTTTCTTAAACTTAAACTTCTGATAGATTAAGTCTGCTAAACCTATTATAAGAAATATAAAGCTAATCTTTAATCCTAAATCAGTTACAATTGTACCAGTTAAAGCCACAGCCTGTATTAAATCAATATCATATAAGATTAGTAGGGTTCTCCACTCTTCCTTTAAGGCATCATATGTTATACTATAGATTACATATATTTTTATTACCTCTAATATTAAGGAAACAATCTTGTCCTTAGAAAATATTTTGCGGAAACCACTGATTGGATCTAACTTATTTAGCTTAGGCTGCAACAATTTACCTGATACCTGCCACTTAACTTGAACCACATTAACAACAAATGAAATAACCATGGCAGTAAGAAAGACAGGAATACAAATCCAAATTATCTTTATAATAGAATCTGATATTATACTCTGAATTATTGTTGTACTTATGTCCTCCCTAGCAATCTTATCAATCTGCATATAAGTATTGTTAAATACTTCAAGAAACCTATCAACAATAAAACCAAGAAATATCTTAAGAACTAAAAACAAAGCAACTAATGAAGATGCGTTGACTAATTCATTACTACGGGCAACCTGACCTTCCTTCCTGGCATCGGATAGCTTTTTAGTTGTGGGCTCTTCTGTCTTATCTCCGCCCTCAGCAAAAAACTGTAGATTATAAGAAAGGGGGTATGCTTTATGTAATTGTAAATTATCAATCTCCATGTTAGGGACTTTAATAATAGCCATTATATTTGGCCATTCCTTTCTTTTATGACTTCTAAAGAATAACGATTGCGCGAAAATTAACTTATATAAGCTATAGCCGACTTTAAAAAATACATCATTTCATTGAATATAAAGTCAGCAACAGATGGAATAAATTCAATAATTAATGCTAAAATAAATAATCCAACTAATACCTTTAGTTGCATTCCTATAACAAACATATTCATCTGTGGTGCTATCTTAGCCAATATACCAAGAACAGCATTAACCAGTAATATTGAAACAAAAATCGGTAAAACGATTCTAAAGCCTATAATCAGATAGTTTGTGACAAATTCAATCATCAGCTTATATAAATTGGGATCAAGCTGTACTTGACCAATGCCCACTATCTGAAAAGAATCAACTATAGCTTTAATAAAATAATGATGTAAATTGGTTACCATCATCATTAAAAGAACCAGATATCCATATAGGTTTGATGTTATGGTTGTTTGCATTTGGGTCATAGGGTCTAATTGACTTACCATGGAAAAGCCAATCTCCATATCTGTAAATTGCCCTACAAAAGCCAATATATAGTATGCAATATTGGCAAACAGACCTAAAACCACCCCTGCAATTGCTTCCTTAACTATAAGTATGGAATAACCTATAATGCCTGCATATGAAACAGGCGTATATGGTAAGGTATATAGTAGAAGCAAGGCTATAAAAATGGATATTCCTGATTTTACCCGCATAGGCACATTCTTTAATGAAAAAAATGGAGCACTATATACAAACCCTGAAATCCTCACAAGTATTAATAAAAAAAACTCAAAATTACTAACTAAATCCATCATAATACATCAATATAATAACTAAAGTTAGAATATAGTTCTATAGTAAACTCCTTCAATGAAGTTAGTATCCAATTCCCCAATATGATTATTATAAGAAATACAGCTACCAACTTAGGAACAAATGTGAGGGTTTGCTCCTGTATCGAAGTTATGGTCTGTAGAATACTGATTGTCAATCCTACTACTAGGGATGTCAGTAGTATAGGAGCCGCTAACTTCAATACCAAAAAAACAGCCTGCTTAGCTATATCTATTACTATTACTTCATTCATGTCAAATCACCATGCCTTTCACCGCCATCTTCCAATCTCACTCCCTTTAATAAAAGGTCTTTACCACTTCTCCTATAACCAAATTCCATCCATCTGCAATAATGAATAATAATATTTTAAATGGTAGTGAGATCATAGTAGGTGGCAACATCATCATACCCATAGACATTAGGGTTGATGCAACAACCATATCTATTACAATAAAAGGTATATATATTAAGAAACCTATGATAAATGCTGTTCTTAATTCACTGATGATAAATGAAGGAATAATGACTGTTAAAGGTATCTCATCAACAGTATCCACTTTAGACATTCCTGCAATATCCATAAACAATCTTAAATCCTTGACATTGGTTTGCTCTAGCATAAATGTTCTTATAGGCTTTACACCAATTTCAAAAGCTTCTTCCTGAGATATTTCACCCTTAGATAATGGCGTTATAGCCTGCTCATTAATTTGAGTGAACACAGGAGACATGATAAAAAATGTCAAAAATAAAGCTAGTCCAATCAACACCTGATTAGGAGGTGTTGTCTGGGTACCTAAAGAGGATCTTGCAAAATGGAGTACGATTATAATTCTGGTAAAAGAAGTTACCATAATCAAAATCGATGGAGCTAAGGTGATTATTGTAAGTATCAGAAGTATCTGTAAGGTTGACGCAAGACTTTCCTCATCTTCACTGGTATTCAAACTAAATTCCAGGGGGCCTAGAACACCATTAATATCCCGTCTTTCGGTTGTGTCCTCAACCGTTGCAGCCGATACATATATACCACTTATAAATATTGACATACATACAGCCAATAATGCAATGGTTATCCTTATTAATCTCTTTTTGCTTTTTCCTGTATGCACACCCATGAATACCAATTTTTACTCCTTATTTTTTTTAACTTTATCTAATATTTGCTTGAAATTTAATTTATCTAGTTGTTTAATTCGGGTATCACTAACTTCATTAGTAATGATATCCGCTTCATCTAATTCACTTATAAGATTAATTGTATCTTTAGTTATTGCAATTACAAAATACTTAGAACCTATTTTAACAATCTGCAGTAACTTATTAGAGCTGATTCGATAAGAATCAATCACTTTAAAGTTACTGCAATTTAATTGGCGAAGTCTTACACTTCCTACTAGTCTAGATGTATAATAAGCCGCAATTAAGATAATGATTAAAAGTAAAACTAGGCCTAGTAATTGCACCAGATTATCTACAGTTGAATACTCTTTTGGTGCAATTTCAGTAGAATTGCTATTTAATTCATTGATTATTTTTTCTTCCACTGTACTTTGTAATACGACCTTAGCTTCTCTTATCATCTAATAACCATGCCCTTCTTAATATTTTGCATTCATTGGGCGTAGGTTTAAAATATATCTAACCTACTACTCTCTTAACTGCTTCTAATACTCTATCTCTATCAAATGGTTTTACAATAAAGTCCTTGGCACCAGATTGAATTGACTCAATAACCATGGCCTGTTGACCCATGGCAGAACACATTATAACCTTAGCCGCAGGGTCTATTTCCTTAATTTTCTTCAACGCTTGAATTCCATCCATTTCAGGCATGGTAATATCCATCATTACTAAATCAGGCTTTGTTTCTGTAAATTTTTCAACAGCTTTAATACCATTTTCAGCCTCTCCAACCACTGTGTAGCCATTTTTTACTAATATGTCCTTAATCATCATTCGCATAAACGCTGCATCATCACAAATCAATATATTTTTCGCCATTTTTACTCTCCTATCATCTCATATTATAAAAATATTTTTTATGTTTGTTTAGTATTTTATCTCTTTAATTTTTTATAATATCTGTTAGTCTTATACCAAAGGTTTCTTCCATTACCACAACTTCGCCCTTGGCAACTAGTTTCCCATTAACCAAAACATCAATAGGCTCTCCCGCTAGGCGGTCCAATTCTATAATAGTTCCTGGTGTGAAATCTAAGATTTCTTTAATAGATCTACTGGTTCTGCCTAATTCTACTGTTACTTCTAATGGTACATCCATTAATAGACCTATATTCTCCGGTGTGTGCACCTGTGTATTTTCAGGTGTGAAAGCTGCAAATTGAACTGGCCTAGCATTAACATTCTGCATCTGAGGAGCTTCTTGTTGTGAATAACCTTGCTGTAGATGTGGCTGTTGCATAGTTGAATGATCTACTGGTTGGCTTTGCTGATTATTAATATTTTGTTCAGCTGTATTTTCTTTCATAGGCTCTTCCTCTTCAGCTACTCCTGTAAACTTTTCATATAGTGCTCTAGCAAAATCAAAAGGATATAACTGCATAAGTACACTATCAACCAAATCTCCGATTTCCATACGGAAGGAAACCATAACAAAGGTTCCTCTTAAAAATTCAGGAAAATTATCTGAATACAGTGCTGTTTCATCCATAGCAACAACAGACGCATCAGGAGGACTTATACTTATTCTAGCATTTAACATAGATGACATTGATGTTGCTGCTGAACCCATCATCTGATTCATAGCTTCACCAATAGCACTTAAATGTAAATCTGTTAACTCTTGGTCAACATTAAGGCCATCGCCACCCATCATTAAATCAGCTATTATTTTAACATCATTTTCTTTGAGCATTAAAATATTGTTACCATCAATACCCTCGTCATAATATATCTGTAAAAATACACAAGGTCTGTCATTAATATCAATAATATCATTCCATGTCGCATATTCTACAACTGGAGTCGTAATAACAACTCTTTGATTAACCAATGATGACAAGGTTGTAGCTGCGGTACCCATACTAATATTGGATATCTCACCTATAGCATCCTTTTCTTCTAATGTCAACTCTTCCCCTGAACTTTTATTTGATGCTTCATCATCTAGATTAATTCCACTTAATAAAGCATTAATCTCATCCTGAGATAGCATTCCATCCATAATCTTTTACTCCTCTCCACTAATTATTGATGTAATTTTTACCGCATAGGAGCCTGAGGAGGCACCTGGAAGTGCAGCGAATTTATGTAATTTCCCTACAAATATCTGCAGGTCATCATCCACCTTCGTATTTAGTTTAATGATATCCCCTCTCTGTAAATTAGTAAAATCATGGACGGAAATAGTACTTCTACCTAAAACTGCCCTGATTGGTATTTGAGCCTTAGATATAGCAACTTCAATCACGTCTTGATAAGACTTATTATCATTTAACTTCATTGTAGAATACCAATATTTTGTATTAAGCTTATCAATAACTTTTTCTAAGGTTACATAAGGAAGACAAATATTCATCATTCCTTCAATATTACCTATTTTAATATTAAGAGTTACTATGGATATCATCTCACTGGGAGATATTATTTGAGCGAATTGAGAATTTGTTTCTATCTTGGTCAATCTTGGATTAATTTTTATCACATTTTGCCAAGGATCTCGTAATAAATTGGTACATATATTTAAAATTCGCTCAATAATTGTTAATTCAATCTCTGAAAAATCCCTAGCTTTATCTAGGGGATATCCTTCTCCCCCTAACATTCGATCAACAATTGCATATCCTAACTTATCAGCTAATTCAATTATAATATTGCCTTGCAAAGGCGTAAAATCAACTATGCCCAATAGAACAGGATTTGATAAAGCATTGGTGAACTCTGAGTAGGTAACTGCTTCAGAATTAATAACCTCTACCTGAACATTTTTTCGAAGATATGCTGGTAAATTGGTGGAAAGCAGTCTAGCATAATGCTCAAATATAATGTTCAATGTCCTAAGATGTTCTTTAGAGAACTTGGAAGGCCTGGCAAAGTCATAATTCTTTATCTGTTTCTCTTTAGTATCCTTAATTTCTTCTGCATCTAATTCACCGCTACTTAAGGCAGCCAGAAGATTATCTATCTCGCTTTGGGATAGGACGTCACTCATTGTCATTCCTCCTAATGTTCTTTCCTTATATTATCACAAAATTCGAAATATATCATCTATTTTCTCTTATTGTGAAATCAGGTTACCAAAAGAAACATTGATAACAAAATCTGATTGGAAATAATCCTGAACTCTTTCTAAAACCCTGTCTTTTATTATTTGCTGATTATCTTTTACATCATCTATGGTGTACTCAGAGAATTCCTCTGTTACAAATCCCTTTATAATATTTTCATTTTCTGCAATTAAGGGTTGTAACTTCTCAGTATCCGGATGTTTCTTATTAATAGACAAGGATAAGAACAAAGAAGCATAATGCCTTCCATATTCACTGTCCTTTAATCTTACAGTTATTTTGTCTTCGATATCATAAACAGCAATATCAGAAACAGGAATTTGCTTTTTAGAACCGTCTGGTGATTCTAGTTCTAAGTCTATAATAGAAGCTACTCTATTAACAAGATTATTGGTTTTATTTGCAGTGGGCACAATTGCAAAAATAATTATCGCTGATAGTACGACATTTATTATAGATAGAGCCAAAATAAAAATCGTTAAAATATTCTTTCTCATTTATATAATCCCTCTCATTTCCCGCTTAATTCATTATATATCTTTATCTCTATTCTTCTGTTTTTCGCCTTACCATCTTGTGTGTCATTACTTGCCACAGGATCATATTCTCCTCTTCCAGAATACTTTAACCTAGAAGGATCCATACCTTTGTTATTAATAAGATACTCAGCTGCATTTAACGCCCTTGCTGATGATAGCCATAAATTGTTTTTATATCTACCGCTGGTCATAGGTACATTATCAGTATGCCCTTCTATCTCTATGGTGTAATCCTTAAACTTACTAAGTACATCTCCTACTTTTGAGAGAATTGGTATGGCTTCCTCTTTTATATCTGCTTTACCAGAATCAAATAGTACTGATCCCCTAAGGGATAGTTGCACAAAACGATAATCCGGGTCAATACTTAGTTCAATCAAATCGGCTATTTCGTATTGGTCTGCTAAATCAGACAGATTATCATACATCCCTGCAGAAACATTGGCCATCTCTTCTTTAATCTGATCCATAGCTTCCTGAACATTTCCCTTATTTCCAGAAGAGCTTCCTGTATCATTATCTTTACCACTGTCTTGACCTACATTATTGTAAAATTCACCTAGATCATTTAGCTGATACATTCCTGAGGAGATTAATTCTCCTTCCAGTATGGAATGCCCTCCTCCATCAAATATGCCAAAGGAGCTGGATAAAGATAAAGAAAGCTGTTCAAACTTTTCTGCATCTACTTCAGACATGGCAAAGAGCATAACGAAAAAACAAAGTAATAGGTTCATTAGGTCAGCAAAGGTAGCTAGCCAAGGAGAACTGCCACCGGATGGCTCTTCCACCTTCCTTTTTCTAGCCAATCTCCTCACCGCCTTCTTGCATTGCATATCTTTGAGCAGGAGATAAGAACGATTTCAGCTTCTCTTCAATAACTCTAGGGTTTTCACCTGCCTGTATAGATAATAGTCCTTCCACCATTACCTCTTTAACTCGCATTTCTTGGCCACTGTTGGCTTTTAATTTAGTCGATACAGGTATACATATCCAGTTAGCTAGAATAGAACCGTAAAAAGTTGTAATTAATGCTACTGCCATGGCAGGTCCTATTGCCTTAGGATCTTCCATCACCTGAAGCATATTAATCAGTCCTATTAAGGTACCAATCATACCCCAGGCAGGTCCCATAGCAGCTAGAGAATCCCAAAAACCAGTAACTTGAGTATGTCTTTCTTCAATAGCATTTAATTCTGTCTCCATTATATTTCTAACTAATTCAGGATCTGTTCCGTCTACAATCAACAGTACACCTTTTTTTAGGAATTCATCATCTACATTATTGGCAGTCTCCTCAAGTGCCAATAACCCTTCCTTCCTAGCAATATTTGATAACTCAATTATTGTTCGAATAGTGTTCTCTTCATCAGATGGTATTTTTTTAAAAATCAAGGTAAAGCTTTTTAGATAGCCTAAGTAGGCTTTCATATCTGGTG
>JGI24708J26588_10000925_pt1 | contig 23812 bp, 21 predicted proteins | sample BioPla1DNA2_FD_26588 | JGI IMG/M metagenome (IMG submission 26588) | reverse complement strand
TTTTTTTATAGGTTATGGATATGTGAAAAGATTTAAGAATAGATAATGTAGACGGTTAAAGGAGGAGTTTTCATGTGGAGCAAAAAAGATTTGTTAGGGATTAGGAATTTAAGTAAAGAAGAAATACAAATCATTTTAGAATTAGCCAAAGAAAAAAAAGCACAAATGCAAAAGCCATTGCGTAGAAAACATGAATGTGTTCTTTATAATATGATCACGTTATTTTATGAAAATAGTACACGAACTAAAATGTCTTTTACTTTAGCAGGTAAATATCTAGGGATGCAGGTCAGTGATTTAGGAGTACAAACAAGTAGTGTGAATAAAGGAGAAAGTTTAATCGATACTGGATTTACTTTAGATCAGATGGGAGTGGATGTTATAGCTATTCGTCATTCCATGACAGGAGCTCCACATTTGCTAGCGAAAAATATGAAAGCTTCTGTAATTAATGCAGGAGATGGAACCAATGAACATCCGACACAAGCCTTATTAGATATGTTTACGATTTTGGAAAAGAAAAACCAGATAGAAAATTTAAAAGTAGCAATCGTGGGAGATATTGCTCATAGTAGAGTGGCAAGAAGTAATATTTTTGGATTAACAAAAATGGGGGCAAAAGTAGTACTAGGTGGGCCTCCTACGTTGGTACCTTCTAGCATGAAGAGTTTAGGAGCTGAGATTGCTAAGGATATACCAACAGCCATTCAAGAGGCAGATGTCATTATGGGACTTCGTATTCAAAAGGAACGACAAAAAGGAGGATTATTTCCAGATCTTCGAGAGTATGCTCACTGTTTTGGAATTCATAAAGAACTCCTTGCTTTAGCAAAACCAGATGTTTTAATTATGCATCCTGGTCCTGTCAATCGTGGTGTTGAATTGACTACAGAAATTATTGATGGAGAACATTCGGTGATTTATGATCAAGTAGAAAATGGAGTAGCGATTCGAATGGCTATTTTACACTTACTTACAGAAGGGAGAAAAAACTATGAAAATTTTGATCAAACAAGGATATATTATAGATCCTTCTACCAAGAAAGAAGAGATATGCGATATTTTAATCAAGAATGGCAAAATTCAAGCTGTACAACCACAAATATCTTCTAAGGATGCTTTTGTCATTGATGCAAAAGGATGTTGGGTGGTACCAGGATTGATCGATGTACATGTGCACCTTCGAGAACCTGGTTTTGAATATAAAGAAACGATTGAAACAGGTAGTCAAAGTGCAGCTAAAGGTGGTTTTACGACGATTTGTTGTATGCCAAATACGAAACCAGTTATTGACAATGAGATTATGGTGGAGTATATTAAACTGAAAGCAGAAAGAGAAGCTTGTGTTCATGTATTACCAATTGGTAGTATTACGAAAAATCAGGCAGGAGAAGAGTTAGCGAATATTGGTAAGATGGCAGAAGTGGGGATTTGTGGAATTAGTGAAGACGGAAAGTCTGTAGAAAATGCTGGATTGATGAAAAAGGCAATGTTATACGCCAAGATGTTTGAACTTCCCATTTTAGATCATTGTGAAGATCTTAATTTAGTTGGTGGTGGAAGTATGAATGCAGGAGATACAGCGGCTCTTTTGGGGTTAAAAGGAATTCCAGTAGAAGCTGAGGAAGTAATGATTGCTAGAGATATTTTATTAGCGGAGAGTACGGGCGTTCATTTACATCTATGTCATGTAAGTACCAAAGGAAGTTTGGATTTTATTCGGTTAGCAAAACAAAGAGGAATTTCTGTATCGGCGGAAGTTTGTCCACATCATTTTGCTTTAACGGAAGAGGCAGTAGATGGATATGATGCGAATACAAAAATGAGTCCACCATTACGCTCCAAGGAAGATGTAGAAGCGATGAAACAAGGATTAAAGGAAGGAATCATTGATATCATTGCTACCGATCATGCACCTCATCATGTAGATGAAAAAAATTGTGAATATGAAAAAGCAGCGAATGGGATTGTGGGATTAGAAACTGCTGTACCTTTAGGTATTACAGAACTAGTAGAACCGGGAATTTTAACTCCTATGCAATGGGTAGAAAAAATGAGTACGAATCCAGCTAAACTATTAAATATTAAAAAAGGAACTTTGCAAGAAGACAGGATAGCAGATATTACTATTATAGATCCTAAGCAAGAATATGAAATAGATGTTTATTCTTTTGCTTCTAAAAGTAAAAATAGTCCTTTTCATGGACGAAAAGTAAGAGGAAAAGTACTATATACGATTGTAGATGGAAAAATTGTAGTCGATCAAGGAGAACTCGTGTAATTTTTTCATAGAGATGATGGCGAAAGTTAGAATTTGAATTTAGCTATCTATATAATAAGAAGAAAGAATATTGGAAAGGGGTAAAAATATGATAGATCAATTAATCCAAAAAATAGAAGAAAAACAAAATCCAACAGTAATGGGATTGGATCCAAATTTAAATTTTGTTCCTAGACATATTAAAGAAGAAGCTTATGAACGTTATGGTAAAACTTTACAAGGAGCAGCAGAAGCTTTTTATTTATTCAATACTCAACTTATTGATGGAGTGGCTGACCTGATTCCGGCTGTCAAACCCCAAGTAGCTATGTATGAACAATGGGGAGCTGTTGGAATAGATGTATATGTACGTACGATTAAGTATGCCAAAGAAAAAGGGTTAATTGTTATCGGAGATATTAAACGAGGAGATATTGCTTCTACAGCAAAAGCATATTCCGACGGACATATTGGACAAGTAGCGATTGAAGAAAAACAAGTAACGGTATATCAAGAAGATTTTATTACCATTAATCCTTATATGGGATTTGACTCTGTAGAACCTTATTTAGAAGATTGCAGGGAATATAATAAAGGTTTGTTTGTACTTGTAAAAACTTCGAATCCATATAGTGGTCAATTACAAGATGTAGATCTTGTAGATGGGAGCAAGCTTTATGAAAAAGTGGGAAGTTTAGTTTCAAAGTGGGGCGAAAAATTTATAGGGAAATATGATTATAGTTCGATTGGTGCTGTAGTAGGAGCTACTTATCCAGAACAAGGACAAGCATTACGAAAACAATTACCCCATACCTTTTTCTTAGTACCTGGTTATGGTGCTCAAGGAGCTACTGCTAAAGATTTAGCAGGATGTTTTGATAAAGAAGGAAGAGGAGCTATTGTAAACTCATCGAGAGGGATTATAGCTGCTTATCGTAAACCAAAGTATAAAGAACAATTCACGGAAAAAGAATTTGTACAAGCAGCTCGAATGGCTGTATTAGAGATGAAAAAGAATTTAGAGGGGGTTAGGTCTTGAAGGCAAAACTTATATTAGAAAATGGCATAGTGATGGAAGGAAATGCCTTTGGGCATATTAAAGAAGCAGTAGGAGAAGTGGTTTTTAATACACGTATGCAAGGATACCAAGAATTATTGACAGATCCTTGTTCTTATGGACAGTTAGTAGTGATGACCTATCCTCTCATAGGAAATTACGGAATTAATTTAGACGATATGGAGTCTGATACTCCGAAAGCAAGAGCTTTGATTATATCGGAAGAAGCGGAATATCCTAGTAATTGGCGATATGAAATAGAATTAGAAGGATATTTAAAACAAAATCGTATTTTAGGGATTAAAGGTATTGATACGAGAGCGTTAACTCGAATTCTTTCTACAGAAGGAACTATGAAGGGAATTATTACGGTAAGAGATTTAACTCCTAGTCAAATCAAGCAGAAATGGGATACTTTTTCTTATGGCATACCAGCATACCAAGTGACGACAAAAGAACCTTATACGTGGACAGGAGGAAATAAGGCAATAGCTGTACTAGATCTTGGAGTGAAAAAAAGTATTTTACGTGGGTTTTATAATAAAGGCAGTGATCTAAAGGTATTTCCTGCTACTACATTGGCAGAAGAACTATTAGCATATCAGCCCGAAGGAATAATTTTATCTAATGGACCAGGAGATCCACGAGAATTAACACAAGTGATCCAAGAAATTAAAAAAATTATAGGGAAAGTTCCTATTTTAGGTATTGGATTAGGGTATCAACTTTTGGGAATTGCTTTAGGAGCAGAGATTGAAAAATTATCTTTTGGTCATCGTGGAGTCAATCATCCAGTAAAAAATATAGTAACAGGGAAAATTTATATTACGGTTCAAAATCATGGATATACAATAAAAAAAGATTCTTTCCCCTCTGAACTGATAGTAACTCATCAAAGTATCAATGATGGAACGTTAGAAGGTTTTCGACATGAGAGTTTGCCGATAATGGGAGTACAATTTCATCCGGAAGTCTTAGAAGGACTAGGAGATCCCTGGGGATTAGCAGATGAATTTTTAATGATGACGGGAGGAAATCAAAATGCCTAAAGATATTCGTTTGAAAAAAGTAATGGTTATTGGTTCGGGACCTATTATTATTGGTCAAGCGGCGGAATTTGATTATTCAGGAACCCAAGCTTGTCAAGCTCTTAGAGAAGAAGGCATTGAAACGATATTAGTCAATAGTAATCCAGCTACTATTATGACAGATCAAGAAACAGCAGATCGAGTATATATTGAGCCATTAACGATTGAAATGATGGAAAAAATTATAGCCAAAGAAAAACCAGATGCTCTTATAGCTGGAATGGGAGGGCAAACGGGACTTAACTTGGCAGTAGAATTATATGATACCGGTATTTTAGAAAAATACAAGGTAAAAGTAATCGGAACCTCTATCGAATCGATTAAAAAGGGAGAAGATCGAGAACTTTTTAAAGAATTAATGGAGGAAATAAAACAACCAATTATTGAAAGCACTATTGTAACAACTCTAGAGGAAGGACTTGATTTTGCTAAGAAAATTGGATATCCCGTAGTAGTACGACCAGCATATACTTTAGGAGGTAGTGGAGGAGGTATTGCAGAGAATGAAGAACAACTTCGTGAAATTTTATCTCAAGGTCTTCACTTGAGTCGAGTGGGACAAGTGCTTTTAGAACGAAGCGTAAAAGGATGGAAAGAAGTTGAATATGAAGTCATTCGAGATGGAGCAGGAAATCGTATTACGGTTTGTAATATGGAAAATGTCGATCCAGTAGGAATTCATACGGGAGATAGTATCGTGGTAGCACCTTCTCAAACTTTATCGTATTATGAACATCAAATGCTCGCACAGGCATCTCATGCTATTATTGAAGCAGTAGGGATTGAAGGAGGATGTAATGTACAATTTGCTCTAAATCCAAAAAGTTTTGAATATGTGGTTATTGAAATTAATCCTCGAGTCAGTCGTTCTTCTGCTTTAGCTTCTAAGGCAACAGGTTATCCTATTGCCAAAGTAGCAACTAAAATTGCACTTGGTTATCATCTGGATGAGATACCGAATGCAGTAACAGGAAGTACGTATGCAGCATTGGAACCAACTTTAGATTATGTTGTTGTTAAGATACCAAAGTGGCCTTTTGATAAATTTCAACGAGCGAAACGAACACTAGGAACGAAGATGATGGCTACAGGAGAAGTGATGGCTATCGGATCTTCTTTTGAATCTGCTTTATTAAAAGGAATTCGTTCTTTAGAAATTGGACAATATACATTATTACATCCTAATTCCGCATCACGTAGTTTAGAAGAACTAAAGAAGCGAGTACAAATCCCGGATGATGAACGAATTTTTGATGTAGCTACAATGTTTCGGAAGGCATATCGATTAGAAAAAGTGCATGAAATAACGGGTATAGATCTCTTTTTCCTTTATAAAATTAAAGAAATCGTAGAAGCAGAAGAAGAATTAAGAAATAGTACGATAGAAGAATTAACAGAACCTTGGCTTCGCAATTTAAAACAAAAAGGTTTTTCGGATAAAGGAATAGCACAATTATTAGGATGTAAAATAGGAGAAATTTATCAAAAGAGAAAAGAATGGGAAATTTATCCTTCGTATAAAATGGTGGATACTTGTGCAGGAGAATTTCAAGCAATTACTCCATATTATTATTCTACTTATCAAGGACAAAATGAACAAAGAGAAAGTCAAAAACAAAAAATAGTAGTGTTGGGGTCCGGACCAATCCGAATTGGGCAAGGTATTGAGTTTGATTATTGTTCCGTGCATAGTATTTTAGCGCTCAAAAAAGCAGGTTTTGAGACCATTATGATTAATAATAATCCAGAGACGGTTAGTACAGATTTTGATATTGCAGATACCTTGTATTTTGAACCTTTAACCGAAGAAGAAGTCTATAATATTATTCAACGAGAGCAACCACAAGGAGTTATTTTACAATTTGGTGGACAGACAGCGATTAAATTAGCTAAGTTTTTAAAAGAAATGAATATTCCTATTCTAGGAACAAAACCAGAACAAATTGATGCAGCGGAAGATCGAGAAAAGTTTGATCAATTGTTAGAAGAGCTTAAAATTCCAAGACCTCAAGGAAAAGCAGTATGGAGTTTAGAAGAAGGATTAAAAGAAGGAGAGCAATTGGGATATCCGCTTTTAGTACGACCTTCCTATGTATTAGGTGGACAAGGAATGGAAATTACCTATCATGAAGAAGAATTGCAAAGGTATTTAAAAGATGCTTTTGATCGAGATCAGGAAAATCCAGTTCTTATTGATCGTTATTTAATTGGGCGAGAAATAGAAGTAGATGCCATTTGCGATGGAGAAGATATTTTAATTCCAGGAATTATGGAACATTTAGAACGAGCTGGGGTTCATTCGGGAGATAGTATCTCTATATATCCTAGTCAAAATATATCAGAAACTATGAAAAAGAAAATTTTAGATTGTACTAAGAAAATTTCTATAGGTTTACAAGTTATTGGGATGGTGAACATTCAATTTATCGAGTTTGAAGGTGAACTATATATTATTGAAGTAAATCCACGTTCAAGTCGTACTGTACCTTTTATTAGTAAAGTTACCGGTATACCGGTTATTGATGTAGCTACTCAAGTAATGTTAGGATCTAAATTAAAAGATTTACCCTATGGAACAGGTATGTATCCAGATGCTTCTCTTATATGTGTGAAAGTGCCAGTATTTTCTACACAAAAATTGCCAGAAGTAGAAGTTAGTTTAGGACCAGAAATGAAATCAACAGGAGAAGTATTAGGAGTAGGAAAGACCATAGAAGAAGCTTTATATAAAGGATTTTTAGGAGCAGAAATTACATGGCCACGCCCTAATGGAAAAATTTTAGCAACGATAAAACCTTATGATCAGGCTGAATTNTTACCTTTAGCCAAACGATTATCAGCGTTAGGCTATCGCTTTATTGCAACAGAAGGAACGGCTGAAATATTAGAACGAGAAGGGATTTCGGTGCAACGAGTGAAAAAAATTCGAGAAGGAATTCCCAATATATTAGATACAGTTCGTAGTGGTTTAGTCGATTGGGTTATTAATACACCTACAAAAGGAAATGATGCAAAAAGAGATGGTTTTCGTATTCGAAGAGCAGCGGTGGAAGCTTCTGTAGAAGTCTTTACTTCTCTAGATACGGTAAAGGCGTTAGTAACATTATTAGAACAAAGGATAGATCCTCAAAAAATAGAACCTATTTGTTTGTCTAGAGAAGAAAGGAGCGAAAGGCATGTGTTTGACAAAAGAACAGTGGAAAAATAAAAAAAGAGTGGAAATTTTAAAAAATATAGAAATAGCTCAAAACGTATATAAAATGGATTTACAAGTAGGAGAGATGGTAAAAAAAATACAACCAGGACAATTTATTAATCTGTATTGTAATCAAGGTCAACGATTATTGCCCCGCCCGATCAGTATCTGTCAAGTGGATGAAAAGAGAGAGATACTTACGATTGTTTATGGAGTGGTTGGTAAAGGTACTAGGGAATTTGCTCAATATCAATCGCAGGATAAAGTAGATATTATTGGACCTTTAGGTAATGGTTATGATGAACTAAAGAAAGAACAACATTCCATTTTAATAGGGGGAGGATTGGGAGTTCCACCTTTGGTGGAGTTGGCAAAACGATTATCAGGAAATGTAGAAGTTTATTTAGGATTTCGTAGTGATCCATTTTTAGTAGATGCTTTTAAACAGTATACGAATCAGGTATATGTGGCCACAGATGATGGATCTTATGGATATAAGGGGACGGTATTAGATTTATTAAATCAGAAAAAGCATGTAAAAGAACAAGCAATGATTTATAGTTGTGGACCTAAGCCGATGTTAAAAAACATAGTAAAATGGGCGAAGGAGAAACAATATCCTATTCAAGTATCATTAGAAGAACGAATGGCTTGTGGGGTTGGAGCTTGTGTAGGGTGTGTATGTAAAATTCAAAATGTAGAAACGGGAGAATGGGAATATCGACGAGTTTGTAAAGATGGTCCTGTGTTTAATGGAAGAGAGGTAGTCTGGGATGAATAGTAAAATTACTATTGCAGGAGTAGAATTTAAAAATCCAGTCATGACTGCATCAGGTACTTTTGGTTCTGGTAGAGAATATGGAGAATATATGGATTTAAATCAATTAGGAGCAGTGGTGGTAAAAGGAGTAGCCATTACTCCGTGGAAAGGAAATCCAGCTCCTAGAATAGCAGAAACTTATGGTGGAATGCTAAATAGTGTAGGATTACAAAATCCAGGAGTAGAAGCTTTTATAGAGAATGATATTCCATTTTTGCGACAATATGATACGAAGATTATTGTTAATATAGCGGGAAGAACGATAGAAGAATATTGTCAAGTAGCCGAGCGATTAGGAGAGGTGGATGTAGATTTATTAGAATTAAATATATCTTGTCCAAATGTAAAAGAGGGAGGCGTAGCCTTTGGTACCGATCCTTTTATGGTCGAGAAGGTAACAAAAGAAGTAAAAAAATATAGTAAGCAACCTTTAATTGTAAAATTAAGTCCGAATGTAACGGATATTACAGAAATGGCTCGTGCTGCCGAATCAGGAGGAGCAGATGGGTTGTCATTGATTAATACTTTATTAGGGATGGCTATTGATATTTATCGAAGAAAACCAGTATTAGCAATGAAAGTAGGTGGCTTTTCAGGACCTGCTATCAAGCCAGTTGCTCTTCGTATGGTATATCAAGTAAATAAAGCAGTAAATCTTCCTATCATTGGTATGGGAGGTATTATGACAGGAGAAGATGCCATTGAGTTTATTATGGCAGGAGCAACCGGAGTAGCGGTTGGTACTGCACATTTTAATAATCCTAGGGCATCTTTAGAAGTAGTAGAAGGTATTCAAAAATATATGGATACGTATGGAGTAAAAGATTTAGCAGAAATTCGAGGAATTATATGAAATGGAATATCGATAATATAGAATTTATTTATATATAAAATAAAGAGGGAGATAGAAAATGAATCAACAAAGAGTAGAAGAAATTTTAAAAGAAACGAATGTATTACAAGAAGGACATTTTTTATTAACTTCAGGTCGACATAGTAATCAATATATGCAGTGTGCAAGAATTTTGGAATATCCTTGGCATATGACCGAAGTAATTCAAACGATTGTAGATCAAATGAAGGATAAAAAAGTGGATGTAGTAGTAGGACCTGCTATGGGAGGAATTATTGTTGCTTATGAATTAGCAAGACAATTAAAAGTAAGAAATTTTTTTGCTGAAAGAGAAGAGGGTGTTATGACCTTACGAAGAGGTTTTATAATACCGAAAGGAGCAAAAGTAGTAATAGCAGAAGATGTAATTACAACAGGAGGATCGGTTAAAGAAGTCATTGATTTGGTACAAAAAGCAGGAGGAGAAGTAGTAGGAGTAGCTGTATTGGTGGATCGAAGTAATGGAACTACAGATTTTGGTTGTCCTTTATATGCAGCATATACAGCCGATGTAGTATCATATGAAAAAGAAAATTGTCCTTTATGTAAAGAGGGGAAAATAGATATTGTAAAACCTGGAAGTAGAAAAAGTAAGTAGTTNTTATTAAAAGTAATGAATAATAGTAAGGGTTACGGAGATTCTTTATAGAATGAAGGATNGAGGTAATCCTTTTTCTCTTATAGAAAAAAAGAAAAAAGGATGGTATAATACTATCAATGTNACTTTTGCTGTTTTATAGTTTATATAGATATTCAATTTCATAAATTCAAATACTTATGAAAGTTAGCATTTAAACTGGAAGATCTATATTAGAAGTTTTTAATATTTTTCAATGAAAATTAAAAAAGATTTTTAATAGAGGTTGAAGACAAGAAAGAAGGGTTAATGATGAGTAAAATAAAGGTCTTTACGGACAGTACAGCGGATTTGAGTAAAGAGTTATTGGAGAAGTATGATATTTCAGTGATTCCATTGTATATAGTATTAAATGACGTCAGTTATCGAGATGGAGTAGATTTAACGACAAAGGAAATGTATCAATTAGTCCAAGAACATCAAGTACTTCCTAAAACATCAGCTCCTACAGTAGAAGATTTTAAGTCTGCTTTTCGCCCTTGGGTTCAGAAGGGATATGATGTGATCTATATGGGATTATCCTCTGAACTTTCTGTTACCTATCAATCCGCCTGTTTGGCAGCACAAGAGTTAGATAAGGATAAAATTCATATCATAGATTCTTTAAATTTATCCACGGGTATTGGATTATTGGTTTTAGAGGCAGCCGAAATGGTTCAACAAGGGATGGATGCAAAGAGTATTGTAAAAAAGATAAAAGAAGATGTTCCTAAAGTACGAAGCAGTTTTTTTATTGATACATTAAAATTTTTGCATATGGGAGGGCGTTGTAGTTCTGTTCAGATGTTAGCTGGTACGGTTCTTAGAATTCGTCCTCAAATTATTGTCCAAAATGGTGGTATGATTGTAGGAAGCAAATATAGAGGAAATAGAAAACGATGTTTAGATGGCTTTTATCAAGATCATGTGGGCACTAGTACAGGGCTTCGATTAAATCGGGTTTTTATTAGTCATTCAGCTTGTCCGTTAGAAGAAGTAGAGTATTTAAAAAATAAGTTACAATCCCAGTTTCAAATAGAAGAAATTTTAGTTACTGAAGCAGGAATGGTTATTTCTAGTCATTGTGGTCCTAAGACGATAGGGATATTATATATGGAAGACTAAATGGAAGACTAAAAGAAAAACAAGGAGTGGTTTGTGTGAAACAAAAGAAACCTTCACCTTTGAAAGATATGACATTAAAAGAAAAAGTAGAACATATTTGGGAGTATTATCGTATTCATATTTTTATTACTTTGTTTATTTTATTTTTTACAGGTTCAATGATTAATCATTTGTTTATTAATCCACCAAAACAAGCAGGAGTTTTTGTAGGATTTATAGGAAAGTACTTAGATATGGAGCAAGCAGAACGAGTACAAGAAATATTAACAAAAGAAATTGTACAGGACCCTACAGAAGAAACGGAAGCAAAAGTAGATCATTTTATGATTAATCCAGATAGTCCCGAACTAATGGAAATTAGTATGGCCAATACACAAAAATTGATGGCGATGTTAGCTAGTAGGGAAATTGACATTATCGTTGCCAATAGTTCTGATTTTAATGAGTATATTCAACAACAAGCCTTTATTCCTTTAACAGAACTTTTTACAGAAGAGGAATTAAAACAATGGGAAGAACTTTGGTTACAAGGAAAAACGGAAGAGGATAGAATAGCAAAGATTTATGGAATTTATTTATGGGACAATCCTATAGTAGAAGAATTACGTTTTGTGGCAGATAAACCTGTAATAGGTATTGTTTCCAATACAGAAAGGGTTGAAAAAGCAAAAGAAACATTAAAGTGGTTTTTAAATAGGCAAATAGAAAAATAAAAAATTATTTTTTATAAAAATAGTAAAAATTGAACAAACAGACGTGTGAAAACAATGATGCTATAAAGAAAAAGGAGGGAATAAATTGAGAGATAAAAAAATAAAAAACATATGTATTACTATCATTAGTATATATCTAATCGTATCTATTTTTTATAAATCCAATTTTCAAATTCATTATCCTATTTATTCCCCCTATGATTCGCAAACTTATTTTTGGGTTTCCAATGCTACATCTTCCGTACAAACAGTATCTTTTTCAACCATTTTATATTTAGTACAACCAAGCTTCCCATTATTGATTTTTCTTTTATGCATTTTAAGCCTTTTTTATTTTTATTCTTATGTAGTAGATCAAAGAAGAAATATTTATGATATTTGTACTCAACGTTTTCATGGGAGTACTTATAAAAACAATTCCTCTCTTATGTATCAATAAAATGGTTCGATAGAGAGAGGTGAAATTTATGATGGTAACGGATTGGGTAGCTTGGGTTGTCGTTGGCGTATTTGTTATTGGTGCTGCATGTTTAGGATATTATGTTCATAAAAAAGGAGATTTTTAATAAAGTTTACATAAAAAAGAGTAGGATTTATAAATCCTACTCTTTTTTATGTTTAAGTAATAAGGCTTTTTATTCGATTACTTTTCTTCGATAGTTGATAGTAGCACAAACTACCATAAGGGCTACATTAATGATTAAGAAACTAATGGCTCCTACAATTCCAAGGGAATCTGCAATCCAACCGATAACTTGAGGTGTTATAATACCACCTAAAGCGGAGATAGCTAATAACAAAGCCATACCGGATGCAGAACCTTTAATAAGGAAACTAGCATTAGCAATACTGGTAGGATAGATACCTGCCAAGAAAAAGCCTAACGCTACAATAGCTATAGTAATCAACACAATACTTTTAGTAGAAATTAAAAGGAAGAAAGCGAATGTACTACCAATACAATTGATTAGTATTAATGTTTTTTTAGAAAACTTTGTGGATAAATATCCAGTAGTTAATCGTCCAATCATAATAACAAACCAGGTAACAGAAACTAGGTTTGTGGCAAAAGCTTCACTCATGACACCAATTTCTTGAAGATAGGTAACAAACCATCCGTTAATACAGTTTTCTACTCCTAGATAGAAGAATAAAATAAGACCTATACAATAAAAGTCAAAACTTTTTAAAAAGGTAGAAGCAGGTGTCTGAACAATACCTTCCTNTTTTTTACCTGNTTTTGGATCTTCTATATTCATGGTTATATAAGTAATAACAGAAGTCCAACATAAGAAAATCATTACATATAAAACATGTTTCCATGTATAATTTAAGCGAATCATTGTGGAAGTCATAAAAGGAGCTATAAAAGCACCTAAAGCAAAGAAAGTATGAAGTAAATTAAGTGCAAGAGGTCTTCCGTCACTATTATCATTGATAATGGCGTTATTTAAATTACTAATAGAACCACGTCCGATTCCAATTAAAAGAAACATAGTATATAAAACAGTGGTTGGAGGTAAAAAAGTAATAGTCGTTAAACCAATCGGTATTAGTGAGGATAAAATAATAATAGTTGCTTTTCTTCCAATTTTAGAGGATAAAAAAGGACTGAAGAAACTAGCTAGTAAGTTACCAATTGCAAATGCAGAAAGTAGTCCTCCGGCAACAGCATAATTTATTTGTGCTTCGTCAATAATATAAGGTAAAACAGCACCAATAATTAGTACAANCATACCACTTACAAAAAAAGTGTAAAAAGTACGGGCAAACAATGAATTACGTTCTTTTGTGTTCATGATGATATCTATTCCTTTCTATTTTTTATATTCATATATAGAAATACCCAAGTTAAAATCAATGTTAGTATATCAAAGATTATTTTTAAAAAGGAAGATTGGATATACTCTTAATTTTAAATGGGATATTTGCATACCAATTTACTATGATACCATATAAATTGAAAAATAGGTAGTGCTATTCTGTTTTTTTAAAAGAAATATAGATGTTTAATAGGAAATATTTATATCTATGAGGTTGTTTTTTATACTTAGAATTTAAAATTTCAAAAAGTTAATGAGGAACGTTTTTGAGTTATATTATATAAATGTTCGGAATTTATATTGACATGATTACTAAATCCATATAAAATAAAAACAATAAAAGAATAAATGAAGAAAATATGAAATAAAACCGAACATTTGAGGTGGTATTGTGAAGATAGGAATTATTGGTGGTGGACAGCTAGGAAAAATGATGGTAGCAGAAGCTAAAAAAATGGGATTTTATGTAGCTATATTAGATCCTACTTTTAACTGTCCTGCCCATAGCATGGTAGATAAACATATTGTGGCTAATTTTGATGATCGTGAGGCAATTCGTCAACTAGCTAAAGATTGTCAAGTACTTACGTATGAATTTGAACATATTGATGTGGAAGTGCTTTTGGAATTAGAAAAAGCAGGACATATAATATATCCAACGCCTAAAAGTTTGGCATTAATTCAAAATAAATATATTCAAAAAAAATGTTTAGAGGAAAAGAAAATCCCGATTCCAAAATTTTCCCAGGTTCATGATGTAGAAGACATTAAAAAAGCAGGAGAACAATGGGGGTATCCGTTAATTTTAAAAACCTGTACAGGAGGTTATGATGGAAAAGGAAATGCTGTGATTCATGATGTAGAAGATATTGTTTCCGCTTATACCCAACTAGGACAAGGAGAAATTCCTTTAATGGTAGAAGAATGGATTTATTTTCAAAAAGAAATTTCTGTTTTGGCTTGTAGGGGAATCGATGGAGAGGTAGCTATTTATCCTATTGGAGAAAATGATCACCATGATAATATATTGATAGAAACAAGAGTACCGGCAAAACTTTTTCAATCAGTAGAAGAAAAAGCAAGATATTTAGCAAAGGAAGTAATGGAAGTATTTGAAGGAGTAGGAATGTTTTGTGTAGAAATGTTTGTTACAAAAGCAGGAGAGGTTTATATTAATGAGGTGGCTCCAAGACCTCATAATTCGGGTCATTATACGATGGAGGGTTGTGTTACTTCTCAATTTGAGCAACATATTAGAAGTATATGTCATTTGCCTTTAGGAAAAACTACCCTACATGGACCTATTGTTATGAGAAATTTATTAGGGGTAGAGACAGAAGGAAAAGCGATAGTAGAGGGAATGGAAGAAGCATTACGTATTCCTAATTTAACCCTTCATATTTATGGAAAAGAAAATGTAAATTTACAAAGAAAAATGGGGCATTTTACAGTACAAGCACCTACTTTAGAAGAAGCAGTGAAAAGAGCAAGAGAAGCTAGTCAACGAATAAAAATTGTAGGTGATAGAAAATAGTAGTTAAAATAAATATAGGTCTTTGCAAAAATTAGAGTTTAAATTCGGATCTCTATTATGAAAAGTGTAAAAAAATGAAGTCAATAATTTTTGACTTCATTTTTTACTATCCTTATATTATTTAGGAATACAAATTTGTTGCCCAATCTGTAAAGCGTTAGGATTTACATTAGGGTTTGCTTTTCGAAGTGCATCTACGGTTGTATTATACTTTACTGCTAAACTATAAAAAGTATCTCCTGCTTTAATGATATAAGGCGTGGAATTAGGTGGACATGTAGGTGTTGGAGAGGTGCAATTTACACCAAGAGCTGCCCATGTTAATGGACCTACGATGCCATCTGGTATTAGGTTTTTATTTCTTTGGAAAGCAATAACAGCATTTCTTGTATTTACTCCAAAAATGCCGTCGATGGTTCCAGGATTAAAACCTTGATCTTTTAATAATTGCTGTAATTGTTTTACCGAATTACCTCTACTACCATATCGTAATAAAGGACATAATGGAGTGGGTGGAGTGGGTGGAGTTGAAGTAGGAATACAGATAATTTGACCGATATATAAGCGATCAGGGTTGATTCCAGGGTTTGCAGCTAATAATGCATCTAAGGAAACTCTCATTCTTCTAGCAATTCGATAAAAGGTATCTCCTCTTCTAATCGTATATGGTGTTGTTCCATTAGGGCAGGTTCTTCGATAATAATTCATAAATAAACCTCCTTTTTTGTGAATAGTACAATCACATATTCTGTATTAGTATATTCAAGTAAAAAGAGAAAGGTTCATAATATTAAAAAGTAAAGTTTCAAAAACAGAACTATTTATTGTAATAAGATAAAAATGTTCGGGATTTATATTGACATTATTAAATAAGAAGGATAAAATGAATATAAAAATGAATTAAAAACGATTATATGAATTATAATCCGAACATTAAAGGTTAAAAATGTAGATAGAGAGAATACAAAATATGAAGAAATTAATGGTAATGGAAGAAATAAAAGGAGTGATAATATGAATCCTATAATTGGTATGATTATGGGAAGTGATTCGGATTTACCAGTCATGCAGCAAGCAGCTAAAGTTTTGGATTATTTTCAAATACCATATGAATGTACGATTGTTTCTGCTCATCGCACCCCTGATCGATTATATCAATATAGTAAAGAAGCAGAAAAGAGAGGGGTAAAGGTGATTGTTGCAGGAGCGGGAGGAGCGGCTCATTTACCTGGAATGGTAGCTTCGATTACTACCTTACCCGTTATTGGAGTACCTATTAAAACATCTACCTTACAAGGAGTAGATTCTCTTTATTCCATTGTTCAAATGCCTCCAGGTATTCCAGTAGCAACGATGGCGATTAATGGTAGTAAAAATGCAGCATTATTAGCAGCACAAATAGTAGGAATTGAGAATCAAGAAATAAGAGAAAAAGTTAGACAGTATAAAAATGAACTAGCAAAGTCAGTAGAAGAAAAAGCAACTCGTTTAGAAGAAAAAGGATATGAAGCATATCTTCTTAATATGGAAAGAAAATAATATTGTATAAATAAATATAGGTACTGAGGATAAACGATTTAAATGGATGAGATTGGATATTGATAATATATAAAGACCGAGGGAAGGAGTTATTCATGATACAATCTAAAGAAGATACTTTAAAAGAAAAATGTGGTCTTTTTGGTGTTTATAATTGTAATAATTGGAATACTGCAGAGTTAACTTATTATGGATTGTATGCTCTACAACATAGAGGACAAGAAAGTGCAGGTATTGCCGTTAATGATAATGGGAGAATTTTTTATCATAAAGAAATGGGATTAGTATCGGATATTTTTGATCATGTAGTATTAGGACATTTACATGGAGAAATTGCAATAGGGCATGTTCGTTATGCCACAGCACAAGAACGGATGAAAGAAGATATTCAACCTTTAGTTCTAAAGTATACAAAAGGACATATGGCTCTGGCCCATAATGGGAATTTGATTAATGCTCAACAGATACGTCGGCGATTAGAAGAACAAGGAACCTTTTTTCAGACAACGACGGATTTAGAAGTATTAGCGGCGTTGCTTTCACGAGCACGTATTCGTCATCATAGTATTGAAGATGCTTTAGTTGAAGTGATGACCAAAATTAAAGGAGCTTATTCTTTATTAATTATGACTCCTCATAAATTAATTGCAGCTAGAGATCCTTTAGGGATGCGACCCTTATCACTAGGTAAAAAGGGAGATTCTTATATTTTTGCTTCAGAAAGTACCGCTTTTGATGCAGTAGGAGCTACTTTTATTCGTGATATATTACCTGGAGAAATTATCATTATTCAAGATGGTCAATTACGTACGATTACTACACATGTTTCTACTTTATCGCGTATGTGTATATTTGAATATGTTTATTTTGCTCGTCCGGATAGTATTATTGAAGGAGCAGAAGTATACGAAACAAGATTGGAAGCAGGAAAAATTTTAGCAAAAGAATGTCCAGCAGAAGCAGATATTGTTATTGGAGTACCGGATTCAGGTTTAGCAGCGGCTCAAGGATATGNGAAAGAGTTAGGAATTCCATATGGAGAAGGTTTTGTTAAAAATCGATATGTAGGGCGAACATTTATTAAACCTAGCCAAGCGATGAGAGAACAAGGAGTTCAAATCAAGCTAAATCCATTACGTAGTCAAATAAAAGGAAAACGAGTGGTTATGATTGATGATTCTATTGTTCGAGGTACGACTAGTAAATATATTGTTCAATTATTAAAGGATGCAGGGGCAAAAGAAGTTCATGTTCGTATTAGTTCACCTCCAGTGACTCATTCTTGTTATTTTGGTATTGATACCCCTCATCGTCAAAATTTAATTGCAAACAATCATTCTGTAGAAGAAATTCAACAGAAAATTGGAGCAGATAGTCTTGGATTTATNAGTTTAAAAGGATTATTGCAAACCCCTGTAGGGGCAAAATGCGGTTTTTGTACTGCTTGTTTTACAGGAGAGTATCCTATGGAAATGACAAAGGAGGAAATATAAGATGGCTATGAATTATAAAAAAGCGGGTGTAGATGTAGAAGCGGGTTATAAGGCAGTGGCGTTGATGAAAGATCATGTAAAGAGCACTTTTCGTGAAGGAGTTATTACAGATCTAGGAGGATTTAGTGGACTTTTTTCTCTTGNTTCTTATGATATGAAAGAACCTACACTAGTTTCGGGAACCGATGGAGTAGGTACAAAACTTAAAATTGCTTTTTTAATGGATCGTCATGACACCATTGGAATTGACTGTGTAGCTATGTGTGCCAATGATATTATTTGTTGNGGAGCAGAACCTTTATTTTTCTTAGATTATATTGCTTGTGGTAAAAATATACCAGAAAAAATAGCTACTATTGTAAAAGGAGTAGCAGAAGGATGTAAACAATCCGGTATGGCTTTAATTGGAGGAGAAACAGCCGAAATGCCTGGATTTTATCCAGAGGATGAATACGATATGGCAGGATTTGCTGTAGGGATTGTAGATCGTAAAAAAGTGATTAATGGAAGTTCTATTAAAGAAGGGGATGTACTTCTTGGATTGCCTTCTTCTGGTATTCATAGTAATGGATATTCATTAGTAAGAAAATTGGTAAATCCTACAGTAGATAATATTTCTCAATATATGGATGAATTTGGTTGTTCTTTGGGAGAAGAATTATTAAAACCCACAAAAATTTATGTACAAGCAATTCAAACTCTTAAAAAAGAAATTACGATTAAAGGTGTAGGACATATTACGGGGGGAGGATTTATTGAAAATATACCAAGAATTCTTCCAAAAGGATACCATGCTCATATTCATCGTAATAGTTGGCCTGTTCTTCCTATTTTCTCCTTTTTGCAACAATTAGGAAATATAGAAGAAAAAGATATGTATAATACATTTAATATGGGAATTGGTATGGTAGTCGTAGTAGATCCTAGAGAGGTTACAAAGGCTCAGCAGTTATTAGAAACGATGGGAGAAAAAAGTTATGTAATAGGGGAAGTGGATGCTGGGGAGGAAGGAATTCAATTATGTTAAGGTTGGGTGTTTTAGTATCGGGAGGTGGAAGTAATCTACAAGCCATTTTAAATGGAATTCAAGAGGGAATAATACCCAATACAAAAGTTGTTACTGTTATTAGCAACAAACCTTATGTATATGCTTTAGAACGTGCCAAACAACAGGGAATTGATCAGTTCTATTTTGATCCAGCTTCCTATCCAACAAGGGAAGCATATGACCAAGCATTAGTTGATTATTTGAATAAAAAAGAAGTAGACTTAGTTATATTAGCTGGCTTTATGCGTGTATTAGGAGAAAATTTTATTCATTCATTTCCAAATCGTATTATGAATATTCATCCTTCTTTGATTCCTTCTTTTTGTGGAAAAGGATATTACGGATTAAAAGTTCATGAGGCAGTTTTGTCTTATGGAGTGAAGATAACAGGAGCAACAGTACATTTTGTAGATACAGGTACAGATACAGGACCTATTATTTTACAAAAGGCTGTACCCGTATTAGAAGAAGATACACCAGAAATATTGCAAAAACGAGTAATGGAAGAAGCGGAATGGAAGATTTACCCCAAGGCTATTGCTTTATATGCCCAAGGAAAAATTAAAATAGAAGGAAGAATTGTCAAGACGGATTTTTAATAAGGATATAGTATTAANAGATGGTGAAAAATTCCAATAACNGGGAGGAAAAAAATGAAAGTATTAGTAGTTGGAGGCGGAGGCAGAGAACATGCCTTAGTTTGGAAGATCGTTCAAAGTAACAAAGTAACAAAGATTTATTGTGCCCCAGGAAATGGGGGTATCGAAGATATTGCAGAATGTGTAGATATCAAACCAACCGATATCGAAGATTTAGTAGCTTTTGCTAAAGAAAAAGAGATTGATTTAACGGTAGTAGGTATGGATGATCCATTAGTAATGGGAATTGTAGATGAATTTCAAAAAGAAGGACTTCGAATTTTTGGTCCTAGTAAAAGAGCGGCAGAAATTGAAGGAAGTAAAGTTTTTGCAAAGGAATTAATGAAAAAATATAATATCCCAACAGCCGCTTATGAAGTTTTTACAGATCCAGAAGAAGCGATACATTATGTTAAAAAACAACCATTACCTATTGTAATTAAAGCGGATGGATTGGCTCTTGGAAAAGGTGTGCTTATTTGTCAAACCCATGAGGAAGCGGTACAAGGGATCTATGATATGATGATTCATCAAAAATTTAAAGAGGCAGGAAAACGCATTGTAGTAGAAGAATATATGGAAGGTCCCGAAGTTTCTGTACTTACTTTTTGTGATGGAAAAACAGTTATACCTATGGTAAGTGTGCAGGATCATAAAAGAGCGTTGGATGGAGATCAAGGACCCAATACAGGTGGAATGGGAACTTTTTCTCCTAGTCCTCATTATACAAAAGAAATAGAAGATTACTGTATGGAATATATTTTTCAACCTACATTAGATGCCATGAGTAAAGAAGGACGTCCATTTACTGGTATTTTGTTCTTTGGACTGATGTTGACAAAACAAGGGATTAAAGTATTAGAATATAATGCTCGTTTTGGCGACCCAGAAACTCAAGTTGTTTTGCCAAGATTAGAAAATGATATTATCAATATTTTTGAAGCTTGCTTAGATCAACGATTAGATGAACTTAGGATAAAATGGTCCGATCAAGCAGCAGTTTGCATCGTGATGGCCTCTGGTGGATATCCTGTAAAATATCAAACTGGATACCCTATTGAAGGATTAGATGCGTTAAAAGAGGATTCTAATTGGATGGTTTTTCATGCAGGAACAAAAAAAGAAAAGCAAAAAGTACTGACTGATGGAGGACGAGTTTTAGGTGTAACTGGTTTAGGAAATAATCTACAACAAGCTATTAAAAAAGCTTATGAAGGAGTTAGTCAAATACAATTTAAAAATCAACAATATAGAAAAGATATTGGAAGAAAAAAGTCTATATAAATTACGTATGCTTTTTATGATTGTGTAAGTAGTCGAATCCATTCTTGAGTTCCTTTGGAAAGAGGAACATGATTAAGATAAACAATCCCTAGTTGTCGCTTGGGGATTGTTTCTTTAACAGGTAAAATTTGAATATCTTGTGGAGAAAAATCCCTTAAGCATTCTTTGGGAACAAGGGAAAGACCTAAACCAATTTTACAAAGTTCTACTAGTAAATCAATACTACCTAGTTCAATATCAGGAGAAATTTGTATTTTTTGTTTTTTACAAAGAGTATCAAAAAAATGTCTAGTTGCTGTATTTTTTTCTAACATTAAAAAGGGGTATTGTTCTAAATCCTTAAGGAAAATTTGATTTTTTTGATAGAGCAAGGAGAAAAAAGGTTTTCCTGCAATAAAAACATCCTGAATTTTTTTAAAAGGAAGAACTGTCATTTGCGAAGTTATATAAGGATTGGGAAGATGAATAATGGATACATCGATTTGTCCTTGTTTTAATAGTTGAATACTTTTTGGAGAAGTACGATTCGTAATGTGAATTTGAATTTTAGGATATTTTTCATGAAATAGATGAAAAAAAGGAAGTAAATAATATCGACAAATGGTATCACTAGCTCCGATTCGAATTTCGCCTCTTTCTAGAGAAAGAGTTTCTTGTAAGTTTCTTTCTCCTGTTTTAATAAGATGAAATGCTGGTTCGATATGTTGTAGTAACAGTGTTCCTTCTTGTGTGAGTTGGATTTGTTTTGTATGGCGAAAAAATAAGGAAATATTTAGTTTTTCTTCCAAATTTTTAATGGATTGACTGACGGCAGATTGGGAAATATATAAATGTTGAGCTGCCTCTGAAAAACTAAGATAGGTAGCTACATAATAAAAAACTTTATAAAGTTCAAAATTAATATCCATAAAAACACCTTCGACATTGAATAATATATATTTATTTTATTGTGGATTTATTGATTTGTTATCTATAAATACATTTTATTAAAAATTGATTTGTATTTATTTTGTTATATAATACGATTATACAAGAAAGAAATAGATAAAACAATAAAAAACTTCTAGCTTTTTTTTGAAACTTGTAGTATACTAATAATTAAGTGCAATGAATTACCTAGAGAAAGCGATCCACATATTAGTAAATATTAATGGTCGTAAATTTTGGTAGTGAAAGCTACCGGGTGATTGATATTTGCTAATGTGTGGATTTTTTTATCTAGCACACTTAATAAATTTTTTGGAGGATGTTTTATGAAAAAAGGTACAGTTAAATGGTTTAACAACGAAAAAGGATTTGGATTTATTGAAGTTCCAGGAGAAAATGATGTATTTGTACACTTTTCTGCTATCGTAGGCGACGGTTTCAAGTCTTTAGAAGAAGGACAAGAGGTTAGTTTCGAAGTAGAAGAAGGCGACCGCGGTCCTCAAGCTAAAAACGTTGTTAAATTATAATTGAATGTAGTATCAAGTAAAAAGAGATGGTATTTACCATCTCTTTTTACTTTTGAAAAAATACACGAATAATATAATTATTCAGTCTAAAAATATAAGTGAATTAGATATTTTAGATAGTGAATATTAAAAATATTGTGAATGATATAGACCAATATTTCAAAATAATAGATGGAATATTAAAATAAAAAAAGATTGACGTATAAGGTATACTTATAGTATGAATAAGATTAATTAATTTTACTTATTAATATTCTAATGATAGAATAAACATATAGAAATTCAAACGGAAAAGATTTTAGAAAAGGAAGAATAGAGAAACTAAGGAGGCAGGACAATGGCAGTAAGACGAGTTTTTGTTGAAAAAAGAGAAAATCTTGATGTAGAAGCAAGAGGGTTGTTTCAAGGGATTCAAGAACAACTACACATCAATAATCTAGAAGGATTACGACTTTTACAACGCTATGATGTACAAGGAATTGCACAAGAGACTTATGAAAAAGCATTAACGACTGTTTTTGCTGAAATGCCTATAGAATATATATATGAAGAGACTTTTCCTATGAACGAAGGGGAACAATATTTTGCAATGGAATATTTATTAGGTCAATATGATCAAAGGGAAGATGCAGCTGTACAATGTTTGCAATTATTAGAACCTAATGCAAATCCATTAGTAGAGGTAGCAAAAGTTATTGTTTTATCAGGAAATTTATCAAAAGATGAAGTGAAAAAGATCAAGTCCTATTGTATTAATCCTGTAGATTCTCAAGAAGCCATCCTTGAAAAACCCAAAACTTTAGAAATGAATTGGGAAGTACCTGAAAAAATAGCCATTCTTGAGGGTTTTATTCATCAAGATCAAGAAGGTTTAAAACAACTTCAACAAGAATTAGGCTTAGCCATGACGTTAGCGGATCTTTTGGCTTGTCAAGAATACTTTGCTAAAACAGAAAAAAGAAATCCTACGCTTACAGAAATTCGAGTATTAGATACGTATTGGTCGGATCACTGTCGCCATACCACTTTCTCAACAGAAATTGAAAAAGTAGATATAGAAAAAGGATATTTTACAGAACCTATAGAAAAAGCGTATCAACAATACCTTCAAGGTCGATCTAAAATATATGTAGAAAAAGAAAAGCCACTTTGTTTAATGGATATGGCAGTAATGGCTATGAAAGAATTACGTAAAGAAGGTAAACTAGACGACTTGGAAGTTTCAGATGAAA
>JGI24708J26588_10000920_pt1 | contig 23916 bp, 15 predicted proteins | sample BioPla1DNA2_FD_26588 | JGI IMG/M metagenome (IMG submission 26588) | reverse complement strand
GGAGTAACGGATGTGATTGCCGGAGGAATGGGGCAAAAAGCCATTCAACTGTTTCAAAAAAACAATATTAATGTATTTGTTGGTGCACCCGTAGAAACCCCTGAAACTTTGGTTCGAGATTTTTTGGCTGACAAGCTTGAATTGACTGCAAACTACTGTAATCACGATACAGAAAGTCATCGCAAACATCGGAACCGCTGTGATCGTCGCCGCCAACGCAATCGTTCTTAATGATTAATCGTTGAACTGTTGAATCGTTGAACTGAGAGCAAGGAGCAAAGACAAATTTGTTTAATGCTTAATGTATAGTGTTTAGTATTTTGTTGAATTGTTGAACTGTTGAATTGTTGAACTGTTGAATTGTTGAACTGAGAGCAAAGAAAAAAGAACGAAAAACTAAAAATGAAGAACTCAAGACGAAAAGTGAAAAACGAGAAATAATGAGCAAACCACGACCTCGGACCCCGGAACACGGAACGCGTTAACTTCCTAACTACTAACTACCAACTACCAACTACTAACTTCTCTAACTTCTCTAACTTCTCTAACTTCTTTGAAAAGAACAATAAACCAAAATGTCCCGACCAAAACAACATAGAAAAGTATTTGCCCCACCCAAGATGCAGGGCTATAAACCTTTTGGTATTCCACGTGCTAAATTGGAAAGTGTCGTTTTACAGATGGATGAATACGAAGCTGTTCGTTTGTTAGATTACGAAGGACTGTTGCAGGAGCAAGCTGCTGAAAAGATGAATGTTTCACGTCCTACGCTAACCCGCATCTACGATCAAGCCCGAAAAACAATCGCCAAGGCTTTTGTGGAAGGCAAAATGATATTGATAGAAGGAGGAAAAGTGCAGTTTGATGATGAGTGGCACAGGTGTGGTCGATGTCATCAATTGGTAAAAGGTCGTCACCACCACGGCAGATGTGGCTGTGGAGAAACAAACACCAAGAACTTAAAACCTATCCACACTGATGAATCATGAAACTCATCGTCTTATCTGACAACAGGACATCAAATCCTCTGTACGGATCCGAACATGGCTTGTCTGTGTATCTTGAAAAAGACGGTTACCGCTTGCTTTTTGACACCGGGGCTTCTGATTTGTTTGCCCGCAATGCGGCACGTATGCAGGTAGATTTATCAGCGGTTGACTATCTGTTTATTTCACACGGACATATTGATCATACCGGAGGGTTGGAACATTTTCTATCCATCAACCACAAAGCAAAAATCGTCTTATCCAGGTATGCTTTAAATCGTAAATTTTACTCTTTGCGCAAGGGTAAAAAAACAATTGGAACATTTATCAATATTGAAGATTTTCAACACAGATTATTATATGTGGAAGATAATCCTCCTTTGCCGAACGGTATTTTTGCCGGGAATGTTGATGTGAATGAACATACAAAGCCCCGGGCAAATCGTACATTATTCAAAGTGCAGGACGAAGAACTCATCCTTGATGATTTTCAACATGAAATAGTTGTTGCTGCCGGCAAAGATGAATTGCTTGTTTATACCGGCTGCGCCCACCGCGGAGTATTGAACATGTTGCAAACCGTTACGAACCACACTTCCAAACCCATACTTCATGTGGTTGGCGGCTTTCACCTACCAGATGGTGATGATTTTGAAACGCCGGAGGAAATACGCAAAATAGCGAAAGGGCTCAAACAGCATTATCCGCAAACATCCTTTTATACCGGACACTGCACAGGCGATGCTGCGTGTACCATCATGAAAGATGAAATGCCCAAACAACTGCAAATATTCAGTGTCGGTTATCTTGAATAAACTGAGCTATCTCCACCAACCACTTCCACAATGGAACAACATTAATGACTGATGTGTCATCAATTTCAACTGTTTGTTCTTCATCAAAAGTGATTATTAAAGCTTTTTCTACAGGGAAGACATTTGCAATTTTTTTCAACGCATTCACTTCGCGGTTAAAAGTATTTTCAACAGAAATTGTATATGAAACTTGAATGGCCGTTTTGATGTGAGGTATGTAAAAATCTACTTCAACATTTTGGGTGTAATAATACAAATCTGCACCATATTTCCGCCAAAGTTGGCTGGCAACAACATTCTCCAATGCTGATGATTGTCCGTTGATTAAAAAAAGTCTTAAAATGCCGTTATCAACAAAATAATATTTTTTAATGGACTCCTTGTCACTAAAAGTGGCTGCATAGTTTGATATTCCAAAAATTAACCAAGAATTTTGGGCATGCTCCAAATATTCAGTTACCGTACTCACTCCTATTTTCGCTCCTGCTGCCGACACAACATTAGCCAATCGGTTAAAAGAAACCGGCTTGGTAATATTTTCTGCTAGCTTTTTGATTAGCAGTCGTATAGCCCGATCATTTCTGATAGCATACCGCGTAACGATATCACCAAGAAAGATTTTTTGATAAACACCTGAAAGCCACTGTCGCTTATTAGACATTTGTAAAATTTCCGGCAAGCCTCCATACTCAACATATAAGTCGGCCAATCCTATTACTTTATTTTTTGTATTGGAAAATTCCCAGTTTTTCTCCAACTTAACATCATTTGATTGCAAAAATTCAGTAAAAGAATATGGAAAAACCTCATAGACTATAAATCTTCCACCCAAGGTAGTAGCGATTTCGCCACTTAACATCTCCGCATTGCTGCCGGACACATAGACCCTATACTGTGTATCGGCAAGACGACGTACAAATTTTTGCCAAGCCGGAATTACTTGTACTTCATCTAAAAACACCACGGGTTGTCTATCATATAGTTCTTTGTAACACTCCAATATCAGATTCAAATCTTGCGTAGTAGCTTCTGCAAAACGTTCATCTTCAAAATTTACGTATAAGATATCTTCTTTTGAAAAATTTTGTTGTAATTTTTGTTGAATTATCTGATACAGAAGATATGATTTACCCGTTCGCCGCATGCCCACAAATACGTAATTGGCATTCTCCTCTAACTCTATAGGACGTTCTACCAAACGGACACCGCGAACAAACTCCTGATATTCAACTATTAAGGATTTTATTTCTTGCTTTTCCATTGCTATTATTTTTATTTTTCAATGCAAATATAGCAATTTTATCCTACATACAAGATAAATATCCATTATTTTTATCCCACATACAGGACAATAAACATGTGATTTTATCCTACATGCAGGATAATTAAGGGGTATTCATTAATTTCGCATAAATCCGCTCAACCCGCATCATCCGTGTGCCATCCATCCTCAAACATCGAAAGTAACGTGGTTGCCTGAGCAAAATCGGAACGCAGCAGTTAGGTACTTATAAAACACCTTACGGTTTTATTACGCTCCGGCATAAATAATCAATCCCAATCCAGAAAGAAACAGGACAAACATCATCGTAAGCAGAAAATTATTTATTTTAGGACCGCCTTTGAATTCTTTCCAGATAAAAACTCCCCAGAAAGCGGCAACCATAGTCGCCCCCTGTCCCAGTCCGTAAGATATGGCAGCCCCTGCTTTTTCTGCTGCAATCAAGCTGAATAAATTACCGACTCCCCAAATCATTCCACCCAATATACCAACTGCATGGGTTTTAAAGTTACCGGAAAAATATTCTTTGTATGTTGTAGGGGTACCCACAAATGGTTTTTTCATCACAATGGTATTGAAGATGAAATTACTAAAAAACACTCCTAAAGCGAACACGAACATAGCTGTATAGGGAGTCATCTTACCCACTTCAGGTGAGGCAAAATTATTTAAATCCATAGAAGCTGCGGTAAAACGGAAAAAAGTGGACATCAATATACCTGCAACAATAGCCAGGATCATCCCTTTTCTTTGATTTTTCTGTTCCCCTTTCACTGCTCCTAAGTTACGATATGCAATAGCATTGAATATTATAGCGATCACAACAAGCCCTACACCTATAAACAGTGTCACAGGATCGCCTTTCGGTGTGTTGATATAATTGATCAAAACTCCCAAAACAAGAGCTAAGCCCACACCCAAGGGAAAAGCCACTGCTAATCCGGCAATTGATATGGAGGCCGAAAGCAAAATATTGGATAAGTTGAAAATTGTTCCTCCCAACAGTGCCGATAAAAAATAATTTGTTTTTACCTGCATCAAATCAGGAATAAAACTTCTTCCACTCTCACCTATACTCCCTAAGGTAAATGCCATGATCAATGACAAGAGGAGCACTCCTATCACATAGTCCCAATAATATAATTCAAAACGCCATGTTTTTCCTGCCAATTTCTGTGTATTGCCCCAGGAGCCCCAGCACAGCATGGTAATAAAAGTTAGGAAAACGGCTAACGGATAACTTTGTACGATAAACATAATTGTAATTTTAAATTGTTTAAACTTGAGTCACTATATAATAAATAATACTTTTTGCTTTCCTGAGACAACGCTTCTAATAGGAGCATTTATTATTTCTGAATGTTTCCCATCTCTGATAATCATATAATAATGCTTTCCTTTGCCAGTTGATTTAAATATACTGTTTTCATTTTCATCAATCAAAATTACTCCGGAATCTGACATGTCAAAAAAATCAGCATTCTTTTCTACAGCACATAGTACAACAATGTTCTAATATTGTAAGGTAATATTTTTCATTTTTATATTGTTAAAAACCTCAGAGGGATTGATGTAGCCTTTTCAATATGTCTGGATTCACATGAACTGTAGGCTGAAATTTTTCACTTTCCATATACTGAATCAAACTTTTTCTCATTTGACGTGCTTCAGGACGATGGGAAAGGTTATTGATAAGATCAGTTCCGCTGACAATTATGCTGCCCTTTCCTACTTTAGCTTCAAAAATCAGGGCAAGTGGACGGTTTGTCACCCAGTCATCGATTATGCGAACAATTGGTTCCAATTCTACAGGAAATGAATCTAATTGTATTGCATCCGCGTTGGAAATAGCATCCCACCATTGCCAGTTAGAATGGAACTCTGTAGGGAATTCTTTCAATGCAGGATGTTGTGGGTTACACAGGATTCCAAGTGTGTGAGGTTTTTGATTCATTGTATGAAGAGTATTCCAAAAGATACTGGAGAAGCCCACACCAACATTTCCGCCCATTTCTAATGATACTTTTCCTTTTCCCAGACTAAGCAGAACCTTTCCTCCTTCTTGCAAATAAGTTAAAGTTCCATTATCAATACTGCTTACAATTCTTATTTTATCAGTTTCTATAAAATTGTTTTCAGGGTAGACCCAAATATCCCATGAGTTTTCAAAGGCATCTATAATAACTTTAAGAGATAATTTTCTCGGTTTATTTTTTTTCTCAAACCTATAATCAACAGACCCCAGTTTTATTGCATTTCCAATTGAAATGTTTTTTTTCTCTAATTTCCCTTCTGCAACTGTTCTATCCTCTTCAGTGATTTTCCACACAGGATTTACCGACAATAAAGGTTTTTCTCCAAAATGTGCAACTTCAATCTCTGCATGCATGATTTCTCCTTCAGTATATATTCTCTTTTTAAGACGGGCGAGAGGTACTGTAGTATTACAAAACTTTTTATATTCTTCTGGTGAGATATAGCCTTTTTCCTCCCAAAACGCATCCAGCACACCGACTAAAGCTGTTCCCTGCCCGGGAAAATCATGAAGATCAAGCAATTGAAATCCTGCAAGCCCGGGAGTTCGAAGAGCAGCTTCAATATCTGCTTTATAACATAAAGCCTGTAGTTTACCGGAAGATAGTAAAAAACTATCAGCTAAATGCCCCATCTGCTTCGCTTCCAGACTTTCTTTGAAAATTTCAAAATTTTTAGCTTTTAACACCCCAGTGTATTTTTTTATTTCTTTGAAATTAGGATACGCACACCATTGACCAATTTCATGACTTACTACTGGTTTACCATCCTTTGGCAACTTTTCAGTCCAATCAAAATCAGTTTGTGGTGGTTCTGAATTTATAATACTGTTTAATCCCTCTCCCCAACCTTGAATTCTTGGTTCAGGGATATTATGATATTGATTGCTTTTTAATATTGGCCATCCTGCGGCTCCGGTGTAGATGCGACGCTCGTCTTTTTCCTTCCAGAAATCAACAAATTTATCAAGATAATTAATATAATTTGGACCACCTGGTTCATTCCCATATGCCATCATAACAAACGATGGGTGATTCCCATATGTATTAACAATTCTTTTGCTTTCCTCCCAAATATATTGGTCAATGGGCAGGCCACTTCCAAGTTGAGTACTCTGATTGGCCCATGAAGAACATTCAATCTGCAGATATACTCCCATCTTGTCGGCAGCAATAAATGCAGCCTTCGGAGGGCACCAAGAGTGAAACCTCATGTGATTTAATCCATGATTTTGTATGGTTTTATAAATTTTTTCCCACGATTCAATGTCAGTTGGAGGATACCCTGTTAATGGGAAGATTGCACACTCAAGAGTTCCACGAAGAAAAACAGGACGACCGTTTATTTCAAAATTTCTTCCATTAACTTTAAACTCACGTAATCCAAAGTCTGTTAAATAAACATCCTGCTCCTTCCCTGATTTTAAAGTTAATATTAATTCATACACGTTAGGATTAAATTCATCCCAGAGCAAAGCATTTTTCCCGAGCGGATACTGAACTGAGATAGTTTTCTTTCCAGGATCAACTTTAAATTTCCATGATTTTTTACCTGTGCCAAGCCCCGTTTTCTTAAGTTTTGATTTGGCACAGAGATTAATGATATTTGTATCATTAAGTGAATTATTTACTGTAGCCCTAATTTCAATGGTTTTATTATTGATATCGGGAAAAATTTCAATATTTTCAATGGTAATTTTCCCTTTTGCTTCTAGAGATATATCCCCTACAATTCCATTCCAGTTGCTTTGCGTGTTATCTGAAATACTATGGGAGTTTTCACCAGGATCTATATCCTTAATTCTGTTATCAACGCGTACGGTTATTATATTCTGCTTTCCTTTTTTTATCGATGATGTAACATCATAAGTGTGAGGTACTGCTAAACTATTATCCATGCCGGCATACTCCCCATTGATCCAAACTGATGACTCCCAATGAGGACGTTCGAGATTTAATATTATTATCTTGTTTGCCCAGTCAGATGGTACAAAAACTTTCTTTTGATACCAAGCAACTCCAGTATATTTTTTCTCAGGTTGAAGCCAAAAAGGCACACGGATATTTTGCAGGTCAATAAATGGTGCAAAATTGGGGTCTTTATACCACAAAGAATCTCTGATCATTCCTGTCCAGATTGTTTCAAGCGTAATGTCATAACCCTTCCCATTTTCTGCCATTGAACCGGGAAGATATATTGTGTCTTTTAAATTTGATTTAAACCAATTTTCATCCATTCCTTTGTCTTCAGGGTCAGCTTGAAACTGCCAGTCACCGGAAAGGTCAATTGTTTTACTGCCACTGGTTTTACATCCTGTGAGACTGAAAATAATCAAAATGCTGATTGTAAAAATATTTTTCATTGATTTTGATTTGTTTTTGAGTAAAGATATTTTATTAGAGCCTGTGTTCTTCATAAGACAACATTGTTGTGTCCTCCAGAATTAATTTTGTTATCGCAAAATAACGGGATAATAATTGATAAAAAATGCACCAATCAACATAATATTTTATTTATAATTGTTTAAATTTTTAGTCATTGTAATATGATACTTATTGCTTTCCTGAGATAACGCTTCTGACAAGAGCATTTATTATTTCTGAATGCTTTCCATCTCTGATAATCATATAATAATGCTTTCCTTCATCAGTTGGTTTAAATGTACTGTTTCCATTTTCATCAATCAAAATTACTCCGGAATCAGACATGTCAAACAAATCAGCATTCTTTTCTACAGCATATAGTACAGCAGTCAAATCCCAGCTCTGTCTATCATAAGGCATTTTGTCAAATAATTTATATGAGACTGCTAAAGGATGTTTATATGACTGTGGTAAATCACTTAAATATTGATGAGGAAACAAAAGATTTTGTCCGATTTCAAAACCGGATACAATTATTTTGGTTGGCCATTTTTCAAATAAAATCTGAGAAGACCTTATATCCTGAACGATATTCCATTCTGGAAAGTTATTCCCGGGTCTATCAAAATTACCTCCCATCAATACCAATCTATTAACTTTTTTCGCAACTAAATCAACACCATTAAGATCACTAAACTCATCGGCTTCAGACTCAATTAATCTTCTTAAGTTTGTATGTGGTCCTACTGCTATCAGCACAACAGAGTTATCTTCCTGTTCTGAAAGAAGTTTTCTTTGAAGAGAAAAAGCCTCCGGCAGTTGAGTATTCACCGTAATTAGTGGAAATAAAATTTTTTTTCCATCAATTAGAGTGTCTAATGTTTGTTTTATATATCTACCAAGGTCTTTATTGGGACCTTCATAAACATATCCGATTGGAATGTCATTTTTGTTATTAAAGCGATTATATCCATCAGCATAAATTGGAGCTAATAGATTTGATTTACTAACAGTTAGTCCCAAAATTTTAACTAAACCAACACTTTCGTAATTAAGAAGCATTTGAAGAGCCAACACATCATCAATATCATTTCCGACATCTGTATCAAAAATCACCGGAACAGGTAAATTATTTTGCTTCTCGATATTTGATTTACAAGATACAAGACTAAATAAAATTATACAAAAATAAATACAAATTGATTTTCTCATGATAACAATCATAATTTGTTTATAATAATTTAATAGACAAGAACTTCTATATTTTCATAATATTATATTTTGATTGATGTTAAATTATTAAAGTGTAAATTACTTTAACGGTTAATCTTTGAGAAACGAAGAATAAAATGATGGTATAGCCATATTCATCCATTCTTGATAAATCGCAGGATCATCCCGCATATAAATTAAATACTTTCCCTGAGGATTTAAGTTATATTTAATCACTCCACAGGGTGATACAGAAATATCGCAGTTCAACAACTCCTCCCTGAACACTACATCATCTTTATTGATTTCTTTTTTCGGTTTTATTTTAACTTCTCCTGAAGCAGATTTAACCAGTCTCAGATTTGCAATATTCATCCAAACTGCACTTTCCCACACATGATGATATGGTGGTAATTTTACTGCATCAATGGGATCTGATTTATCCAAATAACCTAAAAAATCCACATCGTTTTTTTTGTCAAACACAAAATGTAGATACTGCCTTAATTTTGGATGCATCGTTTCAATAAATGCCAATGATTCCAACTTATAATAAGTATTATCTATGTCACCAGTAAAAGCATTAATCAGTCCGCCACCAGAAATATCTGCACGTCCGGCAGCACAAGGGTAAAGAGCCAATGGTAAACCGGATTCAATCAATGAAACAAAAGCTAAGGTATCCAAAGCAACGTTCCATTCAAGATAATCGGATTCGTTTCCCCCCGTGCCTGCTGAAAGGTGAATCATCTTAGTCTTCTTTTTCATTAAATCAGGAAATCTGTTGTATGCAACAGCCAAAACTCTTGCAGAACCAAAAGAAGCAATTGTTACAGGTTCATCTGATTTTTCAAGAGTTTTCTTTAATAAGTCGATTCCTTGATTGAAAAAATTCGACAGATCACACATTTGATCATTTTTATGTTTCATTTGTTCAAAAGGACCGATTCCGAAAGGAACACTACGACCATAAATATAATTCAACTGTTGAACACAAATTATTCCGGGTTCTCTTGGTCCGTAAGGATCTTCCAATAATCCTCTGTTAACTCCTGTTGCGTGTTTTTTTCTGAAAGGGTTATAACAATCCAGTATAACAGCTTTTAGATCAAAGGATTGAATTTCGTATGCATTTATTAATTCAACATTGTCACCAGGGTCATGATGTGGGTGATAAAGGTCAGTTATGACTACCAAGGGTATTTTTTCTTCACCTTTCACTATAAATATATTAAATAAAAAAATCGACGTTAGTAATATTTTAAGATATAAATTCGGGTTCATAATTTTCTATTTAGAATGATCATTATTTATCTTACAATGACTTTTATCTTCTCAGAGTCATACACAATCAAGTAAACACCGGGAGCATTTACAAAAATTGACTTTTTTTTTCCATCAGCAAATTCAGAAAATATTCTCTTTCCCATTATGTCATATACATTTATTATTGATTTCGTTAATGGAGTGTAGATGCTGATGATTTTTCCATTCACATATGCTGATAGTGTTTTTTCTTTGACAGGATTTAATGTTTCGGTTATTAAACTTCTTGGTTTTGGGTCGTTACTAATGGTTATTTCATCCAAATAAGTTATTTGACCCGTTTTTTTATGATTAAACATAAATCTGAATTCTTGTATTTCAGTTGCAGTTTCCGGTATAGGAAACACGTAATCTTCCCATTCTGATGAAACATATTGCCAATTTTCGACAATTGAACCTCCGGAAGAATTAAGAAGGATAAGTCCCCGATTCAAATCTAAATCTGTTCTGTTTGTCATAATGGCTGCATGTACAAATTTCATTTCCGGAGTTAATATAACTGGCTTTTTCAATACAATGTCCAACCCATACCACCATTCGTTGTTTGAATAATAACCTGAAAATGAAGCACACTTTGCTGTTTGATTGACACCTGTTTTGTTTGGATTGAGAGTAAACAAATCTCTTGTGTAAGCCGGATTTGTTTGCCAGTCGTGTGTATGTAAATGTGCTATTATCTCATTAGTTTCATCTTCATCTTCAAAATTCAAAATGGGAACTTCGTTTACCTCACTTGCAACTGTACCAATATTCTGAATCGTAGTACTCGTAAGTGTTTTGTCTGAAACAAAGTTTATTTTATATAACACCTCTTTCCGGGCATGTAACAAGTGATTGTCAATCAACCGGGCATCTCCGGTTACCTGAAAATTTCCTTCCCGATTATACCGACCTTCGACTACGTCGTTAAATATCCCATTCGAGAGGTCAAATATTGCTTCATCAGTAGCGTATAATAACAAGTAGTCTTCACCTGTCAAAGCAAAGCCCAGTGCTCCTTTTGTTGTAGAAAATGAAACTGTTATACGTGTGCTGTTGATAGTCTGGGTTTTGATTTGTTGAGGATATTGAGAAGTTATGTTAAAAGCAGCAAAGTCAACAGGTCGTGTTCTCGCGACATCAGGAGCAGCGGCTGTTAAACCTTTCAAAATGCTTTTTACTGCAGCTGTATGATTTTTATCCTTCAAATCCCAAGTATAAATTCCATGGTCAATCTGATCTACAAAATCTGGTGAAGTGTTGTCTATGAAAAATTTACTGGTAGCCAAATCATAGATATTATATCCACTGCCTAATGCTGTGGCAGCCAGAATTAAAGAAGCTGTATTTTCGTATGTTCCTTTGTTTTCAGCAATAAGTGCATAATTACCCTCAATGGAAGTAAAATCCAGGGTATTACTCTTTATTACATCAAGTGAATTCACATAGGGGTCATAAGAGACAAAATCAATTCCATCCAATTGAAAAACATCCAGAGGATTTGCCCCACAAACTTCCGGGAAATCCCTCAGTCCGTCCTTTGTGATAATATTGGTACGTGTTAATACCCTGTATTTACTCTCCTTTACAGCATTACCAACGGCGTTTAATGCATGAAGCGTCATCTCCCATGCATCTTCTTTTGTAAATGGACGACCATCACGATAACGAATATTAAGTTGATCAAACCTCCACCGGGCAAATCCATCAGGCTCGTTATGTACCTGCACGGCTATTACAGGGTGATGTAACCCATTAGCTTCATCCCAATCTCCTATATGATTCATCAAACGTTTAACAGCATTCGTTTCTCTTTCTAAAATCCATTCGTCATTAAGAATTAAGGAGTATTGGAACCCATAATAATTCCAAAAACTACCTTCGTTATTTCTTAAAAACCTTTTTTCGGTGGGATACAGCACGTAAGACGGAACCAAATAGGAAAATGAATCACCTATCATATTCGTACTAAACCAGAGAACTTCTATTTTTATATTATACTTATTGGCGAATTCCAGTATCTTATCAACAATTTCAAAAGTAAATACATCTTGTTGTGACTCAATCAGTTTCCAAAAAAATGGGATTTGCACGCAGTTTATCCCCAGTTCTGTCGCTTTAATAAAATATGCTTCCACTTGATCTATAGTCAATTTGTCGCAATTCAGCAGGGCATCTAACCTAATTTGTGCCCCTAAAAAAGGAAAAGGAACATCGTTCACTTTAACATACGTTTTACCATTTTCAGAAACTAACTTGCTTATTACTGTAATTTTTTCAGCACGTCCGATAAACACGTTAAAAAACAACACAAAAAACAACACTAATGCTTTCATTTTTTTATTTTACCACATTAACAAACATATATTTTGACAACCTCACTATTGCATTTAACCAAATATAAACCCGGTTCTTGCACTGGGATATTCACAAAGTTACCTGAAACTAACTGATTAAAAATTAAAGTTCCCCAGATGTTGTACAGACTCACACTGAAATTATCATTATCTGATGTAATATTTATATTTTTATCTTTCGAAAATACAGTAAAACACCTTTGAGTGTCCGACATATCAGATGAACCGGTAATTAACTGTCTCGGACTAGGGTCATTATTAATAACAATTTCATCCAAATAGGTAATTAATCCACTTGCCTGATGATTGAACATAAACCTAAACTCACTTATATCAGTTGTGCCTTCGGGTATTGGAAACACATAGTCTGCCCATTTATCAGAAACAGGAAACCATGTCTGACTAACTTCCAACTCCTGAGAATTTAAAATTAAAAGTCCCTTGTTTGTATCAATATCTGTTCTGTTAGTCATTAACGCAGCATGTACGTATTTCATATTTATCGACAATTGAATTGGATTTTTCAGTACGATATCCAATCCGTACCACCATTCATTACCCGAATGATAACCCGAGAACGAAGCACACCTTGTCGTTTGATTAACACCGGTTTTATCGGGATTAAGAGTAAATAAATTTCTTGTATATGCAGGATTCGTTTGCCAATCATGGGTGTGTAAGTGTGCTACAATTTCATTTGTTTTTACTTCATCTTCAAAATTTAATAAAACAGGATATTTTTCAGGTAAAGGTAAAGGTAAAACCGAGTCAATTTTAACTCTGTAAACCTTTCCTCCATCTATATGAATACTATTCCCGGAAAAATTTGTAGTAATTCCAGCTGAAATAAAGTCTCCAGTATCAGTGTAATTTCCGTACTCAACAGAAGTAAATTCTATGTTATTTAGGGTAATTGTACAGCTCTGAGTAGAAAACATCACAATATCTTCATTGAATCTTAAGGCATAACCAACTCCGGGTTTAGACGTTTTGAAACGATAACTGACAGATTCTGCGGTAACAGTTTGTTCAAAATCACTTTGAGGATAATCAGTTACAAGATTAAAAGATACAACTTCGCTTATCTTTGACATGATCAGAGGATAGGCTGCATCTTTAATCCCTTGAATTAAGATCCTGGTTTCCTGTGTATGGGATTTGTCCTGTAAATCTGTATCGGGATTTGGATTTAAATAATTATAGGTAGTCAGTATTCCATGATCAATTCCTCCGGCAAAATTTGGATCGTTGCCCGGATTATTAATAAAATGTTTTGGAGTAGCTATATCATATATATTATACCCTCCACCTAAAGTAACTGATAGCAGAATCAGCGATGGCGTATTTTCATAACTTCCTTTATTCTCTGCAATATGTGGCCAATTTGAGTAATTGTACTCATTTCCGGCCAGATCAATTAAAGATTGTCGGGTTGCTTTTAAATCTGTAGTATAACTATCATTTCCAACAGCATCTACACCTTCCAGGCTAAAAATTCTCGGAGCAAAACTTTCCCAATTGCTATTCGCTTCCTGTAACATAATTAAGTTTGTACGGGTAAGCACTTTGTATTTTGATCCTTTGAAAGCCATTCCCACCACGTCCAGGGCTGTACATAAATCATCCCATGCTTCTTGTTCTGTGATTTTTCGGGTACCATCAGGCGTTCTTACATCTTGAAGAGATAGTCTCCAGCGGGCAAATGCATCCGGCTCACTATATAATTGAATGCCTATCAATACATTTGTACTTCCATTATCACGATCCCAATCATAAACAAAATTCATCAATTCATTCACAACCTTTGTTTCTCTTTCTAATAATGCCGGATTCGACAGCCAAAGAAGCCCCATGTAACCATAATAACTCCACCAATGACCTTTGTGTATGGTTTGATATTTTGGATAAGTTACTTCGTCATGCCAGATATAATCAGGAATGTGAAAACTATGACTATCACCACACATGTTTGTTGAGAACCACAAAAACTCGACTTTTAAATCATATTTTTTGGCGTAGCTCAACAATTTAGCCACATCTGCAAAGTCATATGAATCTTTTACAGGCTCAATGCGTTTCCATTCAATTGGAATTAAAACAGTAGTAACTCCGAGATTTTTAGAGGCTATAAAATACTTTTCAATATCTTCAATTGTCTGTTTTTCACAATTTTGAAATGCATCAACCCTAATTTCGGTTCCAATGAACATAAAAGGTACTCCATTTACTTCGTAATAAACTTTTCCGTCAGATGTTTTATTGAATTTTGACACTACAGGATATTCTTCTGAATAAATTGTATTGTCTGTAGCATTTAAATTTAAAGCATACATTGTTAGAAAAACTAACGAATAAATTAAAGTTTTCATACGTTTAATATAATCCCTTTCCAGCCTTGTACTCCATCCATTAATGGATAATACCTTTCCCAAAACTGCTCAACCGACTTTTTAATATCATCTTTCTCAAACCAATACAAATCAATTTCTAACCATCTGTCTGTATTAACTTTATTTGAAAAAGCAGAGAATTGGGTAAGGAAAACAAAAAAAAAGAATGCACGTGATTTTTTTGCACATAAGAAAAAAATTTAAATAAATTAGCTAAAAATTGCAGTAATCTATCGACTTAATAATGATAAAATGCTGTCAGCAAATAGGTGTAAAAGAGAAAAAGTGTGTACAAAAAAATATTTATAAAAATTCAGTTTTAATATATCTCTTTTGATTTAAAATTAACAATGGATATTATTTTCACAAATATTTTTTGTACACACTTTCTGCTGCAATGAATTTATTCAACTGTATTCCCAAACAGGTTTACTTAATGAGAATTTTTTCTACAGACTGATTACCTTTTACAAGATAAAGTCCTTTTTCAGCAACCGGAATTTCAACTTGATTCCCTGATGCTTTCTGTGAGTAAACTAAATTTCCAAGTAATGAATATACTTCAATATCTATATTTTCATTTTCGACGATTACCATTATAGACATATCTTTTGGATATACGGTAAAATCACTATTTGCTTTAAAGTTTTTTATTGAATTAGTCACAGTCCTAGGTTCCGGATTGTTATCTATAACAATCTCGTCCAAATAAGTAATGATATCAGCTTGGTGATTAAACATAAACCGAAATTCACCAATTACCACAGCACCATCGGGAATTGGGAATACAAAATCAACCCATTCATCTGTAACATGATTACCCCAAAACTGTGATCCTAATTCACCTCCTTCAGCATTTAGCAATAATAATCCTCTGTTTGTATCCACTTCAGTGTTATTTGTCATAAGCATGGCGTGAACATACTTTAATTCAGGCGTTAATGAAATAGGTGTTTTCAGAACAATATCAAAACCATACCACCATTCGTCACCAGAATTATAACCAGAAAATGTAGCACATCTTTCTGTCGTATTAATTCCATCTTTTTTAGGATTTAGAGCAAACGTATTCCTTGTGTAAGCAGGATTGGTTTGCCAATCTTCTGTATGCAAATGATCAATAATCTCAGCGGTTTCATCTTCGTCTTCAAAATTTAGAACAGTTATTGAATTTTGTGCCGAAACCAAAGCACTCATGGCAAGCAATATTGCCAAAACAGAAATTGTAGTTGTTTTCATAATAACAAAATTAAAAGAATGAATAATTGAGAATTTAAAAAATCTAAAATGTAATAACATACTGTTATTTTGTGCCAATAAAATAAATCGTATTGCTTGGTAATTTTGATGTTGAATTCTATTTTATTTTGTGCAACATCTCCCTTTTTGTTCTTAAAATATTACCATCAATAATCGATTTTTGATCTTCTTTGTCACATGAATATATGACACATAAAAATAGAGATATAAGAATATATTTATTCATAATGTCGCCACCAAAGATTTGAAATTAAATTCGATAACGATCTTTACTGTATTGCTCCTGTTCCTGCTATATTATCCCAGTAAGGATTTTGATAAACAACGGAAGTCGAAATGTCACCGGACACACTTGCATTAATGATATGTTGAGTTGCAATTGGATCCAGATAGTGAGCCATGGCCCATCTATAACCGTTGTAAGCTATGTTACTCGGAAGTATTCTGTAAGGCTGTAAGTATTTACCATAATCTCTTTTAGAAACGTTCGTACCTTCTGTTAATCTTGATACACCAGCACTGGTTTTATACCATCCTTCCCAGTCGTACATCTCATCCCAAAGATTAAATCCTTCAACATGATAAGGTTGCGTAATCATTTGATCCATGGAACGCCACCTTCTTAGATCCATATTTCTGAAACCTTCAGCCATTAACTCACATCGTCTTTCACGGCGAATATTAAACAAAGTAACATCAACAATTTGACCAGCGGAGTATGCACTCCAATCTAGCAAAGCCTCTTTACTCATGTCGGTATTGTTGATTGTTACAGTATAGTCAGTATTTACTTTTGCTCTTGCTCTTATTGCTTTCCAATATCCATCTGCAGTAGCATCAATACTTCCTGTTTTTTCGTAACATGCTTCAATGTAATTCAAATATGCTTCAGCTGCTCTAAAAACGATTGATCCAATCGAACTTCTTGCCTGATTTGTATGTCTTCCCTCAAAATTCAACCCTTTACGTATTGCATAACCAGTTGAATATTTTGTTTCAGCTGAAGACCCGAGAATGTTAGGTCTTGGTTCTTTAACTACTCCATGAGAACCTGGTAAGGTATGTAAGTTACTATCCCCTGGTATTTTCATGAATAAATGAAGCCTCGTATCCCTATTTTTGGGGATATTATAGATATTGGCATCACCATAATATGTGTTATCTGCATCAGTATTTAATGCTGCATATATTGGTCTCCCGTCTTTCATCAAAAAGGATTCAATCATACTTCTGGTTGTTCCGACACCATTATTACCCCTTGTTTCATACATTGCAACATTATTGGTCACGCCAAGATTTTCATTATAACTTCTCCAAAACAATACTTCATTAAATGGCGACATGTCTTCCGCTCCAAACATATCGAAATATCGGTTTTTCGGTTTTGAAGCCGAAGACTGAAATTCTCCTGAATTTGTTTCAAGTGGCACATTATCAGCAACAACCTTAGCTGCTGTCATAGCTTGAGAAAGGAAAAAGTCAATTTCGTTATCAATACTTCCACTTGGGAACTGATAGTTGTGATTATATTCCATTTCAGCACCAGGCCAACCGGGACCATTAGGAACAAAAGGAGTGTTCTTAAAATATTTCAACCAGGTTCCTTCAAATAAAGCAACACGTGATTTTAATAAATAAGCACAATTTTTTGACAAACGATTTCTCCTTCCTCCATCAGGAGCAATTGCACTTAAATAGGTAATAGCAGAGTCAACATCATTTAAAATAAATCTTGCCACCTCATTTCTGGGCATTCGCTTTGAATGTTCAATCAAGATGTCTCTATCATCAGGTAATGTGCTTTTAATGATAGGTAGATCCCCGACAAGCTTAAGTCGTTCAAAATATGCAAAAGCTCTTAGCAAATACATTTCTCCGATCGAATGTTTGATATTATCTACATTTCCCTGAATCTCTCCTTTCTTCCATTTGGGAATAACTTTATCAAAGAAAAAATTTGTTTGATAAATGTGCTCAAACCACCAAGATCCACCTGTTTGAGGAACCAACAAGATTCCAGGAGCATAAATTTCAGACGGTTGCATTGCAGCCATATTATCCGTATGTTTGTCAAGTTCAAAAGTGCCAAAATCCCACTGACCATGAGTTGGAAGAATATCGTATCTGCCAATAACATAAGATTCCAAATTAGCTGCATTCGTCAGATATTGTTCCGGCGTTATTGTAGATAAAGGTTCCCTGTTCAGAAAATCCTCACAGGATGTTAATATGGGATTTATTATCACTATTAATAAATATAATTTTATGCGTTTCATGACATTTAAATTTATAAGGTTATATTTAATCCAAATGAATATACTTTTGATAAGGGATAAACACTACCTAATGACCAGGGTCCCCCGGAGACAGTTTCCGGATCGAAAATTTTTATCATGTCAGTTGAAGTAAACAAATTTTCTCCGGATACATATATTCTTATTACACTGTTTTTTAAAAATGAAGCGGATGGAAGCGTGTAACCAACTTGAATGTTTTTTAATCGTATATAACTGGCGTTTTGTAAATATCTGGTTTGCGTCTGTTGGTTTTTAGTTGTGCCAAATAGTGGTCTGGCAAAGTAAGAGTCAAGATTCAAACCTAAATAATGATCTGGATCATCTCTGAAATAATCCTTGTGATCAGTAAACCCTGAGGAAAACCATTTTCCTCTCCATCCCTCCATTCCCCAGAAATAATACCCACTTTGGAATACATCTCTTTTCATTACACCTTGAAGGAAAGTCGAAAAATCAAATCCTTTATAATCCAACGATAAATTTACGCCAAATGAGTATCGGGGCAGATTATTTCCAATCACACTCAAATCCCCGGGGTCATCTGAAGTGCTTTCACCCCAATCAATTTTTCCATCGCCATTGACATCAAGATACATAATATCACCTGCACTCCAGTTAGTTCCAAGAGCATCTTGTCCTCCTTCGGGTAAACTTGCTAAATATTCGTCCATTTCTTCCTGAGATTTTGCAATTCCTATTGTTGTGTAACCCCAGATTTCCCCAAGCATTTGTCCTTCACGATATTTTGAGAGACTATTTGTAGGGTTGGAATATCTCAATATTTTTGACTGAGAATCGGATAAAGTAAATTTAGCTCCATATCCCAGACCATTTTTCAGCCGATCTCTCCAATCAATCTCAAACTCAAACCCCCAGGTTTTGAGATCGGTATTATTGGCAAGAGGTACGGTGGTTCCTAGTACTGCAGGCAATTCGACAGACGGACCAACCATGTCGTTTGTGTAACGAATATAATAATCGAAAGAACCGCTTAATTTATTATCAAAGAAACCGTAATCAACTCCATAATTATGTGATATTATTTTTTCCCAGCTTAGACTTGTACTTATCATGTTGGGTGCCCAGGACACATTCGGTTTCTTATTGTTAATCAAATGGTTTCCACTCGCAATTCCTATACCCATCGCAGAATAAGTAGGATATATACTGGATGTGTTCTGATTACCAAGCATGCCATAGGAACCTCTGACTTTTAGGTAATTAATTGACCTTTTTAAATTGGCAAAGAATGATTCTTCAGCAATATTCCACCCTAATGAAGCAGAAGGAAACAACCCCCATTGCTTTGTCTGACTGAACCTGGAAGATCCATCATACCTTAAATTAATTTCTAATAGATATTTAGAAAGATAATCATAGTTGATCCTTCCAAAGAAACCTGCAGTAGCCCATTGAGAATACATTCCACTAATAGCAGGTGGTACCTCCTCACCACTTCTTGATAAACCTGTAGTCGTGTTAATGCTTGGGAACTCAGTTTTTAATAATCCGTATCTGCTGGCTCCTAAATCTTTATAATTATTAAGTTCATTTTGAAAACCTGCCAATAACTTAAATCGATGAACATTATCAATGTTGAATTCATAATCTGTATAGAAATTATTACTTAAATAATTGTTGAAAAAACAATACTCTGAAACTGATGTGTCTAAATCCCATGCATTGGCAGGATTACCATTGACATCAAGCTGGTGAAATGTATTGACATATTGTTTTCTGTGATAATCATTTTTTCGATAATTTGATTCAAGAATAATCCTCCAGTTTTTTATTGGCTTAATTATTAATTGCGCCTGCTGATAAAGCCAATTGTTTTTTGTGTCAAGCGTACCCCCATCTCTTAAACCTAAAGCATGATCATCATAAAAATTTCCATTTGGATCATAAAGCGGTTTGGTTGGCCACATTTGTCTTGCCATATCTTCAAACAGCTGGTTGTTTAAACGACGAGGTTGCGTGTAATTTTCTTCAATATATTTGATGTTGATATTCAAGAACAACCAATCTTTCAATTCTGTGTTTGTTTTAGCAGATGTAGTAAATCGGTTATATATATCTTCTCCATATGCAATAAAACCTTTTTGATTTAGGTAATTAGACGAAATATAGTATGTGGTTTTGCCTGTTCCTCCAGAAAAGCTCACATTATGCTCTTGAGAAGGTGCCCATTTGCTATAATATACTTGATAATAATCAATATTGTCATTTCCATAATCATAACCATCTCCCCATTTATTAGAATTTGGTTCTTTTATTGTTGACTCAGTTATAATCCCATGTTGATAATCCCATATTCGCTGCATTCGTTCCTCAGTAAATACATCTCCCCATCCGGCATTATTATTTGCATCATTCATATATGTTGCAAACGTGTAAGAATCCATCATTTGAGGAAGATTTAGAGGTGTAGCGTATCTGAAATTGGAATTGTAATTAATAGTAACAGATTCTTTCTTTTGAGGTTGTTTTGTAGTAACGAGTATGACACCAAATGGGGCACGTGATCCGTAAATTGAAGAAGCAGCCGCATCTTTCAAGACGGAAACACTCTCAATATCTTGAGGGTTAATTGAGTTTAGATCACCTTCCATACCATCAATCAATATTAATGTACTACCGGTTGAACCTTGACCAATGGTTGCAAATCCCCGAATATTGATATCTGGCCTAGCATTCAACATACCACCATTGGTGTAATTAATATTTAATCCGGCACTAACACCCTGTAGTGCCTGAAAAGCATTTTGAACAGGCCTGGATTTAATAGCATCAGTATCTACAATCCCAACAGCACCGGTTAAATTGACTTTTCTTTGAGTACCATAGCCCACAACAATTACTTCATCAAGAGTTTTTGCATCCTCAACCAAAGTAATCAGCATCATTTCACTAGTTTCAACTTTGATTTCCTTATCATTGAAACCGATGTATGAAATAATTAATTCATTGCCAATGTCTGTTGACAATACAAAATTACCATCATAATCTGTAATGGTACCCGTAGTACTACCTTTCACCTGCACGGTAGCTCCAGGCAAAGGATTTCCTGATAAATCATTCACTTTACCTTTTACCGTAATCTGTTGTGACAAAATAATTCCAGTTGAAAAATTGAATAGTACAACAATTAAACTTAATTTTTTAAGAAACTTCTTCATGGGTATTATATATTAGAGAGATTAATAAAGCAAAACCAATTAACGTATGATAGCATCAAAAGCGAGTTCTTTTCTATAAGGTATTGAAGCCTGCGCCCCCTCCCTGGTCACGGTTATCCCGGCCGCTTTTGTTGCCATTTTTACAGCATCTTCGATTGACAAACCTTCAGAGATACCCACACAGAATGCACCGCAAAATGTGTCTCCGGCAGCTGTAGTGTCAACTGCCTCTACTTTCTCGGCAGGCACAAAAGTGTATTTACTTTCATCCTTAATCAATGATCCTTGTGAGCCCAAAGTGATTACAACTTTATCAACTCCTTTGGCAGCAATGATATCAGCAGCCTGCTTAGCTGACTCTGTATTACTTATTTTGATGCCTGAGAGTATTTCTGCTTCAATTTCATTAGGAATAATCGTGTAAAGACAATGTAGTATCTCGTTCGATAAAAAAGCAGCGGGTGCCGGGTTTAATACCACTTTGATTCCTTTTTCAAAAGCTAATTTTGCTGCATACTCAACGGTATCGACAGGAACCTCAAGTTGCATAAGCAATATATCTGCACTTTCAATCACATGCTTTGCTTTATCAATATCTTTCGGACTCAGGCTACTATTTGCGCCGGACGCAACAACAATGCAATTTTCGCCATTTCGATCTACCATGATGAGTGCTACACCCGAAGGTAAGTTTTGATCTGAGAAAATATAGTCAGTATTGATGTTCTCATTAGCATACATTTCTAATGACTGCCTACCAAACAAATCGTTCCCAGTTTTAGAAATAAAAGTCACATTACCTCCCATACGCGCAATAGCTACTGCCTGATTGGCACCTTTTCCGCCCGGATTCATCATGAAAGCGCCTCCTAATACGGTCTCACCCGGTACCGGTAATCTGTCGGATTTTACAACCATATCTGTATTACAGCTTCCTACGACAACTATTTTTTTTGAATTCATGTAAATTAGATTCTATGTTTTGGTTAATTAACCTCACCTCGATACAAATAAAATACAGTATCCTGCCTGCAAATGTATGATAAGGTTTTGATTTGCGCAAACGTTATCGCTAATTTTGTTGTTAATTAATGTTAAAATGTGCGTGATAAATTTCAGAGTCGATTTAAAACAAGTATATTTGTCTCATAATTAGAATGTTACAAACATAATAATAAATGAAACATAAAGTAGGGATCGTAGATATTGCAAAAAAAACCGGGTTTTCACCAACAACTGTATCAAGGGTTTTAAGTGGAAACGCCTCGAAATACCGGATCAGTAAAAAGACGGAAAAGATCATTCAAACGACCGCAAACGAACTGAACTACATACCCAATGACTCTGCAAGAAATTTAAGAACAGGTCGTAGTAAAACGATTGCGCTAATCATACCTTCATTGAAAAACCCATTTTTTGCGGAAATAGCCAGTGAGATAAATGCGGAAGTCAAAAAATATGGCTATATAACTTTTATCGGTGACAGTGACGATGATATAGAAATTGAAAAAAATGAGATGCTGCAATTTGTTTCTAAAAACATCGATGGTCTGATCATAGCTCCTTGCGGAGAAGAATCGGAGCATTTGATCAAGGCACAAAACGAAGGATTACCATTAATATGCATTGACAGGTATTTTGAAGATTGTAATCTTTCATTTGTATCTTCCGACAACTATGAAGGAGCATATTCCGCCACCAAATATCTTATCCAGCAGGGACATGAAAATATTGCCTGCATACAAGGAGTCAGGCATTCCGTACCCAATAAGCAGCGCGTCAAAGGTTTTTTGGATGCATTGTCAGAAGAAGGCATACAAACGTACAGCGTAAGCGGAGATGACTTCAGTGAACAAAACGGTTATATCGAATCAAAACTGCTGCTTCAAAAAAAAAACAAGCCAACAGCAATATTTGCTTTAAGCAATACCATTGCCATGGGATGCCTGAAAGCTTTTAAAGAAGAAAATGTCAAACTACCCGATGATATTTCGCTGATTGCTTTTGATGAAAACCCTTATATCAACTACATAGACCCGCCCCTCACCTGTATATCGCAGCCCTTGGAAGATATTTGCAAGATTGCGGTTAAAATGCTGTTTTCAAAAATCATGGATAAAGAGGATACGACCAAACGCATCCTTTTAAAAACAACTTTAAAAATAAAAGAATCGGTAAAAAAACGATAAATTTTAACTTCGCCAACGTATCACCCAAAAAATCTCACCAAATAATTAAGCTATCATTTTAGGAATATTCGTTTAGTTCAAATTTTAAAGCATGATCGAAAACATCGGAATGCACAAACTTATCTATGTCTTTCAGTGCCGCATTTGACCTCGTCCGGTGAGCCGAAAAATAAGTGAGAACAGCGTTAAGAATCGTCCTTGTTTGAGCAACGAAGTTGCGAGTTTGGACGATTTAGCTGTTCGAGCG
>JGI24708J26588_10000914_pt1 | contig 24007 bp, 22 predicted proteins | sample BioPla1DNA2_FD_26588 | JGI IMG/M metagenome (IMG submission 26588) | reverse complement strand
GTTTGTATAGCTCTTTTTATCACTGACGTGATTCTCATATAAAGAATTGATTTCATGTGTTATTAATCTTGCTATTTTGTTTTCAAAGTTCAAATAAAATTCAATTAGTTCAACTTGTCTTTCTTAACAAGTATATACTATCATATCATAACTTTTAATAGCTTGTCAAGATGTTTTTTAATTTATTTATGCTAGCAATAATTTACACATAAAAAGATCATAATTCTGGCCAAAGCATGTTTTGACTAAAATCATGACCCTTAAATCTGTAATTTTATTAAGTTATAGAGTATTACTCTTCATCTTCTTCAGTTTCTTCATCTGAATCTGATACTAATTCTACTTCAACATCAACTTCGCCAACATCTTCTGTTTCTTCTGGCTCTTCTTCTGCTTCTGTAATTGTTACTACAGTATCTGTAAGTTCAGCTTCTACTCTAAGTTCTTCATCAATACCTAAATCAGCAATAGTAACTGATTCACCAGGTTCTTTTTCTGTTAAATCTACAGTTAAAGATTGTGGTATTTCAATAGCTGGACCTGTAATGTCAATTTCACTGATAAGTGTTGCTGCTACATATCTCTTAGCAACTAATTCTTCCATACCAACAAAACGAATAGGTACTGTTAATCTTACAACGTCATCTCTATTAAACACCTGAATATCAATATGTCTAATTTCATTTGTTACTGGGTGAAGTTGTACTTCTTTAATTGCACCGTATTCACTTTCTCCATTAATCTCTACATTAAGTCTTGCATTCGCACCATGCTTTTTAATTGTAGCTAAAAGCTTGGATGAATTAAACTGAATAGGTCTTCCCTCTTCATATCCAAATCCGTATACTACAGCTGGCGTAAATCCTTCATTTCTAACTTGTTTTGCTGTGCTGCTTCTATCTTGAGCTGTTAGTGTTGCAATAGCCAATTCTATCCCTCCAAAACATTATTGTTCTCAAATTTTATTGTGCTAAGTATATTGTAAACTATTTACGTTTTTTGTCAAGGTTTTACTTATAACCCTTTTTCATAATTTATTCAAATCTTATCTAAAATTTAAGTTTTGAAAAAACATCATCAAATGGGTTATCAAATCCATCATCTTTTTTGTTTTGTTTTCCTATATATTTAGCAACTTCCCTCTTGGATAACTTGTTATTTTCTATCTTTTTTCTTTCATTAAAGGCTGAAAGTTTTTCCCTATGTCCACATATGCAGACAAATATCTGTCCCTCACCTTGGCCTCTTAATTCTAATCTTTTTCTACAGTTAGGACACCTTGCATTGGTGGTCTTGGAAATAGATTTCCTATTTCCACACTCCCTATCTTGGCAAACGTACATTTGACCTCTTTTATTCCTGACTGAAAGCATAAACTTATTGCATTTTTCACATCTTGTTGTAGTTATGTTATCATGCTTAAACTTCTGGGTGCTTGACTTAATCTCTTTAACAACTTCTTTAGCATATGATTCCATTTCCTTAATGAAGTCATCCTTATCTAGCTTGCCCTTAGCAATATCACCTAATTTTTGTTCCCATTCACCCGTTAGGCTTGGGGACTTAAGTTCTACTGGAACTAGTTCAAGTAACTGCTTTCCTTTAGGAGTAACCCAGATATCCTTGCCTCTTTTTTCTATTAAGAATGTAGAAAATAGTTTCTCTATAATATCAGCTCGGGTAGCTACTGTCCCTAGTCCACCTGTTTCTCCTATAGTCTTTATTAATTCCCTGTCATGACTTTCCATATATCTAACTGGATTTTCCATGGCACTTAAAAGTGTAGCTTCATTAAATGGTGCTGGTGGCTTCGTTTTGCCCTTGGTCATGCTAGTAGATGATATGACTAGCTTATCTCCCTTATTTATTACAGGTAATAACTGATCCTTAATAACATCTTCTTCATCACCATAGTTTTTGCTGTATATTTCCTTCCAGCCATATGAAATTACTCTTTTTCCCCTTGCTATAAATATTTCAGAGTTGATTGTAGCTTCTATAGTTGTTTGCTCATACTCAAATGCTGGGGATAGTACTGCTAGGAATCTCTTAACTACTAAATCATAGATCTTCCTTTCCCTATCATTAAATGATCTTAAATCTGGAGATTCTTCGGTTGGTATAATAGCATGATGGTCTGAAACCTGCTTATTATCTACAAATCTCCTATTACCTTCTATAGGTGATTTAAGGACTTTATTCGCTTGTTTAGCATAAGGACCTACTCTACAAGCATCTACCCTTTCTTCTAGGGTATCTACTATATCAGTTGATAGGTATCTAGAATCTGTCCTTGGATAAGTTAGTACCTTATGCCTTTCATATAACCCCTGCATAATAGATAGGGTTTCTTTAGCTGAATAATTAAAAAGCATATTAGCATCCCTTTGAAGTTCTGTTAAATCATAAAGCTTTGGTGAATATGTCTTTTTCCTAGACTTATTAACATTTACAACTTCCGCTTCTTGTGTGTTTAATGATTTAAGGATCTGCTGGCAATAATCTTTATTAAATGTCCTATTATCCCTTGTCTTTTTTTCTTGCCATGTAAATATTATCTTGTCTGCCCTAGCTTCTATACCATAAAACTCTTTTGGCTTAAATTTATTAATTTCATCTTCTTTTTGTGCAATCATTGCTATTGTAGGTGTTTGTACCCTCCCACAAGATAACTGAGCATTATGTTTGCAGGTTAGGGCTCTTGTTGCATTTATACCAACTACCCAGTCCGCCTGTGCCCTAGCTACTGCAGAGTGATATAGGTTTTCAAATTCTTTACCTGGCCTTAGATTATCGAATCCTTGTTTAATTGCCTTATCTGTAACAGATGATATCCAAAGACGCTTTATAGGTTTTTTGACCCCAGCCTTATCTATTATCCATCTTGCAACTAGTTCACCTTCACGTCCTGCATCCGTGGCAATAATAATCTCCTTTACATCTTCCCTTACTAATTGGTTTTTTACTGTATTATACTGCCTACTGCTTTGTCTAATTACATCCGTTTTCATATGCTTAGGAATAATAGGAAGATCTTCTAACTCCCATTTTTGGTATTTTTTATTATATCTTTCTGGGTCTGCCAATGTGACCAAATGCCCTAAAGCCCATGTTACAATGTACTTTTCACCTTCTATAAATCCATTTCTTTCCTGCTGGCAGTTTAATACCCTTGCTATATCCCTTCCTACCGAAGGCTTCTCAGCCAATACAACTGTTTTAAGCATATTTTCTTCCTTTCAATCTATATAATGTACCTAAGAATATTATTTCTTCCTTTTTTTCTTAACCTTGTGAAATATCATATAAAACACCCCAGCTATAGCTGCTAGTATTAGCATAGGCAATAACATATATGTTACCGCTAAAATAAATGCCTGGGATACTACAATTATAGTGTCAATTGATTTAATAAATGTATGTTTTATTTTACCTGAGAAATTGTTTTTACTATTTATGTCGCTTTCTCTTCTAACCTGAGTTATTTCAAGTTCTATTGTATCATAATTGATTTGAGATTCTAGCGCCCTCCTAGCAGATTCATGTTTTTCTAACTCTATTCTAATTTCACTAAGTCTTTTTTCAATTTCAATCATGTCTTTTATATCAGTATTTTCTGATTCTAGCATTTTTAGTAATCTTTCTTGCTCTACCTTATACATCTTAAGCGTGCTTTCAATATCGCTATACTGCAATGTTACATCCTCAGCACTAGTGCTTTTATTAGTTACAGTTCCCATTTCTTCAATTGTTTGCATTGCCTTATTATAGTGATTATGTGGAATTCTAATCCTAATATACATATTGTGTAAATCTTGATCAGTTATTGGATCATGTCCTATTTGATATTGCTCCATACTTTCGATGTATCCTTCATGGCCCCCTACAAAAGTTTCTATTGATTTAACCAATGGATCTAATTTCTGCGCAACTTCAATACTTATATTAGCCCTATATATAAGTTTTTGGTTTTGATTTGTGTGACTTCTACTTCCTTCAAAACCCATTTCCTCTTCTATAGCCATCTCTTCATCTGCCTCTTGGTTGCTCACACCGTAGTCCTCCATAGGTGCACTTTCAAAATCTTTGTTAGCCCCACAGCCTGTAATAAATACTGTAATTAATGTAATTGCTAATAAGATATTCCTAAAACTTTTATTCATTGTAACGCCCCCTTTAATTAATCTTCTTATTTATTGGACGTTTTCTTAATGATATTAGTTCCCCATCCTTTTAGAACAAAAACTCCTCCTATAATACTTATAGAAGGAGTTTTATTATTTAGTATAACGTTCCCGGCGAGATTCGAACTCACGGCCTATCGCTTAGGAGGCGATCGCTCTATCCTGCTGAGCTACGGAAACATTTTTAACAATAGTAAATATTCAAGTTCCATTATCATATAATATAATAGTTTCAAGCTAGAGTCAAGGGTTTTATTCCAAGTCGAAACATACAGTGCCTTGGACTTTGCATGTTCCCATAAATCTCATACCTTTGCAAGGTACTCCCCTTAAATCTTTTTTATTTATAACTATTTCCAGTAGCATTCCATTTACATCAATATTAAACCAATATATTTCTTCCATGGTTTTCTTATTCTCCCGTGTTTCCAGCTCTTGTATGGTTCCTAATACTGCATATACGGCATCCATATCGGTGGTAGGTATAAAATATCCCTCCATAACAGTCAAGAAGTCTTCTTTTCGAAGTCTTTCCTTAAGTTCTACATCTATTTTTCTTTCTTCTTTGTCCAGAATATCAAGTGCTTCCTTATCACCACTTCTTGCCCTTTCTAGCAATCCACGTAGGTATTGATTTTCTGCTTTACTACTTTGGTCATGCCTATCTTTCTCAACAGGTAGAATTATAGTTCCTTCAGTTGCTACACCTACTACATTTATCCCGCTATAATCAAGGGTATTATCTTGTAAGCAATCTAAGTATTCTATCATATTCTGCACTTTAAATATTATCGGCATACCTGTAGCTGCATCATCACACACTGCATAACAAGCAAAGTAAGGTCCCACTTCCCCTACTTCTAAATCCTTAACCTCTAGGTCATACTTAGCCTTAAAATATGGTTCGCATCTATTATTGTAGACAGTTGTTACCTCCTCTTTAATTCTAGAATGTAATCCCGTCCTAACTATAACATATAGCCGCTCTGAATATTCCTTGTAGTATTCTAGAACCATCCTGCCATCCTTATATTCCCTTATAAATGATTGGGTTGGATTATCCATAACATCTAATCTTATCTCTTCTTCGAATTCCTTATTGTTAAATTCCCCGAATCCTATAGACCTCATAGTTAAGTTAGTATATTTTTCTTCATCCATCTTTATCCCCCTTTTTTATATACCTTGCAATTAGAATATACTTTTTACGCCGCCTTGTCAATCAGTAAATAATGCATCTTTTCCATGGTTTTTGCCGAACATTAAATCATATTGTAACATCCAGTGTTTTTGCCTAATTATTTCCTCTTCTTTAGGCAACCTCTCAAGTGTTTTCCCGTCTTCTTGAATGATTACTTCCTTAATATAGGGTGGCAATTCCTCATACAATTTATATAAAAAATTAAAATACATTGGTTTTTCCATGTTGGCATATTCCATAACATATGCCCCCAAATAGCTAGCATTTATTATTCCTATATCCTCTTGCTTGTCCTGGTAATTATCCCATACTAAAAGCGGTGTTAAATGAAGGTTTTTATTATCCTCCAGGCTAGTACCCTTTTCTGAAACAAATCCTGCTTCCTTATATACAGAGTAATCGTGTCCTAGCATAGGTAAATGATCCCCAAACATAACTATAATAGTAGGCTCTTTTACACTTTCAAAATAATCTATTAGATATTTCAGGGCATCATCTGCATCCTTTACCCCTTCTGCATAGGTTTGCAGGATTTCTATGGATTCTTTTGATAGGTTATTACCTTTAACTTTAATTGTATCATCGCCATATCTATTATCATTATATGGCCCATGGTTTTGCATAGTAACTGTATAGTTAAAAAAAGGCTTATTCTGTCTTTTTTCATATTGTCTTATAATCTCCTGGCTTGCTTCCATATCAGATATAAATTCTCCCCTTATGTGTGGATCTACAAAATCTTCATCTGATATAAACTCTTCAAAGCCTAGATAAGGATAGACTTCATCCCTATCCCAAAACCATTTTTCATAAGGATGTATGGCGATAGTTGAATATCCTTTATTCTTTAAGAAACTTGCCATAGAATCTAATGGCCCCTTAACGTATTGCTGATATGCCATAGACCCTGTTGGAAGGAATGACATAGAGTTTCCTGTAAGTATTTCAAATTCAGTATTAGATGTCCCACCCCCATAGCCAGGTACTAGGAGCCATCCACTTGTACCCTCTTCCCTAATTTTATTAATAGTAGGTATAGGGTCCTTAGAATAAGTAACATTATCTAAAAGTGTTGGATCCCAAAGTGCCTCATTCATAAGCATAATTATATTAGGCCTTAATTCATTTCCCTTGGCTGCAAAAACTGGGACAGCATCCATATACTCATCAATAATATCATCTACTTTATTTTTGCTATATGTAGCTGGTGGTTTTATAATAGCATTTTTTATATTCATGCCAAAACCTGTTATAAAACCATTAATTTCATAATTGCGTGTTTGATTCCAAAACACATCTTGTATCCCCATTTTTTCTATGTTTTCACTATTCAAATAGGTGTTTTTCATAACAAGCGTAGCTAAAATCACAGATATAGTTATGCCCAGGGCCCTATGCTGCCACCTTAGCTTAAAGGGTTTAATAAAAGCTGTAGCTATTATAATTAAGATTATACTTACTACTACTAATGCAATCTCCTTATCCACAGAAATATCAAGATATTGGAAGATATTTCCCGCTTCTTTTTGAAGCATTAAGTCCCATGGCATAAGGGGATCTCCCCTATATATTAATTTATAGTGATTAATTAGTGCAAAAGATATAAATAACAAACTAGTGCCTAACATAGCTACCCATAACCTACTAAAGGCAATATATAGGATCACAAAAGTTAATAATACAAATATGTAACCTAATAGTAATTGATAGGTATGCCCACTAATCCATTCTATAGTTTCCCCCACATTTTTTATTTGAATAAATTCAACGCATACCGTAATAAAAGCTGGTAAAGTTATAAATAATAAACTATAAACTATTCCTCTTAATATCCTAGTATTTTTTTCATTTTTCATCATATGTCACCCCACTACTATATAGTATAACGGTTGGTTCAATGTGTCAATTTCCATTATTAGTATTGATTTTTTATACTTCAATGCATATACTTATAATACATTTAAATTTAATAATTCAGTATTTGGAGGAGAAAATGGATAATTATAAATTAGGTAAGAAGGTATCTATCTATACTATTATAGCTAACCTAGTTTTAACCATAATTAAACTTATAGCAGGAACCATTGGTAATAGTAGCGCCATAGTTGCAGATGGTATTCATACCGCATCTGATGTAATTACTACAGTTATAGTAATTCTAGGCCTATCTATTGCAAGTAAAGAGCCTGATAAGGAACATCCCTATGGCCACGAAAAATTCGAATCTGCTATGGCAAAGCTAGTTAGTATGTTCTTATTTGCCACAGGCCTATATCTTGGATATAAATCTAGCATAGCTTTAGTAAATAAGGATTTTACACGTCCTGGCCGTATAGCATTAGTAGCTGCGGCTGTTTCTATCATTATTAAGGAAATTATGTATAGGTATACAATAATTACTGCCAAAAAGATTGAAAGTATCGCCATGGAAGCTGATGCTTGGCACCATCGCAGTGATGCATTTTCATCAATAGGAACATTTATAGGTGTTTTAGGAGCAAGACTAGGATTTCCTTTCCTTGATCCCTTAGCAGCTATAGTCGTAAGTATTTTTATTATGAGGGTAGCTATTAATCTTTATATGAAATCTATTGATGAGCTTGTAGACAAATCAGCTGATAGTAAAATTATCAAAAATATACGGGAGCTTGTCCTAGATGTCAAAGGTGTTAAGGAGATAAATAATTTAAAAACAAGGGTAGCCGGTAACCGTATTTATGTTGACCTTGAGATTTCTGTTAATGGGAACTTATCTGTTGAAGAGGGTCATGATATAGCTGAAAATGTTCATAATTTAGTTACTAAAAAGGTTCCTAAAGTTAAGGATTGTATGGTTCATATAGAACCTTTTTAAAATAAAGAGCCCTAAGTCTCATGACTTAGGGCTCTTTATTTTAATTGAGCTAGGATTTTTATATTATTTTAAGTGGGCGCCTGGAGAATATTCATCTAAACTTTTAAAGATAAAACCCTTTGCCCTTAATCCTTCTATGATTTCTGGTAATGCTTCTACTGTTGTTGTTTTTGCAGGTGCATCATGCATTAAAATAACTGCCTTATTTGTTTGGGATGAGCCATTCAAAACAGATTTAACAATTACATCCTTACTTTGCACTGCCTTAGATGCATCCTGGGAATCTACATTCCAATCAAAGTACTTATATCCATTATCTATAGCTGCCTTTGTTATTTCATCCATAATTCCACTTCCACCTGCATGCCTGCTTACAGTATTATTAGATCCTCCCGGGAAACGTAATATTTGGGTGCGCTCCCCTGTTACTTCTTCTAATAAGTCATTTAGCTTATCTACATCTGCAAAAAAGGTTTGGGGCGACTTATATATCCCTTTATAATCATGTCCATATGTATGATTTCCTATTACATGCCCTTCATCTATAATACGTTTATAAACATCTTTCCTTCCTTCATTACCAATAACAAAAAACGTAGCAGGTACGTTTTTTTGTTTTAAGACATCTAAAATTTTAAGAGTATTATCTGATGGCCCATCATCAAAAGTTAGGTAAGCTATCTTTTGATTAGGATCATTTTGTTTTTTGCTAAGTTCTATCCTTTCAAGTTCTTCTTTAAGCTCCTCGAGTTCATTGTTAATTTCTTCATTTTGTTTTTCTATTTCTTTGATTATATCCTGTAATTCCTGATTTTGCTCCTGCTCTATTTGTAACTCTTGATTTATTTTAATAACTTCTTGTGCCTTTACTTGCATTTGCCATAGCATAAGAAGTATAAGAGCTGTAAATATTGCTGTTATAGCTACTATCATTCCTATATTTTTTCCTCTTTTTGATCTATTATTTACCACTTTGACACCTTCTACTTTTCTAATTTATTAAATTGTTTTCTTGGTTATTATTATACAATTTTTTNAAATATAATTAAACCTTTTTTTAGTGTTTTATTTTCCCAGTAATTCTTTAAGTTTATTTTCATATTTATAATAATCTATTAAGGCCCTATCTATAAGCTCTTCCACAGATTTAATACTATCCATAGATATATTTTTTCAAACTCAAAATTAATACGGAGGTATTGGTCCTCTTTCATAATAGTCTCTAAATATTTTTCCACACTAAGTGATTGCATATTAAATATTATATCTATAAGCCCAACCCCCCATCGTATAGCACCCCATTCTTTTTCTGCCCATTCTATGGGATAATGCTTTATATGAAAACCTGTACCTATAGATATAAGTCTTATTTTATATCTTTTAACACGGATATTATGTCCTAGAGCTTCTACTAAGGCAGCTAGGGCTGGATTGTTAGCCCATAAACCTCCATCTGCTAGCAGCACTTCATTGTACTTATACGGATTAAAATATAGTGGTGCAGAGCATGATGCCAATACAGCATCTGAAAGTCTTACATTTTCATCCCTTGATAGCCTCCTATGATACATAGATTTAAAAACCCAGGGCATGCCATCTGATACATTAGTAGCTGTAACCATTAACCTAGTTTTTGCATCCTTAAAAGTTCTATCTCCAAACTGATTATCTAATACACTCCTTAAGTTTTTACTATCATATTTAGGAGTTACTAGACCACCCAAAAACTTTCTATCAAAAATATAATCCCCTTCACTTTTATATAGATCTAATATATCACAAGGCTCCATACCTATCGCTAATCCCGCTGCTATAATAGCCCCAGTACTGGTACCTGATATTAAATCAAATTCCTTATAAAAGTTAATTCCTAATTCCTCCTGAACCTTACAAAGGATAGCCGCTGGGTATACACCCCTTAGACCTCCACCGTCTATACTTAAAATATTAAACTGCTGCCTATCCATTAAAAACCCCCCGAATACACTTACTATAGTAAGTATATTCAAGGGATAATAAGTCATGCATATTATTTATTTTACCATAGAACCGTCTTTAATATCTTCAAGCGGCCCTACTGCAACCAAGTTTCCTTCATCATCTGATGCACAAAGCACCATTCCTTCTGATAGTATTCCCCTTAGCTTAACTGGTTTTAGGTTGGTCACCACCACAACCTTTTTGCCTACAAATTCCTCTGGTGTATAGTACTCAGCTATACCAGATACTATCTGCCTAACCTCATTACCAACCTTAATCTTGGATACTAAAAGTTTATCTGTTTTAGGTACAGGTTCACATTCAAGCACCTCACCAATTTTAAGCTCTGATTTAAAAAATTCATCTATGGTAATTTCCTCCAACTTAGGCTCTTCTTTTGTTTTTACCTTTTTCTTAGCCTTGCTGGCATCTTTTTCTAACTGGGCAAGCTCTTTTTTAAGGTCAATGCGTGGGAATATTATTTCTCCCCTTTTTACACTTAGGGTTCTAGGCATAGATCCCCACTTTTTAATGGAATCCCAACTTGTAAGTTCTCCTTCTTTAACACCTATTTGCTCCCATACCTTAGCTGGTGTTTGAGGCATAAATGGTTCAATCATAACAGTTACAATCCTAATTCCTTCTACTAAAGTATAAAGTACATTAGCTAGTATCTTGTTATTTGCTTCATCCTTAGCTAAAATCCATGGAGTTGTTTCATCTATATATTTATTAAGCCTTCTTACAATTGTCCATATATCATTTAAAGCTTCATTAAATAGTAACTTTTCCATGTGGTCTTCTGCATTTTTAATAGCTTCTTCTATTAATTTTTGAACTCCCTCGTCAAATTCATTAGCTTCCTGATCCTCTGGAAGTGTTCCTTCAAAGTATTTCTCTACCATAGTTACACTACGAGAAACTAGATTTCCAAAATCATTGGCAAGGTCCGAATTAATCCTGTTAATTAGATTTTCATTGCTAAAGTTACCGTCTTGTCCAAAGGCAACTTCCCTTAATAAGAAGTAACGTATTGCATCACTACCATATCTATCAATTAAAATCTTTGGATCAACCACATTCCCAACAGATTTACTCATCTTACCGCCATCTATAACCAGCCAGCCATGCCCAAAAATTTGTTTTGGAAGTGGAATATCTAATGCCATTAGAAGGGCGGGCCATATAATTGTATGGAACCTTATAATTTCCTTACCTACTAGGTGTACATCAGCAGGCCAATATCTTCTAAACTTCTCATCATCTTCACTTAGATATCCTAAGGCTGTTATATAGTTAGATAGGGCATCTATCCATACATATACAACATGTCCCTTATCAAATTCTACTGGAATTCCCCAATCAAAAGAAGTTCTTGATACACATAAATCTTCTAAACCTGGTCTCAGAAAATTATTAAGCATTTCATTTTTCCTGGATTTTGGTTGTATAAAGTCTGGATTTTCTTCAATATGCTTAATAAGGTCGTCCTGGTACTTGGATAGTTTAAAAAAGTAAGATTCCTCCTTAACATCCTCTACATCACGACCGCAATCTGGGCACATACCATCCACTAATTGATGCTCGGTAAAGAATGCCTCGCAAGGTGTACAATATAATCCTTCATAAATACTTTTATAAATATCTCCTTGATCATATAATCTTTTAAATATTTTTTGAACTGTCTCCTTGTGGTCATCATCTGTTGTACGAATGAATTTATCATAGGTAATATCCATATCATTCCAAAGCACTTTAATCCAATCTACTATCCCATCAACAAATTCTTTGGGGCTAACTCCTGCTTCTTTTGCAACTCTTTCAATCTTTTGCCCGTGCTCATCTGTACCTGTCAGGAACATTACATCATATCCACGTAATCTTTTATATCTTGCCATGGCATCAGCGGCTACCGTTGTATAAGAATGGCCTATATGCAATTTATCACTTGGATAATAAATAGGCGTAGTAATGTAATAAGTTNGTTTATCCATTTTATTTCCTCCTAAAATTTAAACAATCTATTGGCTACCCATCATTATACAATTTCTAGGCAAAAAAGCAAAGTATAATGGCAATAATACTTGACAATTTAATCTATTATGTATAAAAATAATTATTATTTTTTCCTATATTCTATTGCTTTCATTCCTAATTCATGTATAATTATATTGAGGAAAGATTGATATTTTTACTTATGTAGGGGCAATATATATTAAACCCTAACATGAGAAATTATTTAAATATTCTAAAAAAAGAAAGAGGTTGAGATGAATATGGCAAAACTTGATTTAAGCAAATATGGAATTTCTGGAACAACTGAAATCGTGCATAACCCTTCTTATGACCAATTATTTGAAGAAGAAACAAGACCTGAACTAGAAGGATTTGAAAGAGGGCAGGTTAGTGAACTTGGTGCTGTTAACGTAATGACAGGTGTATACACAGGTCGTTCACCTAAGGACAAATTCACAGTTATGGATGATAATTCAAGAGATACAATTTGGTGGACATCAGATGAATTTAAAAATGATAACAAGCCTGTTACCCAAGAAACATGGGATGTAGTTAAAGATATTGCAGTTAAGGAACTCTCCAATAAAAGGCTTTTTGTAGTTGATGCTTTTTGCGGTGCTAACGAAGATACACGAATGTCAATTCGTTTTATTGTTGAAGTTGCATGGCAAGCACACTTTGTAACTAATATGTTCATCAAGCCAACTGAAGAAGAGCTTAAAAACTTCGAACCTGACTTTGTAGTTTATAATGCTTCCAAGGCTAAGGTAGAAAATTATGAAGAATTAGGGCTGAACTCAGAAACAGCTGTTGTCTTCAATATCTCAAGCCGTGAGCAAGTTATTATTAACTCATGGTACGGTGGAGAAATGAAAAAAGGTATGTTTGGTATGATGAACTACTATCTACCACTTAAAAACATTGCTTCAATGCACTGCTCTGCAAACACAGACTTAGATGGTGAAAATACAGCAGTATTCTTTGGTCTTTCAGGAACAGGAAAAACAACATTATCAACAGATCCAAAACGTTTATTAGTTGGTGATGATGAGCACGGTTGGGATGATAATGGAATCTTTAACTTTGAGGGTGGATGCTACGCTAAGGCAATTAACCTTGATAAAGAATCTGAGCCAGATATTTATGCAGCAATTAGAAGAGATGCTCTTCTTGAGAACGTAACAGTAGATGAGAATGGTAAGATTGACTTTGATGATAAGAGTGTAACAGAAAATACACGTGTATCATATCCAATTAACCACATCGATAATATCGTTCGTCCAGTATCTACTGCACCAGCAGCTAAGCACGTAATTTTCTTATCTGCAGATGCTTTTGGAGTTCTACCACCAGTGTCTATTTTGACACCAGAACAAACACAATACTACTTCTTATCAGGATTCACAGCTAAACTTGCTGGTACAGAGCGTGGTATTACAGAACCAATGCCTACCTTCTCAGCTTGCTTTGGTCAGGCATTCTTAACACTTCACCCAACAAAATATGCTACAGAACTTGTTAGAAGAATGGATGATAGCGGAGCTAAAGCATATCTTGTTAATACAGGATGGAACGGATCAGGTAAACGTATCTCAATTAAAGATACTCGTGGAATTATTGATGCAATCCTTAATGGAGATATTGCAAATGCACCAACAAAAACAATTCCATACTTTAATATTGAAGTTCCAACAGAGCTTCCAGGTGTAGATACAAATATTTTAGACCCACGTGACACATATGCAGATGTTACAGAATGGGAAGAAAAAGCTAAAGATTTATCTCAAAGATTTATTGATAACTTTGCTAAATACGAAAGTAATGAAGCTGGTAAAGCATTAGTAAGTGCTGGTCCACAATTATAATCTAAATAAAACCTTAAAAGAGTCTGGGATTTTCCCAGACTCTTTTTTCTTACCTACATCTTCCCCATGTTGTTTGGTTACCAGCTGAAACAGCGTTATTACCACAACGGCAACGGCAGCAGCAGCAACAGCAACGACGGCATCCGCCACAACCTGGCATTTGGCTATCTGGTGATACAAGCTCAATGTCTTTTAAGCATTTTTCTAGTTCGCATATACCTTTTTTGATTGCATCTAGTTTAGATTTACAAGGATATGCCTGTGCTCCCCCAACTTGACAACCACATCTGTTATCCATTCCACAATTCATACATAATCCCCCTTTAAATATAATTTTTTATTATTTATCTTTCGTCTACTATATACTATGCAAATCTTACATAATGTGACACAATTAACTGGCAAAAAAATATGCCATGGATCTTTAATACAGGAAACCTTAGATTAATACTACTTAATCTAAACAGTATCAAAAATTCATGACACACATATCTATTTATGCCCTACGTTTAATCATAGCGTTTTCTTCAAATACTCCTTCATACTGATTACCTTCTATATCTTGAAAAACCCCTTCCCCATCTCTTTGGCCATTCTTAAATTCACCTATATAACTCGATCCATCGGCATATATTATCCTACCCTTCCCCATCATCATTCCATCTACGAAATCTCCCCTATATACCTGACCACTTGGCCATGTATATTTTCCCTTTCCATGTGGAAGGCCTTCTACTAACTCCCCTTCGTACTGTCCTCCAATAGCTAGGGATAAAATACCGTAGCCAGTTTCTATGCCATCCTCAAAATTACCTTCATAACTATCACCATTGGCATATATAGCCTTCCCCCTACCTTGCATTACATTATCTGTAAAATTACCCTCATAAATATCACCATTAGTCCGGTAGTGTCTGCCTTTACCCTCCCTTTTCCCCTTTAGGAAATAACCCTCATACTTTTCGTCATCCTTCCAGTAATATGTACCATAACCTGTTCTTTCACCTTTTTTGAATTCACCTATATAGTATTCGCCATTACTAAAATAATACTTGCCTTCACCGTCTGGTAAATCATATATAAATCTTCCTTCATAAATTAATTTGCCGTTTTCATCATAGCACTTACCTTGCCCGTGAAACTGGCTACCCTTCATTTCGCCTTCGTACATTTTGCAGGCATTCTTGTGGTAGAGTCTTTCATATGTAATTCTATCGTCTGTTTTGCTTCCCTTAAATATTCCCAAAATCTTTTCTAGCATCATAAATCCCCTTCCTCTAAAATGCTTATATTTATTATAACATATAACATTATTAGAGATAACTTACATTTTAATATTTTATGCTCCAAAAATCCATAATGTTAGATAATATGATGCTACTATACCTGCAAAGGTGGCAATTATAGCCCCCGGCAAAGTGTATCTTGTCTCCTTTATTTTAACAGTCATAAAATACACCGACATTGTATAAAATATTGTTTCTGTACAGCCAAACATAATTGATACCAATCTTCCAATAAATGAATCTGGTCCATACATTTTGAATGCATCTAAGATTAAGCCCACTGATGCTGCTGCCGATACTGATCTCATAAGGGCTATTGGAATAACCTCCTCTGGGAAATTAGTCCATGATATTATAGGGGATATAAGCCTTGTAATACCATCTAATGCCCCTGATGTTCTTAGCATTCCAACAGCCATCATAAGGCCTATTAAGGTAGGTAATAGCCTAACTACAATCTTTAGACCATCCTTGGCCCCTTCAGCAAAGGCATCATACACATTAATTCCTTGTAATAAGCCATAGGTTATAACACTTATTATAACCAATGGAATCATTATACTTGATAATACCAATATCCATTTCATAACATTTATTCCTTCCTATACTTTAATTTGCCGTATATTATAGCAACTAGTGTAGAAAATAATGTAGCCAATATTGATGGTCCTATTATTTCTGTAGGATTTTGTGAACCGTACTGCATCCTATAACTTATTATATTAATAGAAATTATTTGGACAGATGATATATTTATTATCATAAACATGCACATTGCATGGCTAGCTACATCCTTCTTTTTATTTAACTTCTGTAATTCCTCCATTGCCTTTAAACCTGGTGGTGTTGCCGCCCAGCCTAAGCCTAGAACATTAGCAATCATATTAGTAGCTATATATTTCTGGGCTGGATGTCCTTCTGGAATATCTGGAAACAAAAATCTTAATACTGGACCCATTTTCCTAGCTAAACCTTCAATAATTCCTGATTTTTCTGCTATCCTCATAATTCCTGTCCACATAGCTACACTTCCACACATTTTAAATGCAAGATCTACTGCCTCCATGGAAGAGTCTAATGCACTTTGAGTAATAGCTTCCATTCCCCCACTAAAGGCTGCTATTAAAATTGCAAATATTATCATCCCACTCCATAAGTAATTTAACAAATTATTCCCCCCATTTAGGTTTTTTCTTTCTTATATATATGAATAAGGTACAAGTATTATACTTCTACTACTTAAATTTATAAAATATAGAAAAAAATGTATTTTCTTATTGACTTTTATTGTAAATAATGGTAGTATATCTTTGTAAGATGATGTCGAATATGTTCTATAGATGATTTAAAGGGGGATTTTAATGAAGTCAACAGGAATTGTTAGAAAGGTAGATGAACTAGGTAGAATCGTGCTTCCTATCGAATTGCGCCGAAATCTAGATATCCATGAGAAGGATGCTTTAGAAATTTTCATAGATAACGATAAAATAATACTTAAAAAATATCAGCCTGCAGATATTTTTAATGGCAGCATGGATGATTTAATTGACTATAAAGGTAAAAAGATTTCTAAGGAAACAATTATCGAACTTGCAAGAATTGCTGGACTTACAGTAAGCTAAATAAAAAGACTATCCAAAATTTTGGATAGTCTTTTTTAGACTTTAATATGTTGGTATATATCCCTTCGGGATACTCCCCTATCTTTCGCCACAAGGCGCATGGCTTCTTTTTCTTTTATACCCTTATCTGTATATTTCTTCATATGATCTTCAATACTTATATTTTGCCATTCATCTCTAGCTTCTTTATCTAGTATTTCTTGATCTGTGCCTTCTATGATTAATACATATTCTCCCCTGGCTTCCTTACCCTCAAAATATAATAAGGCCTCCTCTAGGGTCATTTTGATAACTTCTTCATATTTCTTTGTAAGCTCCCTTGCTATAGTTATGCTTCTATTTCCTAATTCTTTATGCAGATAATTTATAGTTTTTTTAATTCTATGGGGAGCTTCATATATTATTATGCTACTAGTTAAATTACTTAATTCATCTATTCTTATCTGGCATTCTTTCTTAGATAGGGGAAGAAAACCTTCAAAATAAAACCTACTGGTTTCTTGCCCTGATATTATAAGTCCTATTATACCAGCTACTGGACCTGGAACTGCTGTTACTCTTATACCTTCTTCTAGGGCAAGCCTAACTATATCTTCCCCTGGATCGGAAATTCCTGGTGTTCCTGCATCTGTAACTAATACTATATTCTTACCTGATTTTAGCTTTTCTATTAAGAAAGGTCCCTTACTCACCTTATTATGTTCATGATAACTTTCTAAGGGGGTATTAATATCAAAATGGTTAAGAAGCTTCCTTGTATGTCTTGTATCCTCCGCAGCAATAATGTGGGCCTCTTTCATAACCCTTACTGCCCTATATGTTATATCTTCTAGATTACCTATGGGGGTTGCGCAAAGGGTTAAGATTCCGTATTCATTCATATTAATCCTCCTCTTCTGATCCATATATCTGATAAATTTCATCTGTATAGCTACCATCCTTATTATACACATATAAAGCTGGCTCTACTATAATTTCTGGATTGGCATACTTTATTCCCTCTATTAGGACCATTGTTGGTGATTTACCTTCCTTTGGATGAATCATCTGCATACGTTTAGGTTCTAGCCTGTACTTTCTCATTAAGTATATAATATCTACTAACCTATTAGGCCTATGTATCATATATAGCTTGCCCCTATCCTTAAGCAAGTATGCTGCATTTTTTATAATATCTTCTAAGGAACACTTAATTTCATGGCGGGAAATCATCTTAGATTCATTTTCATTAACTAAACCTGCTTTTCCTTTCATATATGGTGGATTACTAGTTACTACATCAAAGCTACCTGATTCATATTTATTACTTATGTCCTTAACATCCATATGCTTCATTTCTATATGATTTTCTAGGTTGTTCATGCTAACACTGCGGCTTGCCATTTCCACCATATCTTCTTGTATATCAATACCTACATAACTTTCATTTTCATATCTAGCATACATTAGTATGGGAATTATACCTGTGCCTGTACCTATATCAAGCACCCTATCTTTTTTCTTTACCTTTGCAAAATCAGCCAAAAGCACAGCATCAATCCCGAAGCAAAATACTTCGGGATTTTGTATAATCTTATATCCTTTTCTTTGTATAAAGTCTACTCTTTCATTCCCATGAACCTTTACTATTTTTTTCACATTTATCTTCCCTTTTACAGCATCTATTTTGTGGCTTTATAACTTCTATTTCCGACGATTTAAACACAAAAACCTCTCTATTACTTTTGCCATTTTCTTCTTTCTCCACAGCAACCCTTACTTGTTCCCTTAGCAATTGTATTGATAATATCTTACCCTTACCCTCAGGAGTCTTAACTATATCCCCTACACTGGGTAGTCTCCTCTTAATTTCATGATAGCTTTCCTCTTCATATTTCAAGCAACACATAAGTCTACCGCATATACCGGATATTTTAGTTGGATTTAATGATAGACTTTGTTCTTTGGCCATTTTTATGGATACAGGTTGGAATTCACTTAGGAATGTATTACAGCATAATCCCCTACCACAGATACCAATACCCCCACAAAGTTTGGTTTCATCCCTTACTCCTATTTGCCTAAGCTCTATTCTTGTTTTAAAAACAGCAGCTAAATCTTTAACTAATTCCCTGAAATCCACCCTATTATCAGATGTAAAATAGAATAATATTTTATTATTATCAAATGTATATTCTACATCCACTAACTTCATATCTAATTTATGTTTTGCAATCTTTTCCTTGCATATGGCAAAAGCCTCTACTTCTTTTTCTTTATTAGATCTGGCAATTTCCTTATCTTCCTTAGTTACACGGCGTATTACCTTTTTTAATGGCTTTACTACACTATCAGTTTCTACCTGTTTGTTGGGAATAACAACCTCTCCGTATTCAATTCCCCTAGCGGTTTCTACGATAACATTTTCGCCTTGTTTATATTCTTGATCATCAGGATCAAAGTAATATACCTTGCCTGCTGAACGAAATCTCACCCCTATAACTGTCTTCATTTCTTTCTCTCCTTTATTTCTAACAATAAGGTCTCTATAATTAGCATGATATTTATATTTTTATCTAGTCTATTTTTTGCAGCAATAATTTCATTGAAATTATTGCTAATCCTATTATAAGATAGTTCCTTAGACCTGTCCAATATCATATCCTGGAAGTCCTTAAAAAATATATATCTGTCATCGTTAAACATTTTGTACATTAATATATCCCTATACCAAATAAGCCAAAAATCTAATATCTGTGGTATATTATCCCTATCCTTATCAATAGCATCTACAATATCATATAACTCAATTAGATTTGCATCTTCGAGTTTTATTAAATAATCTATAGATTTTTGTCTTAGTTGCCAAAATTCCTCATCTTCAAGCATTTCTTCAGCCCTACCAATGCTTCCACCAGAAAAATCCGCATATAAGGCTGCTTCCCATTTTTCTAATTCATAATTATTTTGTATATATTGTTCTATAATCTTGGAAGATAGGGGCAAGACTCTTATCCTCGAACACCTGGAATGGACCGTACTTATAATCTTAGCAGGGTTTTTAGTTAGCAGTATAACAATGCCATAACTTGGTGGTTCCTCAATAGTTTTAAGTAGGGCATTTTGTGCTTGCACTGTCATTCGTTCAGCTTCTGCTATAAGAAATATTTTGTATTTACTCCTATAAGGTTTTATATCCATTTGTTCTACTACCTGCTCCCTTATATCATCTACCCCTATGGAAACTTTTTTAGAAGATACTTGGAAAAAATCTGGATTATTACCTGTCTCCATCATTATACATGATGTACACTGATTACAGGGGCTTACCCGGCCCTCTGTCTCACAGAAAAGTGTCTTAATAAAAGTTTTTGCAAGTAGCTTCTTCCCTACTCCTTCATTACCTTCTAATAGATAGCTATGTGATATGTTTTGACTTATAATGGTTCTTTTAAAATATTCTATTACATTCTCATGCCCTACTATATTATTGTAATCATATCTCATAACTAACATCCCTCCAATAAGCTTATTTCAAATTAAAACGTCCGTGCATAGCACGAACGTTTTAAGTTACAATATCTAAAATTAATCCTTTAATTTCGTCTACCTTTTCCAGTATAGATATATGATTTTTTTCGTCCTTTAGGAGTTCCTGGGCTAGCTCATCTACATTTTTATTAACTTGCTTAATGATGCCATATACCCTATGACGTCCCCTTTTATCCAAAAAGTTTTCCCTGGAGAATTCATGTGAATGGCTTACCACTTCATTCATAAACTCTGAAATCATCATCCTATATTGTTTCATATCCCTAATATCCATATGCTCGGCAATCTTATTACCTTGCTTAGATATTTCTTCGATCATGGATGTTAACTTATCTTGAAGTTCTCCTTCTTCTATCTTACCTAGTAAGGTAAACTTAAAGTCCTTTTCTATCTTTTTATCTTTAACTGGTTGTAGATTTTTTAGTTGGGGCATCTGTATATTGTTTATTTGCATATCTCCCATGGTACACCTCCTAATCTTAATTATATTATAGTATAAAAAAGCTTTAAATTAAATATTTTTATCTAATTCTTTTTTTATCTCCATATATATCATATCATGTATCTGATCAATAGTAAGTAGTTTTCCATCTTTTACACAATCAATAATAGTCCAATTATAGGTTTTTGCAATATTAAGCGCATTATCATAGGATTTCTTAAGATATTCAAAATTGCTCTCATGTATATCCTTCTTTGTCTCTCCTGTAATCTTATTGTCCCTATTTGCAATTAACTGTTTACTATACTCAGGTGGCATATTAATAAATATTACCTTCGTAGGCCTAGGAAGCCCATACATATCAAATTCAAACTCATCAAGCCATTGCAAGTACTTATCTCTTTCTTCATTGCCATCAATCTTGGAAGCTTGATGTATCATATTAGAACTAGTATACCTATCTGCAAGCACTACGCCCCCATTTAAGTAAAAATCTTCCCATTCTGTTTTATAGGATGCATACCTATCTACAGCATAAAATGTCGATGATACATATGCATCTACGTCTTCTACATTATTCCCAAATTCACCATTTAAATACATTTTAATCAGGGCTGATGAATCACTTTTATAATTAGGGTATTCAACTTTCTTAATATTTATCTTCTCTTCTTTTAATCTATTATATAACCTTTTGGTTTGAGTTTCCTTGCCACTTCCATCTAATCCTTCTATAATAAACAGCTTACCCCTCATTCTTATCCCCTTCCTTAGATACAAAGACTTTTATTTCATTATCTTTCTTATTAACTCCTATAATTTTATTTGGAAACATTCTTATATATTGAACAGTTTCTTTTGTAAATTTCTCTCCAATGCATATTAGGGGTATACCTGGTGGAAAAACAATTATATTGCCAGCGCTTATTCTACCAATACTATCATCTATTCTAACTTCTTCCTGGCCTCCAAAATATATTTCTCTTGGTGTAAATATATCCTTAGTAGTTTCATTATTTCTTATGATATTATTCCCATACTCATATTTTTCAGGTGTTTTTTCTTTTAGATTCCTATCTATTTCAAACAAGGCATCTGTTAATCTTTCTAAATCTTTCTTGCTATCTGATATAGTTGACATGGCTATAATATAATGATCTGCCTCTATTTCAACTTGAATATCATACTTATCTTTCAGTATGCCCCCAAGTTCAACACCCGTGATATTAGTATTATCGGTAAATATTACTATTTTACTTATATCTATATTAAAAATATTTGAACTGCCACATATACCTTCTTTAAGCAATTTTAGCTTTTCTAACTTAGACAGTTTATTTCTAGTCATTGTAAGTTGAACTAGATAATTATCCCATATGCGCTTTTCTTTATCTAGTTCATATCTTATATAATCCATAAGGCCCATCATTATGTATGATGGACTACTAGTTTGTACCATTTGCAAACTATTAATAAGACCGTCTTTGTTTATTCTATCTGTAGCTATATGAAGCAAGGCACTTTGTGTTATTGCAGGCAATGTTTTGTGCATGCTTTGTATAACAAGGTCTGCTCCCATTTCTACAGCTGACCTTGGAAAAGACTCATTCCATACAAAGTGTGCTCCATGTGCCTCATCCACAATAAGTATCTTATTATATTTAGTAGTTACTGATGATATAGCTTCTATATCTGATACTAATCCTTCATAAGTTGGGCTTACTATTATAAGCCCTTTGACCTCTGGATTGTTTTTTATTATTTTCTCCAGCTCTAGTGGGCAAATTCCACCCACTATATTATATTCATCATTATGACTTGGATTTATGTATATAGGTTTGATTCCTCCTAGAATAAGTGCATTCCAAACACTATGATGGGCATTTCTAGATACAATTAAGGAATCGCCAGGATTACATATTGATAGTATTGATGCTATAATTCCAGATGTTGAACCATTAGTTAAGAATATACTGTCCCTGGCACCATATTTAACTGCCATTTTATTCTCTGCTTCTAAAATTATATCTTTAGAATCGTAAAGGTTATCAAGCCCTGGAACTTCCGTAGCATCTAAATCTAAAAGTGGAATTTCCTTCATATTAAGTATCTTTCCAAATTTATGGCCTGGCATATGAAATGAAGAAGTATTTTTACTGTACTCAATAAGTTTATCATATAATGGGGCTTTCATCTTAGACCTCTTTCCTTAATATCTTGCATCTATCAATAAGTTTACTGTATAAGACAAAAAAGCTATACTTACAATTGTAAGTATAGCTTATAATTAAATGAACCACCCGGGGCTCGAACCCGGGACAACTGGATTAAAAGTCCAGTGCTCTACCTACTGAGCTAGTGATTCATAAAAAGTATTAATAAAATGCCCCGAGCCGGAATCGAACCAGCGACACAAGGATTTTCAGTCCTTTGCTCTACCGACTGAGCTATCGGGGCATAGTTTTATTAATTGCGGAGAAAGGATTTGAACCTCTGACCTCCGGGTTATGAGCCCGACGAGCTGCCATACTGCTCCACTCCGCGCTATTAAATTAAATGGTGGAGGAAGGATTCGAACCTTCGAAGGCTTCGCCAACAGATTTACAGTCTGCCTCCTTTAGCCACTCGGAAACTCCACCATAAAGCCGACAATCGGACTTGAACCGATAACCTGCTGATTACAAGTCAGCTGCTCTGCCAATTGAGCCATGTCGGCATAATTAAGTGTTTCTTTTATCATTATACCATATTTAAGTGGTGGTCGCTATAGGGATCGAACCTATGACCCCCTGCTTGTAAGGCAGGTGCTCTCCCAGCTGAGCTAAGCGACCTTATTTGGCGACCCAGAAGGGACTCGAACCCTCGACCTCCGCCGTGACAGGGCGGCATGCTAACCAACTGTACCACTGGGCCGTATAAGTGTAAAAGATTTACACCTTCAAAACTAAATACAATCATATATTCTTAAGGTTATTTCTCATATTTAGAGATCAAACCCTCGATCTATTAGTATTGGTCAGCTGAAT
>JGI24708J26588_10000912_pt1 | contig 24022 bp, 23 predicted proteins | sample BioPla1DNA2_FD_26588 | JGI IMG/M metagenome (IMG submission 26588) | reverse complement strand
GGGAGCGGCGTGTGGTGCTGCCCCCGCCGAGGCCGGTAACCACTCTAACGCGCAGTTGTCGGCTGAGGATTGGGCCAGCGTAGGCGACTATGATGAGGGAGAAGAAGCTCGTGTTACAATTGAAGCACCCATGGTGGGTACCTTTTATCGAGCTCCTGCACCAGATGCCGACCCCTACGTACGAGTCGGTGATACGGTTGAGATAGGTCAGCCTCTTTGTATCATAGAAGCTATGAAGCTCATGAATGAGATTGAGTCAGAAGTTAGAGGCAGAATTATCGAGGTTTTGGTGGAGAATGCCCAACCAGTGGAATACGGCCAGCCACTGTTTATCATTGAGCGGCTGTAAAACCTGCAGTGGGCCACTGGGGGGAGGACTATGAGTTGTTTTCACGAGTATTGGTAGCTAATCGAGGCGAGATCGCTCTGCGAGTGATCAGAGCCTGCAAGGAGATGGGCATTAGCACAGTTGCGATTTACTCTGAAGCAGATGGAGATGCACTGCATGTTCGCATGGCCGATGAAGCCGTGTGTGTTGGACCTGCTAGTTCGGCAAGGAGCTATCTTAATATTCCTAATATCATTAGTGCGGCTCTCCTTACTGGTGCCGATGCTATTCACCCAGGATATGGTTATCTAGCGGAAAGGGCCAGGTTCGCCGAGATCTGTGAGGCTCATGGCCTGGAGTTCATCGGGCCAAGACCTGACACCATTGAGCAAATGGGAGATAAGGCGGCAGCCAAGCGCGCCATGCAGGCTGCAGGGGTGCCAGTGATCGCTGGCAGTGATGGGCCCATCGCTTCCGATATGGAAGGCCTTGAGATCGCTAGTGAGATAGGGTATCCCATCATTGTCAAAGCCTCTGCCGGGGGTGGAGGCAAAGGGATGCGGGTGGTTCACAGCTCAGATGACCTTGTTCGAGCGCTAAACTTGGCTCGTTCCGAGGCCGATGCCGCCTTTGGCAGTAGCGAAGTCTACATTGAAAAATACGTGGAGCGGCCCCGGCATGTGGAGATTCAGATCCTTGGCGACAAACACGGTAATGTAGTGCATTTAGGGGAACGGGAATGTTCTCTTCAGCGACGCCAGCAAAAGGTGCTAGAGGAGGCACCGTCTGTGGCTATTACGCCCAAGATGCGGGAAGCCATGGGTCGCATGGCCGTGGCAGGAGCCAAGGCGGTAGACTATGTGAATGCTGGTACCGTTGAGTTTTTGGTAGATCCCCAGGGTAATTGTTACTTCATGGAGATGAATACCAGGATACAGGTGGAGCATCCCGTCACGGAACTGGTGACTGGGATTGACCTAGTGAAAGAACAGCTCCGAATTGCCGCCGGGGAGAGACTTCGCCATGAGCAGGAAGATATCACTCTGCGAGGGCATGCCATAGAGTGTCGTATCAACGCTGAGAATACCGAGGCTGGCTTTTTACCATCTCCAGGAGTGGTGACGGCATATCATCCTCCCGGGGGTATGGGGGTAAGAGTCGATAGCAGCCTGTACACAGGTTGTGAGGTAACACCTTTTTACGATCCCATGGTAGCCAAGGTCATCACTTGGGGGCGCAATCGGGATGAGGCCATAGCTCGAATGCAGGCAGCTTTGGAAGAGATGATCCTAGAGGGTATCCATACTTCTATACCTTTTCACTTGCGGCTCTTGCAGGATGCCAATTTTAGAACCGGTGCTTTTCATACAAGATACATAGAGACGGAATTTATGTCCGGAAAGTAAGGCGATGATCAACGGCGATGAAACAAGTAGCAAGCATGGTCTTTTGTTACGAAACAGAATGGCGAGGTGAATAAGGTGCCGGAGACGAAAGATAGAACGGAATTAGGAGAATTACGGATCGCCAACGAGGTAGTAGGAGTTATAGCTGGATTGGCTGCCACTGAGGTAGAGGGTGTAGCTGGAATGAGTGGCGGCTTGGCTGGTGGAATAGCAGAGATGCTGGGTCGGCGCAACCTATCTAAAGGTGTCAAGGTAGAAGTGGGCGAGGAGCAGGCGGCCATAGATCTCTTCGTCATTGTTGAGTATGGAGTACGGATACCTGATGTAGCCTGGAAAATTCAGGAAAATGTCAAGCGGGCTATTGAGATCATGACTGGATTGGAAGTTGTAGAAGTCAATGTGCATGTCCAGGGTGTAAACTTCCCGCAAGTGGAAGAGCGGGTAGAGGAGCAGCCTCGGGTGCGCTAGATGTGCGCGGGGCAATTGATGGAGTTGGAGGGTATGGATGTGAAATGGCTGGAAAGGCTGATAGTCCTCCTGGTATCCCTCTTTTTGCTGGCTATGGCCATCGGCTTGTTTGCCTTTGCCGTTGGCTGGGAAGGCGGAGCACTGTTTGCGTGGCTGGTTTCGCTGAGGGAGGCCCCCCTTGACGGAGTCGCTGTAGGGGTAGTCTTGCTTTTGGCTGCCTTGTATCTGCTTACCACCTTGGCTATGGAGCAGCACGAAGAGCGTACCATTGTTCAAGAGACTGAACTAGGCCAAGTGGAGATCTCCCTAAGAGCCGTATCCAATCTAGTGCAAAGGGCGGCCAGGGACATCCATGGTGTGCGAGATCTCACTCCTGAAGTCAAGGTTGAGCCCGAAGGATTGAGCATTCGGGTGATTGCTCAGGTAGCTCCAGGGCTTAGCATCCCTGCACTAGCCAGTGACGTCCAGGCTACTATCCGGAGCTATCTCCATGAAACAGTAGGGTACCCGGTCCACCAAGTCAAAGTAGAAGTCAGGGATATCCGTCAGGATAGCAGGGTGAAAACGGAATAGCCAGGGATCCCATGACAAGTAGAGTGGGGTGTGATAGTGTGGATGGGCACCTGGAGAACCTATTGGCATGGTTCTTGGTAAACAAGGGTAAGGTACTTGGAACCGGCGCTGGCATATTGGTGGGCTGGTTGACCATTAAGTACGGATTCCTTAAGGCCGTATTTGTGCTCCTTTGCATCGTCATCGGCTGCGGGGTCGGGGCCTATATTGACGAACGGGGAGATATCCGGGGTCTTTGGGAGGGGAGGTTCCCTTCCAAGCGTAGATAGTCTAGGGTATGGAGAAGTGAGGATATGCAAAGGAGAAAAGCACGGGAGGCGGCATTGCAGGCCCTTTTCCAGGTTGACATTGGTAAAGGCAGCGTGGAGGCGGCAGTGGCGTACGCCGTCCAGATCAACGATTTGGGTGATAATGCAGCAGCATTCTGCCAAGACTTAGTTAGCGGAGCCATTGGCCACCAAGGAGAGATCGATGCCACCATCTCCAATCTGGCTGTGGACTGGTCTATCGATCGCTTGGCTAATGTGGATCGCAATATCCTGCGAATTGCTTTATACGAACTGATGCATAGGCAAGATATACCGGAGAGTGTGGCCATTAGCGAGGCAGTGGAGATCGCCAAGGAGTATGGTGATGACAACTCAGGGCGGTTTGTTAATGGCATCTTGGGTCAGTTCGCTCGAAACCGCAAGGACGATGGTGATAAGAGCAAGGAGTAGAACCCAGATTGTCCAGAGAGGATAGGCCAGCCGTGGTGCTGGGCATAGATACTAGTTGTTACACAACATCAGTGGCTCTCGTTGGTGAGAGTGGGCTAGCTATAGACCGTCGGTTGCTCTTGGAGGTACCCAAAGGGACACGGGGACTGAGACAGGCAGAGGCGGTTTTTCAGCATGTACAGAATCTACCCAATCTCCTTTCTGAAGTACTTCCCCGAAGGGATATCACAGGGGTGGCTGTTAGCAGCACACCGCGTTCGGTGGCGGATTCGTACATGCCAGTTTTCAAGGTGGGAGAAGGCACAGCCCAAAGTTTAGCATTGGCCCTGGACGTTCCGTGTTATTTTACTAGCCACCAAGCAGGACACATTTGGGCAGGTCTTCATGGAACCGGGTTGAATTGGGCAGGTGATTTTCTCGCCCTACACGTGTCAGGGGGCACTACGGAAGTTGCTTTGGTAAGGCTTGACGAATCAAGAAACATGGAGCTATCGGTCTTAGGAGGCAGCCTAGACATCCACGCCGGGCAACTTATCGATAGAATCGGTGTGGAGCTGGGATTAGCGTTTCCAGCTGGTCCCCATCTCGAGAAGCTAGCGAAGGAAGGGCGTAGCCAGGGAATTGATTCTGTGGATTTGCCGGTTTCAGTCAGCGGCCTCCACGCCAATCTATCGGGCCCTGAGGCTGCGGCCAAAAGAGCTCTGAAGCGTGGTGCAGATCCTTTGGGTCTGGCTCAAGGTATCGAGGACTGTGTGGCCCGTACCATCACCGCTCTGGCCAAGAATGCCGCGTCAGATCGAGAGCAGGACAGAATCCTGATCGTAGGTGGTGTCGCGGCGAATCAGTATATTCGGCACTTTTTGGCCACCAGCTTGGAGGAAGCGGGTATCACGGTAGGCTTCGCTCCATCGGCTCTAAGCTCTGACAACGCGGTGGGTGTTGCCGCCTACGGATTGTGGCAGGCTGGTACCTACCGAGTTCACTCATGTGCTACTAATGGTGAATGACATTTGGTTATTAAAGATAGTACTAATGCATAAACTCCTACTGGGATGTTGTGGACTTTGAGGCAGCTTTCGGGGGAGGCATGCTGGATGTGGTGGAAACTACTGGTTGGTGGTATTCTGGGTCTATTGGTTGGGCACTACGTGACTCCAGGGTACTGGCTGTGGGTGGTCATCGGTCTAATCCTGGGCTACCTGGTGCAAGTGTGGACTGACCGACAGGCAGGTAAAGGAACCAGGAAAGAAGGATAGGGCCAGTAGCATCACTAGGCCCAGGCTTAGGGAGAAGCCAGCAGGTTTGGGTGTAGAGAGGGTCGGCGTTGTCGGCCCTTTTTCCTCTTGGCAAAACGGCAGGAACCCAAACATCAAACGGCGAACAATGAGGCAGGTGAAGGCGATGTCCGACATACTTGGAATACAAGCACAGGCACCTTTTGACTTGCCTGTTTACTCAGTTACAGATATCACTCGTTTGCTGAAACGGTATCTAGAAGACGAGCCACTTTTTCGGGCCGTGACAATCAGCGGCGAGATCTCCAATTTTAAGCACCATACCTCCGGACACATGTACTTCGGTCTGAAGGATGCTCAAAGTAGTATCCGTTGTGTAATGTTCAGGGGGCGCAACAGCAACCTGCGTTTTACTCCCACGAATGGTCTAGAGGTATATGCTACTGGTGGGATCACCATTTATGAGCCGGGAGGCGTTTACCAGCTATATGTGGATCACCTGGAGCCCAGAGGCATAGGGGATCTGCATCTGGCTTTCCAGCAGCTTAAGGACAAGCTTGCCCGGGAAGGGTTATTCGATCCGGGGAGGAAGAGGCCATTACCATTCTTACCCCGTCGCATCGGTGTGGTTACTTCTCCCACGGGGGCCGCCATCCAAGATATTATTAGTGTCTTGACAAGACGAGCGCCGAGCACTGAGATTCTCGTAGCACCTGCGCTTGTGCAGGGCCGGGAGGCTGCGATGAGCATCGTAGACGCTTTGGAGGCGTTGATTCAGTACGGCGAGGTTGATGTGATCATCGTAGGAAGAGGGGGAGGTTCCCTAGAAGATCTGTGGCCATTTAACGAGGAAATCGTAGCTCGGGCTGTCTACGGATCTCCTGTGCCGGTGATCTCTGCTGTGGGTCACGAGACAGATGTCACTATTTGTGATCTCGTGGCAGATGTACGGGCGCCTACGCCTTCGGGGGCGGCCGAACTGGCGGTACCCTTGACTGCCGATCTGCTCAACAGCCTAGTGGAGCAAGAGAGCAGGCTGCTGGCACTTTGGCAGCAATGCTTTCGGAGCAAACGGGATAGGATCAGTCACCTTGAACGGATGCTAGGCAGCTACAACCCCACAAACAGCATAAAGCAGCATAGGCAGCGTCTAGATGAACTTAGCCAACGGATGGTGACTTTCATGGAGCGAGAGCTGACTTTGGGTAGGACCAAGCTATCCAGCGCCGTGCAAAGGTTAGATAGCCTTAGTCCTTTGGCAGTAGTTGGTCGAGGATATGCTATCGTCTCCAAGCGCGAAAGCCGCGAACCTGTTGTATCTGTAGAGGACGTGGAGCCAGGCTCCTACATTGAGGTGATGTTGCAGGATGGTACTATCCAGGCCGAGGTTAAGGATACTAAGCTAAGTACAATCCTGGGAACAGATGACCTTCATGGGCTTGGGCCTAATGGGAAGTAGGTGATAGATGAAGATGGATAACCATCAAACCTTTGAAGAGAATCTCGCCCGCCTAGAGAAGATCATTAGCCAGTTGGAGGAAGGAGATGTTCCATTGGCAGATTCTTTGGCTTTGTTCGAAGAGGGGGTACAGCTCGTTCGCCGCTGTTCCCAGCAATTGGAGGGAGCCGAAGCTCGTATTGCGATACTGACCTCAAAAGAGAAAGAGGGCGAGATGCAGATTGACCCTTTTGAGACGGCTGATGAGTAGAAAAGGAGTTTAAATGCATCATGCTGCAGCATTACATGGAAAAGCACTTGCCCCGCATCGAAGAAGAGTTAGATCGGTGTTTGCCCAAGCCCTCAATTTACCCTGAGAAAATCCATGGCGCTATGCGATACAGCACCTTGGGTGGGGGCAAGCGTCTTCGGGCCCTACTGGCACTGGCGGCTTCAGAGATGGTGGCGGGATCTAGATTCACGGAGATACAGCAGGCTGCATACCGGCTTGGAGCAGCCATCGAGATGCTTCATGCTTACTCTTTGGTACACGACGACTTGCCCTGCATGGATGATGATGATTTTCGGCGGGGCAAGCCTTCTAACCACAAGGTCTTCGGCGAGGGATTGGCGGTTCTGGCCGGTGATGGACTGCTTACCGAGGCCTTTGCCTTATTAGGTCAACTGGAAGAGCTGGGGGTACCCGCTACCACGGTCACCCAGGTTATCAGGGAAATGGCAGGGGCCGCTGGTAGTCGAGGCCTCATCGGTGGACAAGTTGTTGATCTGGAATCAGAGGGAAAGAGCATATCTGCCGATACTCTAAATTACATCCACACCCACAAGACTGGTGCCTTGTTCCGGGCTGTGCTCAGGTGTGGAGCGCTTATTGCGGATGCTGATGCTGGGCAACTAGAGGCTGTAACCAGTTACGCCGAGAACTTTGGCCTTTGTTTTCAGATTACCGATGATATTCTCGATGTTGTGGGGGATGAGGCTAAGCTGGGAAAGCGAGTTGGCAGTGACTCCGAGCTCCAGAAAGCTACTTATGTTTCGTTATANGGGCTGGAACAGGCCAAGGACTTAGCCCATCGGGCCATGGANCAGGCTAAGGCAGCGGTAGCAGCATTTGNACCGGCCAGTGATATCCTGTGCAGCCTGGCAGAATATGTTGTCCACCGTGATCACTAAGAGGTGAGCAACGGCACCAGACTGTATTACATGTCGCAACCATATACTAACATACGGCAAGAGAAGACTGTGGGGAAGTGGGGGTACTGTTACGTGGATGTCTACAAGAAGTCGTTGGAATTCCATAAGCAGCTTCACGGGAAGATTGAGGTCACCAGTCGAGCAAAAGTCAACAACGAGGTTGAGCTAAGCCTTGCATATTCTCCCGGGGTGGCGGAGCCTTGCCGGCATATTGCAGTAAATGACGAACTGGTCTATGAATATACTGGCAAAGGCAATATGATCGCTGTTGTCTCCGATGGATCTGCTGTCTTGGGTCTTGGCAATATTGGGCCCCATGCCGCACTGCCCGTTATGGAGGGCAAGGCAGTTTTGTTCAAAGACTTTGCCGGTGTGAATGCGGTGCCCATTTGCCTAAGCTCCCAGGATACTGATGTCATTGTGGAGGTAGTAAAGCACCTAGGCCCTAGCTTTGCCGGCATCAACCTGGAAGACATTAGTGCACCCCGATGCTTTGAGATCGAGGAGAGACTGCAACAGGAGACTGACATGCTGATTTTCCATGATGATCAGCACGGCACTGCAGTTGTCACTCTCGCGGGATTAATCAATGCCAGTCGAGTTGTAGGTAGAGATCTCGGAAACATGCGGATCTTGGTTAACGGAGTGGGTGCTGCAGGCTCAAGCATCATTCGGCTGCTTCATCTTTATGGAGTGCGCCAGATCACTGCCTGCGGTCGGGATGGAGCCTTATATCCAGGCAAGGAAGGCATGAACAAAGTCCAACAGGGGATCGCCGAAATGACAAACCCCCAAGGCAGACGGGGTGATTTGGCCAAGCTCATTGTTGATCAGGACGTGTTTATCGGTGTATCGGTAGCTAATGTGATGACTGAGGCCATGGTCCGCTCCATGGGCCCAGATCCTATTGTTTTTGCCTTGGCCAACCCGGAACCGGAGATTCCTGTAGATAGGGCCAAATCCGCTGGAGCCAAGGTTGTTGCATCGGGTAGATCTGATTATCCCAATCAAGTGAATAATGTCTTGGGTTTTCCTGGCATATTCCGGGGTGCACTAGATGTACGTGCACGGAGTATCAATGACTCTATGAAAATTGCCGCCGCCGAAGCCATCGCCAATCTTATTGATGAAGATGAGCTACGGCCTGATTATGTGATACCTAAACCCTTTGATAAGCGTGTGGTGCCGGAGGTGGCTACAGCTGTTGGGTTAGCTGCCATTAAGACAGGGGTAGCCCGAGTCCATCTTACAGAAGATGAGCTCAGATCAAGAGCTGCTCAGCTGACAGAGCAATGTTTGACATGATCTTGAGACATTTCTGAGGCTATGGTATAATTATTGCACTTACAGTGGGTGGCGCAGTATCCTAGTCGATACACCCATTTTCCAAGACGGGCCTAAAAATCCGTCAATGGCACATCGATGAAGTCCCTGGTGGTGGCCGCTGACGCCCAGTTGGGGGTTGTTGCTGGGGGTTAAGATTGTGGGGCGATCTGCAAAGGCATGTAGGCGTTGACCCCGCAGTCGTGGAGACCCAAGCTCGTGGAGAATACCTACTTAGGAACAACTACGGCTTGGGGTGAACCTGCACGTGATGCATTTGTGTCTGATTGCGTTGGGTGCAGAGTAGCCTGCCTTGCGTGGGGTGCATGGGATGGTAGGTTCAAGTCCTGGACTCGAAGGCCAAGAGAGAGGACCCGATGTTACTTGAAAATCACCCTGCTAAAGAGGCTAGAAAATGGGGTCGATCGCCGAGGAAAACTCCTAGGCTGTTCCTTTGGGAAGCGGATTGGGGATTGCAGTGTGGACTAAGTGGTAATCCAGCCTCATCTTTGGCGACAAGGTGAAGCGGTTATAAAGGAGAAATCGCCAGACCGGCGACGGTCTGGAAGACCGTTGGGAAAACCTGCTGGACCTAAAGCCACAATCTTTACTCAATCCGTGGCCACCTACTGTGAATATCGGTATGGCACTGGGCTTGGATACTCCAAGCCTTTTCACCCTTCATGAGGTGGTTGTTATTGCATCCTGAAGTGAAACGTTTTCTGGCAGTTGCCTTAGGAACGTTTTTAATTTCCCTTGTTTCTAACTACGGGAGTAACAGCCTTTTGGGATGGCTGGCTTTCCTACCCGCCTTTGGCCTTCTAGTAGCCATTGTTCTGGCAGGCATCTTATTTGATATCATCGGTGTTGCGGCGACCGCGGCCTCCGAAGTACCATTCCATGCTATGGCCGCTGATAAAGTTACTGGGGCTAGGCACTCGATTTGGGTAGTGCGGAATGCAGCTTCAGTGGCTACTTTATGCAACGATATGATCGGTGATATTGCCGGCACCCTAAGTGGTGCTGTGGGAACAAGCATCGCCTTTGCAGTCTTTCGGGAGACGAATCTGTTTAACCAGACGTTGTGGGTAACCCTGTTGGTCTCTGCCGTTGCCGCGGTCACTGTGGGAGGTAAGGCATATGCAAAGGATCTGGCCATTCGGCGAGCCAACGATATTGTCCACTTGGTGGGTAGATTATTATCCGGTTGGGAGTCTTTAACCGGTATGAAGATAACGAATCTGGGACATGTGGTGGGTGCAAATAGGAAGCGGGACTCCAACCAACGACAGAACCGTTGGAAGAAAGCAGGACAAGGAGACTAACGACGGTGACATTACTCGAGAACATATACGAGCCAACACAGTTGCACGGGCTGACTCGGCCCCAACTGATAGAGCTTTGTGGAGAGTTGCGCCAGTGTATCATAGATACGGTGAAGAAGACCGGGGGACATTTGGCATCGAATCTAGGCGTTGTTGAGCTGACGGTGGCCCTACATTCTGTGCTAGATACCCCTACGGATAAGCTGATTTGGGATGTGGGTCATCAAGCCTACGCCCACAAACTCCTCACCGGCAGGCGGAATCGCTTTGATACATTGCGGCAATACAAGGGGATTAGCGGCTTTCCTGCTCGCCATGAGAGCATATACGATCCTTTTACCGTCGGGCACAGTAGTACTGCCATATCTGCTGCTCTAGGTTACGCTTTGGCTCGTGATCAAAAGCAGGAGGATCATGATATTGTAGCGGTGGTCGGCGACGGGGCGTTGACGGCTGGGATGGCCTTTGAGGCCCTAAACCATGCCGGCCATATGGGTACGCGCTTGACTGTAGTACTTAATGATAATGAGATGTCTATTGCTCCGAATGTTGGTGCACTGTCCCAGTACTTGACTAGAATTCGAATGGACCCCACTTTGAGTCGTACCCGGGAAGAGATTGAGCAGATTCTGGGGCGCATACCGGCTATCGGTGACTCCATGCTCAGGGCCACCGACCGAGCGAAAAAGCTAGTCAAGCAGCTGGTAGTGCCCGGGATGCTCTTTGAAGAGCTAGGATTTACTTATATTGGGCCCGTTGACGGTCATGATGTGGGCCTGTTGCAGAGAGTGTTTCGGGAGGCTCTTCGCAGGCGAGGCCCCGTACTGGTCCACGTCATTACTCAGAAAGGAAAAGGACACGGGCCTTCAGAACGCAATCCGGTGTTCTACCACGGGACCGCCCCTAACCGAGATGATGGGATCTCCTTGAAGCATACTCCCTCCTATAGCGAGGTGTTTGGGTCTAAACTGGTTTCCTTGGCTGCAGAGGATGATAGCATTGTTGCCATTACAGCGGCTATGCCTGATGGCACCGGCCTTGGTGAGTTTGGGGACCGCTGGCCGCAGCGGTTTTTCGATGTAGGAATTGCCGAGCAGCATGCTGTGACATTGGCAGGGGGGTTGGCAGCCGGTGGATTAAAGCCGGTGGTAGCCATTTACTCAACCTTTCTCCAGCGCGCTTTCGATCAGATTATCCACGATGTATGTTTACCTAAACTACCAGTGGTACTGGCAGTTGATCGCGCCGGCTTAGTAGGCGAGGATGGCCCCACCCACCACGGAGCGTTTGATCTTAGCTACTTGCGCATGATCCCCAATCTTCCGATTATGGCCCCCAAAGACGGACGGGAGCTAACTGAAATGTTGGAGTTCGCCTTGCAGCTGGATGGCTGCTGCGCTATCCGCTATCCCCGTGGTGATATTCATGATGAGATACTAGAGGAAATGGGAGTAATAGACAAGCAGCCTGTGGAATATGGGAAGGCAGAGATCCTATCTTTAGGTTCCGATATTACGATATTTGCCGTGGGTAGCATGGTGGCAACTGCCGTGGAAACAGGTTTGGCCTTAGGAGCCCAGGGTCTGGATGTGGGCGTCGTCAATGCCAGATGGATCAAGCCCATCGATGAAGAAGCCATAATGGAGGCGGCCCAGGTCAGTGACTGCCTAATCACTTTGGAAGAAAACGTTTTGGCTGGGGGGTTCGGTGCAGCTGTTCTTGAGGTCTTGGAGTCTAGAGATATGTTGGACAAGGTGAGAATCAAACGGTTCGGTATCCCAGATGTCTTTGTCGAACATGGAGACACCAAGTCACTCATTCACCAGCTGGGGCTTGATGTGAAGCAGCTGGTGGACAGCATAGGAGCTTTTGTCTACGCAGGTAAAGGGGCCGTAGTATGAAAGAACGCCTCGATGTATTACTGGTAAAAAAGGGTTTGGCGGAGAGTAGGGAAAAGGCCAAAGGTGCCATTATGGCAGGTATAGTCTATGTAGACGGGCGGATGGTAGACAAGCCTGGTACGGCAGTGCATGGCGAGGCTACGCTGGAAGTTAGGGGTAATCCCATTCCTTTTGTTAGTCGAGGAGGCTTGAAGCTGGCCCGAGCTTTGGAAGTGTTTTCCCTCGATGTTGTTAAGAAGAGGGCCATAGACATTGGCGCGTCAACCGGTGGTTTTACCGATTGTCTGCTCCAAAACGGGGTAGCCCAGGTTATAGCTATCGACGTTGGCTACGGTCAACTGGATTGGTCACTCAGGCAAGATCCTAGAGTTGTGGTGATGGAAAGGACAAACATTAGACATGTTACCCCCGATCAGTTGCCATGGCTTGCGGATCTAGCTACTATTGATGTTGCCTTTATTTCCTTGACGAAGATCCTGAAGACTGTTGCCCATCTGCTTATTCCTCAGGGAGAAATCATTGCACTCATAAAGCCACAGTTCGAAGCAGAGCGTAGGCAGATAGGCAAGAGAGGGGTTGTCAGGGATCCCGAGGTCCATGAGGAAGTCCTAACTAGAGTATTGACCGTGGCAGCAGCCATCGAACTGGGTGCCTTGGGTCTCACTTTTTCGCCAATCACCGGGCCCGAAGGCAACTACGAATTCTTGGTTCATTGGCAGAAAGGACGTTTACCCTTACGGCAAGATTATGCGATCTGGAGTCGAGAGGTGGTACAGACGGCACATCAAACCCTGAGCTAGCGAGTCGATCGGGCAGGAATTTCCCTCGATAAGGGAGAAGCCATTGTCGGTGGAGGCGTATGATTTTGAAGCGGATCGGTATTTTGCCCCATCTAGGGAAAGCACAAGCTATCGAGTTGGCCCATACGACAAGGTCGTTCTTGACCGAATCTGGAGCGGAGGTTTGGGTAACTTCCGAAGTTGCCCACAAGCTTGGCTGGTCTGCAAACTCCGCTTTGCACGTCGGCGATGAGCCTTTGGAATTGGACGCAGCGGTGGTCCTCGGCGGTGATGGTACATTGCTGCATGCTGCCGGTTTTTTGGCCTCCTATGGTGTACCTCTACTGGGGGTAAATCTGGGATACTTAGGGTTTCTTACGGAAGTTGAAGCGGTAGATCTGGAGCCCTCCTTGAGGAAATTGCTGGCCAAAGACTTTGAGATTGAAGAGCGCATGCTCCTCGAAGCGAGTGTAGAAGGTGGCGGAAGAAACGAGCGTTTCTTAGCCGTCAATGACGTGGTCGTGACCAGGGCAGCCTTTGCCAGGATGATCCACCTATCCATCCATGTGGATGATGTGTGTGTCGGCAATTTTCTTGCCGATGGGCTGATTGTTTCTTCACCCACAGGCTCAACCGCGTATTCCCTCTCTGCTGGGGGACCCATCGTACATCCTCGCCTTGAGACGATTCTCATAACACCCATCTGCCCCCATAGTTTGGCCACCCGCTCCATTTTGGCACTTCCAGAAGAAGAGGTTCGGATTCGCCTAATTGCCGATCGAGAAAGCGATGTCTTGCTTACAGCCGATGGACAGGCCGGTATTCAGGTGGCACCCACTGAGTCAGTCATCGTGCGCAAGGCGGGGATAAGTGCCCGCTTTATTAAGCTTGGGGGACGAAATTTTTACGAGGTCTTGCGCAACCGCTTGAATTACCCAGTACTGCATCCCCCCAAGCCCGAGGGTAGTTAGTCCTAATGGCTTGTTACAAGTGTCTTCCAGAGATGCCAATGGAATGGGGATATTAGCTATGAAAACAAAACGGCAGGCAATGATCCTCCAGCTAATAAGGGACAATGAAATCGAGACTCAAGAAGAACTAGCTGAGCTGCTGCGGGAACAGGGCATCGTGGTAACGCAAGCTACAGTCTCCCGGGATGTAAAAGAGCTTCGCCTAGTCAAAATTCCCACAGGAGAAGGTCACTATCGCTACAGTGTACCTTACGAACCGGTTCCCGGTGATGCCGTTCGGCGGGCCCGCCGCAGTTTCCAGGAGTATGTCATGGATGTTAACTATACCCAAAACATAATTATTATGAAGACTTTGCCGGGTACAGCAAACGCGGTGGCCGCAGCTATTGACGATCTTCGATGGAAGGAAATCCTGGCTACCGTGGCAGGCGACGATACTATCTTGGTACTCACCAAAGGCGATGAGGAAGTGACTCCCACCGAACCAGTGCGCACTATACTAGAGGAATTTCGGAAACTGAGACAGAGCAGCTAGCTGGATGAATATCTAAAGGAGGGATACGGTTTGCTGCGCCAGCTTCAGGTCCAGGATTACGCGCTAATCACCAGCCTAGAACTGGAGTTCGAGCCAGGGCTAACGGTGCTAACCGGCGAGACCGGCGCGGGCAAATCTATTATCCTTGACGCCATTGCGATGTTAACCGGCAGTCGTGCTTATACCGAAGCTATCCGAACTGGAGCCGAGACTGCATGGCTTGCCGCTACATTCGATATTACCGGCCTTGATGATCTGCTAAGACTCCTGCCGACTATGGGTTTTGAAGCCGAAAATCAAGAGCTGACTATCGCCCGCGAGATTCACCGGTCAGGTCGCAATAAGTGCTGGGTAAACGGGCGCCTTGCGACGGTGGCCGCCTTAAGGGAGATTGGCGCCTTTCTTGTGGAGATACATGGCCAAGCGGAGCACCAAGCTGTGTTTGAACCCCATCGGTATCTGGAGATGTTAGATGCTCTGGGGGGGCCTTCTGTGGCAGCTGTCCGTCGTGAGGTAGAAGTAGCCTATGCAAAAGTGCAGGATTTGGAGGCGGAACTCGGGCGCTTAACCCTCAGTGAACAAGAACGCTTGCGGCAGATTGATCTATTGCAGTTTCAATTTGATGAGATAGCTACAGCCGGTTTGACACCTGGGGAAGAGACGGGGCTAAGGCAGGAGCGGGAAATACTAAGGCATAGCGAGAGACTCAGGGAAGCTGTGACCTTGGCGTACCAGATTCTGTATGGTCAAGACGTGCCGGGCCATGGCGTATTGGACAGGCTAGGGGAAGTAGTTAGCTTACTGGAGCCCCTGGTAACATACGATGAGCGGTTGNNAACCTCCCTGCAGATGCTGGAAGCAGCTAATGCCAATGCTGGAGAGGCCATGTGGGATCTTAGGCAGTATGCTGAAGGACTGGGCGGGGATCCTGAGCGCCTAGGCCAGGTTGAAGAGCGCTTAAGCCTCATCCATCGGCTCGAAAGGAAGTATGGAGATACCACCGAGGCAATTCTTGCCTACCATGCCAAAATAGAGAAGGAGCTAGCAGAGCTTTTAGATAGTGAANTCAGGGTAGAAGCGATGGAGAAGGACTTGGTACAGGCCCGAGCCAAATTGGCTGATCTGGCTGGCAAGCTTTCGAACATGCGCAAACAGGTGGCTAAGGAGTTAGAGCGAAAACTCATGGCGGAACTCCCGGATCTCAATCTGCCCCATGCTCGTTTTGAGATTCGGATTAGGCAGATTGCCAGTGAAGGTGGGATCCCTTATCCTGACAGGAGCAGCTCCAGTACGGTACAGGTAAATAGTAGAGGCGTTGACTATGTGGAGTTTTACTTCTCTGCCAACCCCGGTGAAGAGGTAAAGCCATTAGCTAGGGTGGTTTCTGGGGGTGAAGCCAGTCGCCTGATGCTTGCCCTCAAATCAGTCATAGCAGCTACCGATGGGGTGCCCACTTTGATCTTCGATGAAGTTGACGCGGGAATCGGTGGGAAAACTGCCCGGGCAATAGGTGCCAAACTAGCGGCTCTTGCTAATGAACGGCAAGTTCTATGTGTAACCCATTTGGCACAGGTGGCCGGAGCCGCCGATCACCATTTGGCTATTGCCAAGGATGTAACAGAGCAGTCGACTGCTGTACGTGTAGAGGTTTTGGAGCAAGATGCCAGAGTGGGAGAGTTGGCTCGGATGCTGGCGGGAGATGGGGCTTCAGAGGTTAGTCGCCAACATGCCCGGCAATTGCTTGCCGAGCGGATCAGTTCCTAACATAGCGCTCATAGGTCGAGGGAATCATAAGGGTCAGGCATTGCCTCAGGCCCTTTTTTATTGCCCAATTCTCCCCTATGAGGAGCGTGAAGCCGATGGCCGGCAGTAATCATCGAAGTATTCTTAGGGCTCTCGTTTTGCTTATTCTCATCTCCTCCGGGTTGTTCCTCTTGACATCATTGCTTAGTACCCCTGCGNATGTGCGCTTATTTTCAGGGCAAGAGCAGCTCCTACAGGTATTACCTCTGTTTACAATACGAGACATCAACGGAACTGATGGGTTCTTGATACGCAATGATGCTGGAGTCACCGTTCGGCCTCAATCTCTGGGTCGTGTAGACCTGGAGCTGCGCTTTCTCGACATAATTACCCTACGACAAATGGTTGTGGAGGTGGTGCCACAGCTGTATGTGCGGCCCGGAGGGCAAGCCATAGGCATTCTCCTTAGTACCCAGGGATTGATTGTGAGCCGTACAGTTCCCGTAGTAGATGTTGAAGGACGGGAGTTCTATCCTGCTCGAGACGGGGGAATCCTACCAGGAGATATTGTCGAAGAGATTGCTGGACAGCCGGTGCGCAGCGTCCAGCACATTGCTGCTCTGATTGATACTATGGCTCAGATGGGAAAAGAAATCCCCATTACTGTGAGGCGGGGGGGCAATAGGTTTACCGTACGCTTACGCGCAGTGCTAGTGCGCTCTGCTCCGGAGCCGGGAGATGAAGGCCCCCGCTACATGCTGGGCATGATCCTGGAAGAACCTACTGCCGGAGTTGGTACTTTGACCTTCTTGCACGGGTCTTCCGGCAAATACGGAGCCTTGGGACACTTGATCACGACACCATTGACCAGTCCGGCACCTATCAGTGATGGACGAATCGTCAGAGCTCAGATCAGTGAGATCAGGCGGGGATATCGGGGTAGTCCCGGAGAAAAGAAAGGTACCTTCAGGAGTGAGAAAGACGCCATTGGTACCATAGAGAAGAACACTAAGTTCGGTGTTTTCGGGCGGTTGACTGGAGGGATGCCATCTTCTCGGTGGCAGAAAGAGGTACCGGTTGCTCTAGCTACCGACGTGCGGGTTGGACCTGCAGAGATCTTGACTGTCCTCGATGGGGAGGAGGTAGAGTCCTTCGCTGTGGAAATAATGAAGGTAAATCCACAAAATCGCCCCGACGATAAGGGAATCGTCTTGAGAGTAATCGATGAACGCCTTCTGAATCGTACCGGGGGAATCATCCAAGGGATGAGTGGCAGTCCGATCCTGCAAAATGGCGCTTTAGTAGGAGCAGTCACCCATGTATTCGTCAATGATCCTGAGAGAGGTTTTGGTGTTTTTGCCGAATGGATGCTGCAAGAAGCTGGCCTTTGGGACACTAGGCAGCTAGGTGCGGGAACAGCGACAGATGACATACCCATGGCAGCCTGATGTGAGCGAAATCGATGAAGGAGGACCAACTAGTGCTTTCGGCGAATAACGGAGCAGAGACAGATCCCCCGAGGTGATAATATGGTCGAGAATCCCATTCGTGTACTGGTTGTAGATGGCGACCGAGGGTTCTCTGCTCTTTTGCAAGAGCGCATCGGCGAAGAAGCCGATCTGCTTTTTGTGGGTGCTGTTCACGATGGGCGTTCAGCCTTAGTGGAGATAGTAAGGCTAAACCCAGATATCGTGATACTCGATCTTGTCCTACCTCATCTGGATGGACTGGGTGTCTTGGAGAGAGCCAAGGCGGCCGGTTTGACCAGCAAGTTCGTAATCCTGACGGCTTTCGGTAGCGAAAGCTTTGTAGATACTGCTTCCCGACTGGGGGCGGACTGCTTTCTACTCAAACCTTGTGACTTATCGGTGTTGATGCAAAGAGTGCGGGAGACAGCCCGTGATTACCTGAGCGGGGCGGGAAGACATGTGGGTCAAGACGCAGAGTCTATTGCTATGGAAGGACTAATCGCCCAACGCATGACAGAGATTGGTATACCTGCCCATTACAAGGGTTATCGTTATCTTAAGGATGCCATCGCCATGGTGATCAAGGATGTGAGTCTCATCGGACAAGTCACCAAAGTGCTTTATCCAACCATTGCTGAGAACCATGATAGTTCACCGGCAAGGGTGGAGCGAGCTATGCGCCATGCCATTGAGACTGCCTGGTCCCGGGGGGATATCGATGTGTTGTATAAAGCATTTGGCTATTCTGTCGATGCTAATCGGGGAAGACCTACTAACTCGTCTTTTATTGCCAAGATTGCTGATGAGATTCGCCTGGAGATGAGAGCTAAACGAGAAGGGGTTAGCAGCTAGGTATAGACGCTATGCAATTTGACATACTAGGCAGCGGGAGGAGCTTTTTTCTCCCGTTTTTTTGTTTACTGGGAGGTTGGCCTTTCCAATGAGGGTACAGGGGACTGCTCGACTGGATCGTAGGACAAAAGAGCTGATTAAGCGATTGCGACCAGGAGACATTGCTATCATTGATCACCTGGATCTGGATGAGGTTGCCGCGGAATCCCTAATAGAAGCTAAGATTAAGGCAGTGATTAATGCTCAACCCTTTAGCTCCGGTCGCTATCCTAACCTAGGACCAAGGCTCTTGATCCAACATGGTATTCTGCTGCTGGACGAGGTAGGGCGAGACATTCTGGATCGTGTGAAAGAAGGAGACCGGATCCGCATAGTGGGCAGCCAGGTACAAGATGAGAACGGTGCCCCGGTAGCCGAAGGCACAATCTTGACCGAACCCATCATTGCACATCAAATGGCTAAAGCCCAGGCCAACCTCATCCCGTTGGCGGCTGAGTTTATCGACAACACCTTGGAGTATGCTCAGCGAGAAAAAGGCTTTGTGCTGGGAGAAGTCACCTTTCCTCACCTGGATGCTGATCTAAAGGGTCGTCACGTAGTTGTTGTGGTTCGGGGTCATAACTATCGACCGGATCTGCAGACTCTACGCTCGTACATTCATGAAGTACACCCAGTGTTAGTGGGAGTAGACGGTGGAGCCGATGCTCTCTTGGAGATCGGCCACAGACCAGACTTAATCGTAGGAGATATGGATAGTGTGTCCGATGTGGCCCTCTTAAGTGGGGCAGAGCTGTTGGTCCACGCTTATCCCGACGGTAGAGCTCCGGGACTGGAGCGGGTTATAGAGCTAGGATTGGCAGCCAAGACAGTAGCGGCTCCAGGGACTAGTGAAGACATAGCTCTTCTTCTGGCCTACGAGCACGGTGCCTCTTTGATCGTAGCAGTAGGCACTCACTCCAACATGATAGATTTTTTAGAAAAGGGGCGGCCAGGCATGGCCAGTACCTTCCTGGTTCGTCTCAAAATAGGAGCCCGACTGGTTGACGCCCGGGGCGTGAGTGAGTTGTACAAAGCTAGGCCTAATCATCGCTATCTGTTGCAGGTCATGATAGCAGCGGCTTTACCCTTGGTCTTGCTTCTGTTAATGTCATCGCCTGTTCGACAAGTGCTTCGGCTAGTGCTCCTGCAGGTACGATTGGCCTGGAGAAGATGAGGAGACAATGCCATGATTTTAGATATTAGATATCATATTGCTTCCTTGGTAGCTGTCTTTCTCGCCTTGGGACTGGGGATCCTTATCGGTGCAAGCATTCTAGATGAAGGCCGATTAATCGAGAGCCAAGAGCAACTGATTGCGGGGCTAGAGCGACGCTTTGATAGTCTACAAGGCGAAAGAAATCTGCTGGAGGCCAAGATAGCTCTACTCAAGACCGAGCTTGAGGAGCAAAATAGCCTATTGGCAGCTCTAGAGACTCCTTTGGTGGAAGGGGCCTTAGAAGGTAAGACAGTAACTTTAGTCTACGGTAGTCCCGAGTGGCAGGAATACTATCAGATGGCCATCAACGAACTGCTGCTTCAATCTGGAGCAGAGGTGGTGGGCAAGGAGCTCTTAACCGAGTTTCTGCCAATCAGTGTAGATCTCTCCTTGTCTGGTGGGGAGAGTGCATTGGATGATGCTTCCNAATCTCCCGTATCTATTGACAATTTCCCCCTTGAGNTAAGAGCTCTAGTCAAGGGCGATGGTGGACTACTTTCAGGCCGGCGGCCAGCTGGGCAGGCCCTAAAGGATAGGGCAGATATGCTGGTCTTAGTGGGGCCAGGTGGTGAACATACTGCTCCTTGGGAGAAGAAGCTCATCGAAGAAGCCGCGCTGATGGGTATGCCGGTAGCTGTTGTGGGCACACAAGATATGGAAGGAGTACTCACCGAGTTTGCTACAATCGGTGCACTCGCCATCGATAGCCTAGATAGTGTCGTAGGCAGGGTGGGGTTAATCCGAGGCCTGCTTTGGGGCAGCTCCGGGTACTATGGGTCAGGCAAAGAAGCAGTGGGGCTTCTTCCCCAGCCCCAAAGATGAAGCCGAGCCTCTTGATTTCTTCTGGGGCAATACGGGTAAAGCAAAAGAAAGGGATACCTCTGTGTATGTTTCTGCCATTATTCCAGCCTTCAATGAAGCAAGAACCATTGCATCCACCATTACCTCTCTGAAGGAGGTTGCAGGTATTGATGAAATCATAGTGGTGGACGATGGTTCCCGAGATGGGACGGCGGATATAGCAAGGAAGGCCGGAGCTATCACTTTTACTTTAGTTGAGAATGTCGGCAAGGGNTGCGCTCTGGAGGTTGGCTGTGCAGCCTCCCGCGGTGAGATCCTATTACTATTGGACGCTGACCTAGAAGAGACGGCCCGGGAAGCCAAAGCCCTACTAGGCCCCGTTTTGGCGGGAGAGGCTGACCTTGCTGTCGCTGTCTTTCCGCCATCGGAAGGCAAGGCCGGTCTTGGTTTGGTACAAGGGCTATCTCGATGGGCTATCCGACGGTCTGGGGGAGCAGCTTTGGCTCAACCTCTTTCCGGTCAACGGGCTCTTAGGCGCCACATGTGGCGGGAAATAGGTGGATTTGGCGGCGGTTTTGGCGTGGAGACGGCGATGGCCATGGGTGTGTATCGTTTGGGTTACCGTTTGGTAGAGGTGCCGGTTAGTATGAAGCACCGTCAGACTTCAAGGGACTGGCAGGGTATTGTTCACCGAGGCAGGCAGCTGCTCCATGTACTTAGGGTGGTAATTAGGCATTGGCGCTGGCTCTTGTGATGGCATAGGGGTGGGTTCGGTGTATCTATACGGAATGTTATCTGCCGCCATGGCAGGACTCGTTGCTTATAGGTTAGTACCGGTTTTCTCCAGATTGCTAATTGAGAGCGGCGCATTGCGCCCAAACTACCAAGGTAGGGCTATTCCTCTAGGTGTTGGCTTTGTATTCTTGTGGACAAGCTGCCTTAGTCTCCCATGGCTGCATCTTGCCCATCAATCGGAAACCATGGGTCAACCCGTTGCCTTCGTTCCTTTGGCTTTAGGGGCTGGCTGCGGATTCGGCTTGTTGGGGCTTTTTGATGATTTGCTTGGCTCCAGGCAGGAGTCAGGCCTTAAGGGGCACAGCAATGCTCTACTGGCAGGCAGGCTGACTAGCGGCGCGATCAAGGCTTTGTTTGGAGTAGGCCTAGGGGTTGCATTGGCATCATATAGGTCCCCGGGGGAGATACCGCTGCCCTTTCATAGAGCCTTGATTATCATCGACGGAGGCTTGATAGCTGGTAGTGCCAATCTGATCAACCTCTTGGACCTACGGCCCGGTCGAGCTGCCAAGGTCTTCTTGTTAGGCTCACTTGTGTTATTGCTTGGTGGTCACCCAACTGCTTTTACTCTTTTGCCGTGGATAGGGAGCATAGTTGGCTATCTACCCTTTGACCTTAAGGGGCAGGTGATGATGGGCGACACAGGCGCCAACGCACTCGGTGCAACCTTGGGATTAGTGGCGGTCTACACCCTATCCTGGTCGACGCGATTACTACTTTTGGCGGGCATTTTCGGTATCCATTTGCTTGCGGAGCACATATCTTTGTCTTTGGTAATTGAAAGATGTGCTCCACTTAGAATCTTGGACGGCTGGGGAAGGCCTAATCCCTAGGAGCAGGTACCGGCAACCTTTAGGAGAATATGGTAGTGATACCTGAAGGATAGGAGCCTTGTCCATGCGCGTTCCGAGAAAACCATTGGCTGGGGATGATGTGAAGGAGTTCATCGCTGGCCTGGAGAGCATATTGGGGCCTGATGGTGCCGTAGCCGAATACCTAGATGAATATGAATACCGCCCAGGGCAGATCGCCATGGCGAGCCTAGTGGCTCGTTCGTTGTGGGAAGGCCGGGTGAGTATTGTCGAAGCGGGTACTGGCACAGGCAAGTCCTTGGCCTATTTGATTCCGGCAGCTTATTGGGCTGTCAAACAGGGAGCAAAAGTAGTGGTGTCTACCAACACCATCACTTTGCAGGAGCAGCTGATTAACAAGGATGTACCCTTCCTACATAGTGTGCTGGACATCAATTTTGAGGTCGCAGTGATCAAAGGTTGGAGTAATTACCTTTGCCTCAACCGGCTGTTAAATGCCGGCCATTATGACCAGATGACACTTTGGGAAGGTGAGTCGTGGGAGTTCGGAGCCCTCTTGGATTGGGTGAAGCGCTGCAAGACGGGTTCCCGCAGTGAGTTGGATTTCGCTCTTGGTGATCAACTGTGGGGGGCAGTATGTGCCGAAAGTGATGCCTGCTTGCGCAACAAGTGCCCTTACCTAGAACGCTGTTTCTATTTCCAGGAGCGTCGTCAGGCCTTCGAGGCCGACATAATCATTGTTAACCATCACTTGCTCTTCGCTGATTTGGCTTTGAAGCGAGTCCTAGGTTTTGATACTACTTGGTCGGTTCTACCACCGTATAGATATGTCATTTGGGACGAAGCCCATCATGTAGAGGATGTGGCTACCAGCTATTTTGGAGGCAGCATTACTAGGTTGGGGGTTACTCGTTTGTTAAATCGGTTGCTGCGGCAAAGATCTGGTAGGCACACAGGCCTGTTGCCTCATATCAAGTTTCTTCTGGAATCGGAAGATGAGGTAAATCCGACCCACAAGACTCGTATTTTAGAGGGGATCGATGATCAGGCCATTCCTGCCTTAATCAGTGCTGAAGCTGCAGCTGTCCGGTTTTTTGCCAGACTCAATCAGCTAATTGAGATAAAGGGTACTGCGTCAGATAAAGTCCTGGACCTGCCTCCTACTCCCGGGGCTTTTGAGCTCTGGGAGGCCATGGCCCCGGAGCGCAAAAGCTTCATCGAAGAGATCACAGAGCTAGCTTCCATTTTGGCCGATCTCAAAGAGAAAGTTGCCCCAATGGAAGGCGCAATCTGGGATACGGCCAAGGCAGAGCTGGGGGCTATTTGGAATCGTCTGGCAGGGACCCGGGAGACAGCTGAGTTTTTGACCGGTGAGCCCGACCATGATTATGTCTACTGGGCAGCATTAAGTGGCAGGCAAAGGGAACCTAGCCTGAATGCTGTGCCCATCGAGGTAGCTCCGCAACTGAGGTCCCATGTTTTTCAGCACTTGCAGGGAGCTGTCCTTACTTCCGCGACTTTATCCATCGATGGCAGTTTTAAGTACCTGAGACATAGACTAGGCTTGGATCTAGAGGGAGACATGACTGAGAAGCACTGCCTTCAAAGCAGCATCTTGGAGGACATCGTGGAATCGCCCTTCTTGTATGAGGATCAGGTACTGTTTTGTATTCCCACCGATATGGAAGTACCTCGGCAAGGTCGGTACGGAGAAGACCTTGCTAAATACATCGGCGATGTGTTGTTGGCTACATCGGGGCGGGCCTTCGTCCTGTTTACTTCATATAGATTGTTGAATCAGGTTCATTCCTACTGCCAAGGACTGCTGCAGGACCATGGGATTTTGGCCCTTTGCCAAGGCAAGGATCCCCGGGGACTGCTCTTAGAGAAGTTTCGCGGTGACAAAGCATCGGTCCTCTTTGGCACAGCTAGCTTTTGGGAAGGCGTGGATGTTCCCGGTGAGACCCTCTCGTGCGTGATCTTGACGAAGCTTCCCTTTCAGGTGCCTACCGACCCGGTGGTAGCGGCTCGGGTAAGACGGCTGGAAGAATCGGGACAAAATGCCTTTACCCATTACATGCT
>JGI24708J26588_10000910_pt1 | contig 24034 bp, 20 predicted proteins | sample BioPla1DNA2_FD_26588 | JGI IMG/M metagenome (IMG submission 26588) | reverse complement strand
TGCCGGATTTATATTCCTCAATAGCTCAGTCGGTAGAGCATGCGGCTGTTAACCGCAGGGTCGTTGGTTCGAGTCCAACTTGAGGAGCCAGAACTGTTTCATATATCAATATCGAAACGGTTCTTTTTTATGTATAAATGCGCCAAAATGTTTGACAATCAATGATTATGTGATAAAATATTAATTACGACTTGCAGCAAAAATAAACCTTAGTTGGTCTGTGGTAGATCTATGTTAGGATTATTTAGGAGACTTTTATGAAAGTAGAATATATTAACCCTTTTATTGAATCTAGTCAACAAGTTTTTCAAATGGTAACAGGCATCAAGCCGACTCTTGAGAAAGTGTTTTTGAAAAAGTCCCCCTACCCGAGCGATTCTGTAGCAGTTATTGTCGGATTAACTGGAAAAATACGTGGTCAGGTTATTATTTCACTAACTGTCGATACTGCAATATATATAGCTTCACTTATGATGGGAGGAGCACCTATTGCTGNNTTTGACGAGATGGCAAAAAGTGCTATTTCTGAGTTGGGAAATATGATAATGGGTAATGCCGCCACTTTGTTATCAACTAGGGGAATTGCAGTTGAAATAACTCCTCCATCACTATTAGTAGGCGAGAAAATGGTGGTTTCACCATCAAAAATGAATACTATTTGTGTACCTTTAAATTTGGGTGATAATAGAAAATTAGAAATAGATATATCTGTTGAAGATAAATGATTTAGTCAGATAGAAGAGAAAGAATAAGAAATGAATTAGTATTTACTAAGTAAGGGTGGCATAAGCCATCTTTTTTAGTATAACGTAAGATTGTAATTCGAGGTGTATATGTATGCAACTGCATATTGTGCTTGTTGAGCCCGAGATTCCACAGAATACTGGTAATATTGTTCGAACCTGTTCAGCTACAGGCGCGACACTGCATCTTGTAGAACCGCTTGGTTTTTCAGTTTCAGATAAATATCTAAAAAGAGCGGGGCTAGATTATTGGAACAGTGTGGATATACATTACTATAAAAATTTTGAAACTTTGAGACAAAAATATAATGAATCCCCTTTTTATTATGTATCCACCAAAGCCAGTCACGTATATACAGAATTTTTTTATCCTGAAGAGTGCTTCTTTGTATTTGGAAAGGAAACCAAAGGATTACCAGAAAGTCTTTTAGCTAACAATTATGAATCATGTATACGTATTCCAATGATTGCAGATATACGGTCCCTTAATTTATCAAACTCTGTTGCCATTGTTGCATATGAGTTTTTACGGCAAAATAATTTTATGAATTTGGAGCGATTTGGTCATTTGAGTTAGAAAAATCTATTTAAATGCATTAATATATATATAAATTGATATATATTAATACTATTTAATGGTATATAATTATATTGTCAAAAATCATTATCTAAGGAGGTTTGTTGTGGTAAAGCGAATAGGTGTTATGACAAGTGGGGGCGATTGTCCGGGTTTAAATAGTGCAATTCGGGCTGTTGTGAAATCAGCAATTAATAACTTTAATTATGAAGTTATTGGCTTTAGGGATGGTTTTAGAGGACTTGTTCAAAATAGATTCAGAAAAATGGGCTTAAGTGATGTGTCGGGAATTATTGATAGAGGCGGCACTATTTTAGGAACTACAAATAGATATAACCCGTTTGCTGTATCAATTGACAAGGATGGCGAAAAGGCTGTCCGAGATATGAGCGATAGAATAGTTGATAACCTTAACATGCACAAAATAGATTGTCTTGTGGTTATTGGTGGAGACGCAACAATAAGATATGCTAATATGCTTACAGAGAAAGGTGTTCCCATTGTAGCGATACCTAAGACAATTGAAAATGATATTTACGGGACAGATATGTCATTTGGCTTTATGACAGCTGTCAACACTGCAACAAATGCGATTGATAAGTTACACTCTACTGCTGAATCACACCATAGAGTAATGATACTGGAAGTTATGGGTAGAGTTTCTGGTTGGGTTGCTCTTGAATCGGGCATAGCAAGTGGAGCAGATGTTATACTTATTCCCGAAATTCCTTATGATATTAATAAAGTTGCGAGAGCACTTTTGGAGCGTAGAAATGCAGGGAAAAGCTTTAGCATAATTGTAATGTCGGAGGGTGCTAGAGCAAAAGATATAATGCCAGATGATATTAGTGAAGATGACAAAACTTCATATTTTAGTGGTTCTAGCATATTTCTTGCTAAAGAATTAGAAAGGCTAACATCCTTAGAGAATCGAATTACGGTTTTAGGATACTTACAAAGAGGTGGCGAACCATCTGCCTATGATAGAATTCTCGCCACAAGATTTGGCGCTTCAGCAGTAAGTATTATCGATAAGGGTGAGTTCAATAGGATGGTTTGTGTAGATCATGAACAAATAAAGTCCGTTCCCCTCAAAGATGTGGCAAATAAAGTAAGAACCGTACCTGTGAATGGTGAAATGGTGCAAATTGCAAAGTATATGGATGTTTGCTTAGGTGATTAATTAATATTCATAAATATTTTTATGCGTGGAGGAAATAATGTTAAATAAACCGAAGGTTGCAATTATAATGGGTAGTGATTCAGACTATCCTGTACTTGAAAATTGCATACAAGTTCTAAATGAATTTGGTGTTGAAACGATAGCTATGGTTAGCTCAGCCCACCGTACTCCTGATAAGACAGCACAGTTTGCAAAAGAAGCTGAAGAAAAAGGATTCGAGGTCATAATTGCAGCAGCAGGAAAGGCTGCACATCTTCCGGGAGTTATTGCAGCATATACAGCACTACCCGTAATTGGTCTTCCAATCAAGTCTTCTATGCTTGATGGGCTTGATTCACTTTTTTCCATAGTTCAAATGCCTACCGGAATTCCAGTAGCTACGGTGGCTGTAAATGGTTCTGAAAATGCTGCTCTTTTGGCTGTTCAGATATTAGGTGTAAAATATCCCGAATTACGAGAAAAGATGCATGAATATAAGAAAAAAATGCAAGACACAGTAGAACAAAAAAATGCAAAGCTACAAGAAAAACTAGGCGACATAAAGTATGTATGATCGGTCTATGACTTCATATGATTAAAAGTTAGTACTTGTGCTTGAATATACGAGCTAGATTAAGTTGTATATCATAAAAAGGTTAGAAAATGCAGTTAATGGAGGTTTTACAAATGTCAAGTTATAAAGAAGCCGGGGTTGATGTTCAAGCCGGTTACAAAGCCGTTGAGCTTATGAAAAAACATATATCAAAAACAATGTGCCCTGAGGTCTTAACTGATATTGGCGGTTTTGGAGGGCTATATTCTATCGAAAATATCAAGATTGAAAAACCCATATTGGTCTCAGGTACCGATGGGGTAGGAACTAAACTAAAAATTGCATTCTCCTTGGACAAGCACGATACAGTTGGTATTGACTGCGTAGCAATGTGTGTTAACGATATAGTTTGTAGTGGTGCACGCCCTTTATTTTTTCTTGATTATATAGCCACAGGAAAGACCGATCCCTATAAAATTGAGAGTATAGTAAAGGGCATTTCTGATGGATGTTCTATGGCGGGTTGTGCTCTAATAGGCGGGGAAACAGCTGAAATGCCTGGGTTTTATCCAGAGAATGAGTATGATTTAGCTGGTTTTTCGGTGGGAATTATAAATCGCGACGATATTATCGATAGCTCAGAAATAAAGAGTGGAGATAAATTAATAGGAATTTCATCCTCCGGAGTCCATAGTAATGGGTTTTCACTTATTAGAAAGATTTTCTCTGATGATAAGGAATTTTTAAGTAAATATTTTGAGGAACTTAATACTACCATCGGAGAAGCGTTATTAACACCTACAAAAATATATGTAAAGACAATACTTAAGCTTATAGAAAAATACAATATTAAAGGCATATCACATATTACTGGTGGGGGATTTATCGAAAATATTCCCAGGATGATACCATCTAATTTGAAAGCTGTAATTAAAAAAGGTTCATGGCCTATTTTACCTATATTTGAACTCATTGCTGAGTATGGCAATGTTAAAGAGATGGATATGTTCAATACGTTTAACATGGGAATTGGTATGGTAATAGCTGTTGAAAAGCATGCTTCGGAGGAAATTGTGGATGTTATCAACAAGCTAGGTGAAAGAGCTTATATAATTGGCGAAATATTTGAAGGCGAAGGACGTATAGAGATATGCTAAGAATAGGTGTGATGGTATCGGGTGGAGGCACCAATTTACAAGCAATAATGGACAAGATTGATGATGGTACATTAAAAGACTGTAGTGTTGTTACCGTAGTATCCAGTAATAGTAAAGCTTATGCCATTCAGCGGGCGAAAAAAAGGCAGATTCCTGTTGAAGTCATCTCACGAAAAAGTTTTGAAGATGGTGCTCATTATGATCGTGCATTAATTAATCATATGAAAAAGTATGATGTACAGCTAGTGGTGCTTGCGGGCTTCTTAAGTCTCTTGGGTGAAGGATTTGTGAAAGAATACAGAAATGCAATTATTAATGTTCACCCTTCACTAATTCCGTCATTTTGTGGAAAGGGTTTTTATGGAATAATACCTCACAAGAAAGCACTTGAGTATGGAGTTAAAATAACAGGGGCAACAGTGCATTTTGTTGAACCCGAATATGATTCGGGACCAATTATTCTACAAAAAGCAGTCGCGGTGATGTCAAACGATACGCCTGAAACGTTGCAACAAAGGGTTATGGAACAAGTTGAATGGGAAATCTTGCCTGAGGCCATACGCTTGTTCTCAGAAGGCAGATTATCAGTAAACGGAAGAAAGGTAGACATAAGGGAGAGTTAGGCTTAAAGACAAGTATTTATGTGTTTTAAATCAAAGGTGTAAATACTTTCGAAAGTAGATGCCATATAGATATCCTGATATATAATAATTAAAACTATTAGCTGAAACTTAAAATTGGAGGATAATATGAAAGTACTTGTAGTAGGCTCTGGAGGGAGAGAACACGCAATTGTATGGAAACTTTCCCAAAGCCAAAGGATTGATAAAATTTATTGTGCGCCTGGCAACGGAGGCATTAGCGAGTATGCAGAATGTTTGCCCATTGGTGTTCTGGATACAGAGGGGATAATTAAGGCTTGTAAAGATAAAAATATCGAACTTGTTGTTGTGGCCCCTGACGATCCTTTAGCAAATGGAATGGTTAATGAGCTGGAAAGAGCAGGAATACGTGCATTCGGACCTACACAGGAAGCTGCATTGATAGAGTCAAGTAAAAGCTTTTCTAAAAATCTGATGAAAAAGTACAATATACCGACAGCTGAATTTGAAATATTCGATGATATGAATACAGCCTTGAATTATATTGAAAATCAGAAGTATCCACTTGTAGTTAAAGCAGACGGATTGGCTCTGGGTAAAGGTGTGATTATTTGTGAGAATAAGGATGAAGCCCAAAATGCAATAATTAACATCATGGATCAAAAACAGTTTGGCGAAGCTGGTAATACCATTGTTATTGAAGAGTTTTTAACAGGCCCTGAGATTTCCATCCTTGCATTTACAGATGGTAATACCATTGTTCCTATGGTTAGTTCACAGGATCATAAAAGAGCCCTTGACGGTGATAAGGGTCTTAATACAGGTGGAATGGGTGCATTTTCGCCAAGCCAATTTTACACCGAAGATATGGCAGAATTTTGTATGGACAATATTTTTCTTCCCACAATTGATGCTATGAATAAAGAAGGCAGATCATTTAAAGGAGTCCTGTATTTTGGATTAATTATTACTCAAGCAGGACCAAAAGTCTTGGAGTATAATGCACGCTTCGGAGATCCTGAAACCCAAGTTGTTCTGCCTAGATTAAACAGTGATTTGCTTGACATAATGGATGCAGTGATAGATGGGCAACTTCATAAATTAAACATACAATGGGATGATTCAGCATGTATATGTGTAATAATGGCATCGGGAGGATATCCTCAAGATTACCAGAAGGGTTTTAGAATTACTGGTTTAGAGACAATAAAAGATAAAGAGGGTATATTCGTGTTCCATGCAGGGACTAAAAAAGTAGGGAATGAATATTACACAAATGGTGGTAGAGTTCTTGGCATTACAACAATGGGTGAAAATTTGAATGAAGCAAGGGATAAGGCATACAAACAAATATCCGCAATTCATTTTGATGGTGCTTATTATCGTAGTGATATAGGAAAGAAATAAACTCCTAAGGATGACTAAACCTTTATTTATCACTTTGTGACAGTTTGAGCTCTAACTCATTGATATTTGTATTTACCAGGTTGGTTCGTATTATTGCAAGAACAGAATCCTGGTTTTGTACAGCAATACAAAGGTCATTAACAGACAATTCAAGCATCTGAAATGAGTGGTTTTGGTTGTCTTCTATACTTACTTTAAGCTTTGTAAATTCTTGCTGAAGCTCATTTGCAATATCCTGTGCCATGGGCCAATCATTCTGCTCTACAGCAAAGTGAATACCCGTTACGTGACTTGTTATTCGCTTCAATTCTGGAGGTATATCGGTTTTATAATAACTGTAAAACTCAGACAAAGCTTGGGACATTTGAAAAGCTGCATTTTGAGCTTCTTTTATGCTTTTTCCATTGACATTATGTGTCAATTCTTCTAAGCCTTTGCTAAATCTATCACTTTGATTTTGAGAAATACCTTTTTTAAACAACTCTGGTTGTAGATTGTTCCACGTAAAATGCATACCATCTGTTAAGACTTTTATCATATTCCAGTTATCTTCTTGCCATTTTGGTACTCCAAATAGGCTATCTACATATTGAAAAGTTTTTTGTTGTTCTTTTTGTGCTACCTTTCCATCAGAAGCATTTTCTTCTGCGCTTTTATCGGCTTTTTCTTCTTTATCTTGTCCGCCTCCCATGTCTTGTTTTAATTGGCTTCCTTCTTCCTGTTCTTTTCCATCCTCTTTTTTTTCGTCTTTACTTCCATCTTCTTTACCGCCCTTTTGCGCATCCTGGTCTTTATCTTCTTCTTGAGGTTTTTTTTCTTCTTGACTATCGGCATCCTTTTGAAGTGCTGTTTCCTCTTGTGTTCCAAGTGAAGACTTTTTTAACTCTTCAGTTAACATTTCAAGTTGTTTGCTTTTTGTTTTTTCTATGGTATCACGGCCGTCGAACAATGGTCCACCTAAGAGAGTTATGATCTGCTCAAGCTCATTCGATGCATTTACCATTGTGCTAGGTATCTTTTCAGCGGTCTCTGATTGTTCTGATTTCTCTTCATTCTGACAGGCGGAAAAATTGGCTAGTGTTATTAATATAAACAGGACGGCTAATGATTTTTTCGATATTATTTTCATTTTTTTCACTCCAACAACAAAGAATTAAAGTCGTAACAATTTCTAACTCATATTGTCGGCTAGATATTTAAAACTTATGCAAATAAACAAGTCATCGAAGGACATAGAAACGAAAAATGTTTTGTATAGCTAATATTTATTAATATTACATCATAAGAGCATTAACTAAACAAACCATTTATTATTCTTATTTCAAATTCACCAACAACTGATTTATAAGACACCAATAATAACGTAAAAGAACAACGTAAACAAATAAAGGTAGAACGTACATAGAATACCATGTAGCCTACCTATTAATAGAGTTTAGTTAAAGTATAGACCCTTTTTTTAGTTAAAAGCCCAGTTCTAAAGATGAAGTTGCCCGATAATATCTTTAAGAGTATCTGCTGATTTATGGAGCAATTGCTTTTCTTCATTTGATAAAGGTACTTCCAGAATGCGGTTTATACCATTGCGATCCACTACTGAAGGAACACTTATACACACATCAGAGATATCGTATTGGCCATCTAGTAAACTTGAAACTGTTAAAATAGAGTGTTCGTCACGCATAATAGCTTCCACTATTCTTTTAACTGCCAGAGCTACTGCATAGTAAGTAGCACCTTTTGCTTTAATAATATCATATGCTGCATTTTTTACTTGTTCAAAGATTTCAAGTCTGCTATGACCTTCTTTACATGATCTGCATGTTTTGCAGTATTGATCCATGGGCATACCAGCAATCGTAGTAAGGCTCCACGCAGCAAGTTCTGTATCACCGTGCTCACCGAGTATATAGCCATGGACGTTTCGCGTATCCACCCCAACATGTTCACCAATGAGATAGCGAAAACGTGCTGTATCTAGTACGGTACCAGAGCCTATGACTCTTTCTGCTGGCCATCCTGAAATTTTTGCTGTAACATATGTTAATATATCCACAGGATTGGTTACGACCAGCAATATCGTTTCCTCAGGAGTGGTATATTTAACTATTCTTGACACAATGTTTTTGAAGATTTCAGTATTTTTTTGTACCAGATCAATTCGGGTTTCTCCTTCTTTCTGGTTCGCGCCAGCTGATATAATTACAATATCTGAATGTTTAATATCCTCATATTGTCCATAATAGATTTTGACGGGTTTTGTAAAGGGTAATCCATGGTTTAAGTCCATAACTTCACCCTTCGCTTTTTCTTCATTTATATCTATGATTACAATTTCAGAAACAAGGCCGCTGAGCATAAGAGTGTAAGCAGTAGTTGAGCCCACGAAACCAGCACCGATAATTGATACTTTATGGATATCTTTTTTCATAGTACATTCCTCCCATAACATAAATAACACAGAGGTAACACAGAGGGACGGTTCTTTTGTGTTCTTTTAATATAATCCCATATATGCGAGTAATTTTTAATGTCATAATGATTAACTGTTGGATAATGTTACGCATATACGAATAGTTTATTAATACCCGATTCAGAGAAATATAAACTTATCACTAAGGAGAAATTAGTTTTCCGAATTTATCAAAATAACACAAAAGAACCGTCCCCTTGTGCGGAATAACACAAAAGAACCGTCCCTCTGTGTTCTCTGTGTTGCTTGTTAAGTTGTTTGTCTTAAAACTAAATCTGCTTCAATAATTGTGTCTGGATCAACTTTTTCACCTTGAAGAACAGCATGCAGCACTTTTACAGCGATTTGCCCCAGTTGTTCTGTTTTGCTATCAACTGTGGACAATGTCGGTGTACAACAAATAGAAAGAATTGAGTTATTAAAGCCCATAACACTAACATCTGCAGGTACGTTTAAATTATTAGCTTTTAAGCATTTAAGCGCTCCTATCGCTGACATATCTTCACTGGTTAAAACCGCATCGAATGTATAGTCATTTTCTAACAATTCTTTGGTCTTGTTATAAGCTTCTTCCAGACCAGGTTTAATTAGAAAAATATCAGATTTTACATTATATTTAGAAACTGCATTTTTAAATCCACGCAGTTTTTGATTCCCACTGAATGTTTCGGCATCATATAGATATAAAAAGTTTTTACGACCTTTTGAAACAAGATATTCAACACATTTTTCAAGAGCTTTACTATCATCACATCGTACGGAGTATGTATTTGGATAACCGAAATGTCCGTTAACAATTATAACGGTAATATTCTTGGATATTCGTTCAATGGGTTTGTCCAAGTTTGGATCCTTAAATGGGGAGCCAACTAAGATAATCGAATCAACTTTTTTTTCGACAAGCATTTTTAAATAGTTTATTTTTTGCTCAGAATCATAACCAGTGTTGCATAAGATTGTATTGAAACCCAATATGGATAATGATTGCTCAATACTGTGAGCAACATTGGCATAATATAGATTTCGTATATCAATTGTTACTATACCTATGGTCTTTAATGAATTAGTTACCATCCCCCTTGCTATACCACTAGGAATATAATTGTGTTTTTTCAATACAGCTTCAACTCTTTGTTTTGTAACATCACGAACGTTACCACTATCATTTAGTACTCTCGATACAGTAGCAATAGAGACGTTTGCCTCTCGAGCTATATCATAGATATTCAATTTGAACTCACCTACATTTTATATTTTTTGCCTTTTAACGCATTTCTTTTTATGATACAATAATTTAACAATAACCTCAAAGGTGAGGTTATTTCATGCCTCGGGCGAAGTCTAAGTGCGTAAAGTTTTTGCTGATACAAAAATGCACATGCGAAATTATATCATGAAACAGAATGATTTATGATATAATACCTCATGTATGAGGTATGCCTTTGGCAGAACTTACGCGCGTGCAATCTTTTTCGCTATCAAAAAAACACACATGCGTAATTATATCATCATTCAGAATAATTTATGATATAATAAGTATAGATGAACCCGTAAGCGCTTTCAACTGTTTTCAAACTCATAAATAAAACATTGGACAATTCGGGTTTTACTGTTCTGGTTGTATAACGCAATAAGAATCTAGAACCCGTATAATAATAAATAAGAGTTTATTCCACGAGGAGGATGAAAAGTGAGTAATTTTATCAACGAAAATTTTATGCTTCAGAACCAAATTGCTAAGACTTTGTATTTTGATTATGTGAAGGATCTTCCAATTATCGATTATCACTGCCATATCAGCCCAAAAGAGATAGCTGAGAATAAGAAATATAAGGATATCACAGAAATATGGCTTGGTGGGGATCATTATAAATGGCGTGCCATCAGAGCTAATGGTGTTGAAGAAAAATATATTACTGGAGATGCATCAGCAAAAGAGAAGTTTATGAAATGGGCTGAAACTATGCCTTACCTCTTAGGTAACCCATTATATCACTGGACTCATCTTGAGTTAAAACGGTATTTTGGAATAGACGAAATCCTATCCCCAGAAACTGCCGAAGAAATATATGAAAAATGTAATAAATTGCTTGCAACAGATGAGTTGTCTGTAAGAGGTATAATTAAATCATCGAATGTAGAAGTAATATGTACTACAGACGATCCTATAGATAATCTTGAGTACCACAAGGCTATAAAAGAAGATAAAAGTTTTACGGTAAAAGTTATCCCAGCATTTAGACCCGACAAAGCAGTCAATATTAATGATGAGAATTTTACCTCATATATTAAGTCTTTAGAAAAAGCATCATATCAAAAAATATCATCTGTTGCTGAGCTTAAAGAAGCACTGGAAAGTCGTATTGAGTATTTCCATGAAAACGATTGTAGAGTATCTGACCATGCTCTTGAATGTGCTATTTACGCTCCTGCATCAGAAAGTACAATTGAAGAAATCTTCAGTAAAGTACTAAATGGACAAGAAGTTACCCAGTGTGAAATAGATCAATATAAAACACATATGTTAGTATTTTTTGGTCGTGAATATTCCAAACGTGGTTGGGTAATGCAGTTGCATTTAAATTCAATTCGAAATCTTAATACTAGAATGTACCAGAATCTAGGCCCGGATACCGGGTATGATGCTGCGGGAGATCCACTCCACGCAAAGGGTTTAGCAGCTTTGCTAAATGCTCTTGAAATAACAGGAGAACTTCCGAAAACCATTTTATATAGTTTGAATCCATACGATAATGAAGTGTTAGCAACGGTCATGGGATGCTTCCAGGGAAGTGAAACACCGGGCAAAATGCAACTTGGATCGGCTTGGTGGCATAATGACACAAAAGAAGGAATGGTCAATCAAATGACTGCATTGGCAAATCTGGGACTTTTAAGAAGATTTGTAGGAATGTTGACTGACTCAAGAAGTTTCTTATCTTACACAAGGCATGAGTATTTCAGAAGAATTGTCTGCAATCTGGTTGGGCAATGGGCTGAGGATGGCGAGGTACCTCTTGATATGCAATTATTAGGATCCATGGTCCAAGAAATATGTTATTATAATGCAAAGAATTATTTTGAGTTCTAAAATAATCCCATGTGGTACGGGTACAAATCAAGATTTGGGGTGATTTTTTGAGTCAAGCAGATATTATTTTCATCGAGATGTGTAAGGATATATTAGAAAATGGATTTAGTTCCGAAGGGCAGAGTGTTCGTCCAAAGTGGCAGGATGGCACTCCTGCCCATACAATTAAAAAGTTTTGCGTTGTTAATAGATACGATTTGACCAAAGAATTCCCCATCTTGACATTGAGGCCAACTAATTTTAAAGCCGCCATAGATGAGATTCTTTGGATATGGCAAAAAAAGTCAAACAATATCCAGGATCTAAACAGTCGTATTTGGGATTCTTGGGCTGATGAGAGTGGGTCCATTGGAAAAGCTTATGGATATCAACTGCAAATCAAACATAAGTACTCTGAAGGTGAGTTTGATCAAGTTGATAGAGTTCTATATGATTTAAAAAATAATCCATATAGCAGAAGGATTATTACGAACATATACAATCATGCAGACTTGCATGAGATGAATCTTTACCCATGTGCATACAGCGTTACTTTTAACGTAACGGGAAACAAGTTGAATGCTATTTTGAATCAGCGTTCACAGGATGTTTTGGTTGCTAACAACTGGAATGTAGTGCAGTATTCTATCCTAATTCATATGTTTGCTCAGGTTTCAGGACTTGTTCCTGGTGAGTTTGTTCATGTTATTGCTGATGCGCACATATATGACAGGCATATACCATTGATAGATACTTTAATAAACAGAGAACCATATCCTGCGCCTAAGCTTGTTATTAATCCTGAGATAAGGGATTTCTATGACTTTACAACCGAAGATTTCTCTCTTGTGAATTATATAGCAGGGGAGCAAATTAAAAAGATACCTGTAGCTGTATAGGACGGATTTTTAGTAAGGAACTGTTAGCTTTAATTGTACTTTGCCAGATACGAGGTGATTATATGCAGGAATGTATTATTATTGCGTCTGCTGATAAAAATTGGGGTATTGGATATCAAAATTCTCTTCTTGCAAGAATTCCTGAGGATATGAAGAATGTTTCAGGAAAAACAAAGGGAAATGTTATTGTGATGGGTAGGAAGACACTTGAGTCTTTTCCTGGAGGTAAGCCATTACCCGACCGAGTAAATATAGTTCTAACAACAAATACTAACTTTAAAGCTGATGGCGCGATTATTGTACATAGCATTGAAGAGCTTATGGATGAGTTAAAAAAGTATGATAAACACATTTATGTTTTTGGCGGTGAGAGTGTATACCGCCAATTGTTGCCTTATTGTAGAAAAGCATATATTACACGTTTTAATAAAAAATTCCTTGCCGACTCACATCTGCCTTGTTTTGATGAGCTTGAAGGTTGGAAGTTAGTAAATAAAGGTGAATGGCAGATAAGTAAAAAAGGTATTGAATACCGGTTCGATGAATACATAAGAGAATAGAAATAGATGGGGTAATGAGCAATAAGATATACAAGTGCTCAATGAATAATTTGGAGGTGTAGGTATGCAAAATAATACAATTACAATAACAGTGGAAGGCCGGAAGTTAAATGTTGAAAAGGGTAGTAGTATTGAAAGGGTAAAGGAAGGGTTCTATCCTAATAGTAATGTAATTATAGTGGCTGCATATGTAAATAATAAACTAAGGGAATTGACATATTCTATAACAGAGGAGTGTAATATATCTTTTGTGGATCTTTCATCTCAAGATGGAGTAAGGATATATCAAAGGAGCCTTACATTTTTACTGGTAAAGGCGTTTAGTGATGTATTTCCTGGAGAAACAATACAGATATGCCATTCAGTTAGCAAGGGTTTGTTTTTTGAGAGCTCTGTTAAAGGGCTAAATGAAAATGATGTACAAAACATTGAAACTCGTATGGAAGAGCTTGTTAAGAAAAATTTACCATTTATTAAACATACAATGTCTACTGAAGAAGCAAAACAGGTTTTTAAAGATAAAAACAGAATGGATAAATATGGAGCTATAAAACATCGAAAAAAACCTACTGTAAGCTTTTATTCATTTGATGGCATGGATGATTACTTTTATGGCTATATGGTTCCATCAAGTGGTTATCTGGCAATGTTCAAGTTAGAGTACGATAATGAAGGTATTGTTCTTATCTCACCAGGTATAACGCACCCTAACTCCTTAAAAGAACACAATATACCTCAAAAACTTTTTACAATATTTAGTGAATATAGTAATTGGATTAATATTTTGGGTGTAGAAAATGTAGGGAATTTAAACAATATTGTTGAATCAGGTAAGGCTGATGAATTTATTAGGATATCTGAAGCCCTTCATGAAAAGAAAATAGCAAGAATAGCTGACATGATTCACAGTAGAAAGGATAAACTAAAAATAATACTAATTGCGGGTCCGTCTTCATCAGGGAAAACCACATTTGCCCAAAGATTGTCAATCCAGCTTAGAGTCAATGGTCTGTTTCCTGTTAATATTTCTTTGGATGACTATTTCGTTAACAAGGATAGTACACCTTTGGATGAGAATGGCAAACCCGATTTTGAAGCTTTAGAAGCAATAGATCTAAAGCTATTCAACCAACAGTTAAATAGCCTTATAAATGGTGAAGAAGTAAGTATCCCAACTTACAATTTTCTTACTGGTAAAAGAGAATACAATAATAGGCTGCTCCAACTAAAAGAAGGTCAGGTTCTAGTTATTGAAGGAATTCATGGACTTAACCCAAGACTCACACAAGAAGTTAATGAAGATAGCAAGTTTAGAATATATATTAGTGCAATCACTTCAATGCGTATTGACAGACATAACAGAATCCCAACAACAGATCTCAGGTTTATCAGAAGAATCGTTAGAGACCACAGTTTCAGAGGTTGTTCTGCTGAAGAAACAATAAACCTATGGCCATCTGTTAGACGTGGTGAAGAGAAGAATATCTTCCCATTCCAGGAGCAAGCTGATGTCATGTTTAACTCATCGTTAATATATGAGCTTGGAGTGCTAAAGACATTAGCAGTACCATTACTCAAGGAAATAAAGCCCGATCAGCCTCAATATGCTGAAAGTAGAAGACTTATTGAGTTTTTAAGTTATTTCTTGGATTTTAAGAGTGATGAAATTCCTTCTAACTCAATACTTTGTGAATTTATAGGCGGATCCATTTTCCTTAAATAGCATAGAGTGCAATTTCAATATATAAGTTTGATATCACATATTGATCAACAAAGTATTTTTATTGTTTTTGATATGATTATGAGGATAAAGAATAGTGAGCTTTGCTTACTCGATATAGAAAATAAATACAGCATTAAAGGCGGTTTCTAGATGGAAGATAAAGTTACATTAATTGCAACAGCATTGTTTGGTGTAGAAGCTATAGTTAGAAGGGAGCTTCAATCTTTAGGTTATGAAGATATAGTTACCGAAGATGGGAAGGTAACATTCACTGCTCCTTTATCGGCGATTTGCAGATCAAACCTCTGGCTTAGGACAGCAGACAGAGTGTTTTTGAAGATTGGCGAGTTTAAAGCAACGACTTTTGACGAGCTTTTTGAAAACACAAAAAAACTTGATTGGGAGAGATGGTTGCCTAAAGATGCAACATTTCCTGTTACGGGAAGTTGTTTGCGCTCAACTCTTATGAGTATATCAGACTGTCAATCCATTATTAAAAAGGCAGTGGTGGAAAAACTAAAGCTCAAATATTCGTTAACTCTTTTTCCCGAAACCGGACCACGGTATAAAATAGTTTTTTGGATTTTAAAGGATGTAGTAACTATTGGAATTGATACCTCTGGAGACGGATTGCATAAAAGAGGATATAGAAGAAGACCGACATTTGCGCCCATTAAAGAAACTCTGGCAAGTGCTCTTTTATATATTAGCTTTTGGAATCCGGAAAAACCGTTGATAGATCCCTTTTGTGGCTCAGGAACTATACCAATAGAAGCGGCTTTAATGGGACTTAATATAGCACCGGGGTTAAATCGTTCCTTCGATGCTCAGTATTGGAAAAACATTGCTCCTACTTTATGGCAACAATCAATTGAAGAAGCTTGTGATGTTATGCAAAGAGAAAAACAGCTTAAAATATACGGATATGATATTGACGAGGATGCCATTGATGCATGTCGTTTTCATGCAAGAGAAGCTGAGGTGGATGAAGTAATTCACTTTCAAACAAGGGATATTAAAGAAAACTCATCGCGGTTTCAATACGGGGTTATTGTAACAAATCCACCATATGGCGAACGCATGGGAGACAAAAGCGAGAATATTTATCTTTATCAAGATATGGCGCATGTTTTTAATCAAAACTTTCAAACCTGGTCATATTATATTATTACATCAGATATGGATTTTGAAAAACATTTTAGTCGTCGGGCAAACAAAAAAAGAAAGCTATATAATGGTGGCATATTGTGTTATTATTATCAGTTTTATGGGCCAAGGCCGCCAAAATAATAAAAATTAGAACCCTATCGTTGATAGGGTTCGTTTTTTGCTTTAAATGCGATTTTGCATATCTAATTAATACTTCTAATAAAAGGGTGTTGGTGTTGGTGCATAAGGAGTATTGTAACGGTAATAGTAATACGGTCTGTCGTCTTGTTGTGGTTTATCTTCCACTATTTTGTCATGAGTTGTGCAATACTCACCATCATAAATTTCGTAATACCAGTCTTCTGGGTACGGATCGGTAGGAAAAGCAGGTTTATACTCGACAGGCCTACGAATGAAAACTCTTTCCTCAACCGTTTCTTCAGGACAAAATTCATGTGCAAGAACGGGTCTTCCATGTATGTCTTCACAGGAGGTGCATATTTTTGCTTTATAGTGAACTTCGCAATTATCACCGTAGTCAGGTTCAGTTCCTTCAATGAAGTATTCTTCTACAACCCTAGACCCTCTGGGATCCTGCCTGCATATATCAGTTGCAAGTTTCCCTGAATCCATGCATACTTGCCTTTTTACAATTTTTGATGGGATAGAAGAATAGAATGGAATTGGTTCCAGGTCGGCATGTATTTTTGACATTACTGTATTCCATATTATTTTAGCATTATTTGTCTCGGCTGACACAATGGAAATGGGGACTTGTTTATTATCATACCCATACCAAGTTGCTGCAGTATAATAAGGTGTCGTACCGCAGAGCCACTTATCAATACTTTTATCTGAAGTACCAGTTTTACCGGCAGTTGGTATTAGAACACCATCCTTGTTTTTAACGGCATATCCGATAGCTGTACCCTGTGATATTACATCCTGTAACATGTCATTCATTATAAAAGCCGTTTGTTCTGAATAAACTTTAGTTCCTTTAGGTTTATTTTCTAAAATCACATTTCCGTTTACATCTTCTATGGATGTGTAGAAATATGGGTTCCAATATACACCTTTATATGCAAAAACCGTAAAAGCAGAAGCCATTTCTAAAGGACTCATAAGATTTGTAAAGCCACCCATGGCTATTGATATTATTCCTTCATCTTCCCATCTTGGCATTCCCACCTTTTCTAGGTAGTTAAGACCTACTTTAAAAGTTGTGTGATCACGTAATGTAAGTGAAGACACAACGTTTCGGGATTGTTCAATACCTTTGCGAACTGTTGTTAAACCAAAATTCTTTACTTCAACATTCTTTGGATATATTTGTTCTCTTTCCTTCTCAGGAATGGACATATCATTTAGGCGCATATGTTGTGGCACGTCATCTATAATGGTTGCAGCAGTAATACGACCAGTTTCAATACCAGGTGCATATACTAAAATGGGCTTAATACTTGAACCAGGAGAGCGCTTCATTTGAGTTGCACGATTGAAAACACTTCCTTTTTTTTCTCCATATCCGCCATATAAACCACGGACGGCACCTGTTGAAGGGTCAATTACAACCATAGCTGCTTGTGGAATTTCTTCACGCCTTTTTGCCTCCTCGTTAACATCGGGGAAAAATGTATCATCGGTGAATACTTCATCAAGAGCATTTTGAACTTTTGGCTCGAGCGTTGTATATATACTAAGACCAGAATTATAAACCATATCTTCTGCAGTTTGAGTACTAATGCCTTTTTGTTCACTTAAGTCTTTAATAACAGACTTGACAACTTCATCTACAAAATATGATTGGGTACTTGTTTTAGTTTCTTTTCCTGCACTTGGGTTGTATACGAAATTAATCTTCTGCTGCATGGCTTGCTCGAATTCCATCTCAGATATCATGCCTTGCTCTAACATTAACCCAAGAATTGTATGTGTTCTTTCAATATTATTTTCAATATTCTCTTCACTGCTTGGAACATATCTAGTTGGCCAATTTGTTATTCCAGCAAGGGATGCACACTCAGCCAAGGATAAATCCCTTACATCCTTACCGTAATAAGCTTGAGCAGCTGTTTCAATTCCATAAATTGTACTACCGAAAGGAATAGTATTCAGGTATCTGGTTAGTATATCTTCTTTAGATAGCCCCTCCCTCTCAAGTTTAAGAGCTTGCCACATTTCTTGTATTTTCCTCTTAATAGTAATGTCTTTGTAACCGGTTAAATTCTTAACCATTTGCTGAGTAATAGTGCTACCACCCTGCAAGTTTTCTTCATTGTTTAAGGTGGCCTTAACACTATAATAGGAAGCAGAAATAAACCTCCTAAAGTCAACACCCGTATGCTCCCAAAAACGTTTGTCTTCTATGGCAATATAGGCGTTGATGAGGTTTTGAGGTATATCTACAAAATCAATCCAGACACGATTTTCATTACGTTTTAATTCTGCGAGAACATTTCCGTCAACATCGTAAATAAATGTATTAAACTTTGTTAGTTGCAAATCACTAGCACTTAACTCAGGTGTTGTGACAATATAACCATATATAAGACCCGAACCAAGACCACCAGCAATAAAGCACACCAAAATTGAGACGATTAGAATTAACTTCACAGCACCCCATAAAACCTTCAAAAAGTATAAAAGTGCTATGACGAACTTTGACTTTTCCTTTGGTGTGGCTACTTTAGGCTTTATTTTCTTATTTTTCTTATCTTTATTATCTTTCTTATCTTTCTTTCTTTTAAATATCTCTCTAATCTTATCTTTTATAGCTCTATATTTGGCTTTCATGTTTTCCTCCTAAAAAGGGTGTCGCTATTTGGAAAAGGTAACAATAGCATATAATTATACCAACGAACGGCAAATTCAGTACGTTAGTATGGCTGTAATTATCCAATAAAGGACAGCCTTTTATAGATGATAACATTATAACATAAAATTACAAAGACAAAAGTTTTTTTTAGATTACACTGGAACTTCGGGGAATAATTCATTATAATTGTAAAGTAATTACTATATAATATATTTGTTTGAAATATTACTATACTTTTTGTCTTGTTAGGTATTCTTAGATGTAATAGGTTTTAAGTTCTGCACAATATATTAATCTGTCAGTTCAATTCAAAGTGGGGGTTGTATGGAAATAAAGGTTGGTGAAATAATAAGGGCAAAGCGAGAGGAGCATAACATATCTCTTGGAGACTTAGCAAAAGAATTAGGCATCTCGTCGGGTTATTTGTCGCAAATTGAAAATGGTAAAAAGACCAATCCAAGCAGTGAAATAATTTTAAAGATAGTAGAATTGTTGGATATTGATTTAGCAATGTTACTTGGTGTAGATACCAACGAAGAAAATTATCTTGTGAAAATTCCATCTTTAATTAAGTTGACTTTAGCAAAAGACAGGTATAATAAGGTGTTAGAGGAACAGGACGTTTTAAAACAATACTGCAAATTAACAGAGAGTATATTTGATGCGAAATATCTACTTGACGATCACAATTTATATAGAATGTTTCTTAATGATATGTTAGCCGAGGTTGAATCATTGGCGAAAAGGTATATGAGCATCAAGAAACTAATTGACGACAAACTGCATTCAGAGGCCTAGCCCTTGCATAAGGCATTTCGTATATGATATAATTGTACGGTACATAAAGGAATTATCGATAGGAGGATAACTATGAAGCATATACAAACATTGAATGGAAACTCTTTAAACAAAGATTTGAAAAAGGTTGGATGCGGCGAATGTCAGACATCTTGTCAATCAGCTTGTAAGACTTCCTGTACAGTCGCCAATCAGAAATGTGAAAGAAAATAATAATAAAAAATGAAATTGGGGCTGCAAAGCCCTTTTTGTTTGACATATTTTAAGGAGTAGAGTTAATGATTCATCAATTTAAAATATTAGATATGCATATGGTATTAGATGTGAATAGCGGTGCAGTGCACATACTTGATGATATGGCAAGTAATGTGCTGTCATGTTTTAATGAAAAAGGTGAGATAGTAGATGAAAAAATAAATTCTCTTGAACAAGAGTATGGACAAGAAAGCATCGCTGAAGCAATATCAGAACTAGAGAGTTTAAAAAATCAAGGTCTATTATTTTCAGATGATCCATACGAGAAAGTATTTTCTCACATGGAAAGCCCGACAGTCGTTAAGGCATTATGTCTTCATATGGCCCATGACTGTAATTTAAGGTGCAAATACTGCTTTGCAGGTGAAGGAAATTATCATGGTGAAGTATCTAAGATGCCTATTGAGGTTGCAAAGAAAGCTATAGATTTTGTTATTGAAAATTCCGGTAACAGAAGAAATATCGAGATAGATTTTTTTGGTGGTGAACCGCTGTTAAATCTTAAAGCAATCCAGGATACAGTTGATTACGCAAGAGAAAAAGAAAAAAGCACAAATAAGCATTTCCGTTTTACCACCACCACTAATGGTTTACTACTTGATGAGAAAACAATGGAGTATCTTAATGATACTATGGATAATATTGTACTGAGTTTAGATGGCCGCAAGTTAATACATGATTCTATGAGAGTTAGACGCGATGGAAGTGGCAGTTATGACTCAATAATACCAAAATTTCAGAAAATGGCATCCACACGGAAAGACAAGGATTATTATGTTCGTGGCACATTCACAGCGAACAACTTGGATTTTTCAGAAGATGTACTACATATGGTGGATTTAGGATTTGACCAGCTTTCTATTGAGCCAGTAGTCCTTCCTGATGGTTCTGGACTTGAAATTAAGAAAGAGCACCTTGAAGAAATATTTTCAGAATATGAGAAACTCGCACGTGAAATATTAAATTTAAGAGAACAAGGTAAGTGGGTTAACTTTTTCCACTTTATGATAGATCTCGAAGGTGGACCATGTGTTGCTAAAAGACTTAGGGGTTGCGGTACTGGAACTGAATATCTAGCTGTAACACCAAAGGGTGATTTGTACCCATGTCATCAGTTCGTAGGTATTGATGATTTCAAGATGGGAAATGTGTTTAGTGGAATTGACAGACCTGAAATTGCTGAATCTTTTAAAAAAATAAATGTATATACAAAGGAAAAGTGCAAATCTTGCTGGGCGAAGTTCTATTGTAGCGGTGGATGTGTGGCAAATGCATGGAATTTCCATAAAGATTTATCAGGTGTTTATGAAATAGGGTGTGAGCTTCAAAAAAAGAGAGTTGAGTGCGCTTTATGGCTTAAAGCCCAAGAGTTAATTGGCTAATTGAGTAGTTTGTATATAAATATTCGCAAGGAGTGGTTGATTGGTTACTTTAAAGGATGTAAAAAAAAACGAGGAAGTTAATACACTTCTAAGATTGGCTCAGAAACTGTTAGAGATACGAGGCTTTACAGAACACTCATTTCGGCATGTGGGCATAACTTCAAACAATGCTGGCATAATACTCCAAAAGCTAAATCATGATGAAAGAGAAGTTGAGCTTGCACGTATCGCAGGCTATTTACACGATATTGGAAACGCAGTAAACCGTATGGATCATGCAAATACCGGCGCGTATTTAGCATATAATATTTTGACTGGTATGGGCATGGGGTATGAAGAAGCTGGCTTGATTATGCAGGCAATAGGGAATCATGACGAGGGCAGCGGTACTGCTGTAAGTAATATTTCTGCCGCATTAATACTTGCGGATAAATCCGATGTCCATAGAAGCCGCGTCATGAATCAAGATATTTCAACATTTGATATACATGATAGAGTGAACTACGCAGTAGTTAAATCCGATTTGTTAGTAGATACGGAAAATATGAAAACAATATTACAATTAGATATAGATACAGAGATCTGTCCTGTTATGGATTATTTTGAGATATTTTTAGACAGGATGAAAATGAACCGTAGAGCAGCAGATTTTCTTGGGATGAAGTTTGAATTGGTTATTAACAAAAATCAACTTTTATAGTGAAATAATGTAATATAAACTAAATCTTTATTGACCTCCTGTTAATAAAGAGATTATAATAGCATAAGCGGATGACAAAAGGAGGAGGGTACGTCATGAGAAATAACAGCATACTTAAGCTAATTATAGTTATTCTTGTGATTGCTACATGTGCAGTCTTAGCATATAACGAGGTAAGGAATGACACTATTCGTACAGGGATAGATATACGTGGTGGTGTAAGTGCAATATTAGAACCCGATATAGCTAAAGGCTCACTTTCGGACCAAGATATAGATAAGGGTCTGGAATCAGCAAAAACAATTCTTGGAAAGAGATTAGATGCAAAAAATATATTTGATAGAAGTATAAACGTTGACACAGGAAATGATAGGATTACTGTGGAAATACCATGGGCAGCTGGTGAAACTAATTTTAATCCACAGGATACTATAAACGAACTTGGGAAAACAGCTCTATTAACATTTCAAGAGGTAGATAGAACATTAGTTGATGAATTTGGGAGATATCTTCCTACTGGTAAGATAATTCTTCAGGGAACTCAGGTTAAAGATGCATACCCGGCAGCAGATGAAACAATGGGATGGGTTGTGGCCCTTGAGTTGGATCCTTCTGGAACAGAAGCTTTTGCAGAAGCCACAGGCCGCCTTAAAGATCAGCCAATTGCAATATTTATGGATGAACAGTTCATATCAGCTCCTATAGTAAACGATAGAATAGATGGTGGGAATGCTGTTATTACAGGTCAGGCTAATGCAACAGAAGCAGCTGAGCTTGCTGCAACAATTCGTTCGGGTTCATTACCATTTAGACTTATTGCAACAAAAGTAGATTCAATAAGCCCACAACTTGGAGAAGGGGCTATGAATGTTGCAGTTAATGCGGGTATTGTAGCATTCTTTCTTATTTGCTTATTTATGATTTTAGTATATAGACTTCCAGGGCTAATAGCTAATATTGCTCTATTAGGATTAGTTACTCTAACAATATTATGTATTGCATGGACGGGTATTTCAATTACTTTGCCCGGAATTGGCGGAATTATACTCTCGGTTGGAATGGGTGTTGATGCCAATGTCATAATTTTTGAGAGAATAAAAGAGGAACTTCGTGCTGGGAAAACACTAAGAGCTGCTATTGAACAAGGCTTCAGTCGTGCATTCACATCTGTTTTAGACTCAAACGTAACAACACTAATAACAGCAGTTGTGCTGTACATAATGGGTTCTGGACCAATAAAGGGGTTCGCATTAACNCTTGGTGTTGGTGTTGTTTTTAGCTTNTTGACCGCAGTGACTGCAACCAAGCTCATGCTTCAAGGTGTAACAGGCATAAAAGCTTTTCAGAATAAATGGCTGTATGGAGTAACTGGAGGTAAATAAAATGAAAAACTTGAATATAGTAAAGCACCAGAATAAATATTTTGTTATATCTTTAATCGTTATCGCAATTGGTATAGTCTTTTATTTTATTAACGGTGTTCAGTTAGACATTCAATTCAGCGGTGGAACAAGAATAATGATAGAAACAAATAGTGAAGTGGATGCAAATCTGGCTAATGAGATTATAGAAAAGGCCCTTGGAAAATCCGTTACTTCCCAAACGCAAAAAACCAATAACCCAAGCAATGAGGACGAAATTATTCATATGCTAAGATTGGATATTGCGAGCGATGAAACCCTTACAGACCAGGAGAGAGACCTGGTAATAGATATCATTACAGAAAATTTTGACGTAACAGAGGGTGGAAATCAGGAAATGGTAAGTGTTGAGCCAAGTATAGGTCGTGAAACACTGTTAAATGGTCTAAAGGCAATTGTTATATCTTCTGTATTAATTATTGGATATGTCACATGGAGATTTAGTGCCATACATGGTTTATCAGCAGCTATTACTGCGATAATTGCCCTTGTTCATGATATATTGATTGTTATGGCGATATACCCCATATTCCGACTCCCAGTTGGAGAGGTATTTATTTCTGCAGCACTAACCATCATTGGATA
>JGI24708J26588_10000909_pt1 | contig 24040 bp, 20 predicted proteins | sample BioPla1DNA2_FD_26588 | JGI IMG/M metagenome (IMG submission 26588) | reverse complement strand
CCCTTACGGGTCACCATATCATGGGTGATTAGCTCAGCTGGGAGAGCGCCTGCCTTACAAGCAGGATGTCGGCAGTTCGATCCTGTCATCGCCCACCATTTTAATAATTTTGTACGGCCCGGTGGTTCAGTTGGTTAGAATGCCGCCCTGTCACGGCGGAGGTCGAGGGTTCGAGTCCCTTCCGGGTCGCCATTTTTTTTATCAGCTCTGCGCTGATGTTCACATGCCTCGGTAGCTCAGTCGGTAGAGCAGAGGACTGAAAATCCTCGTGTCGGCAGTTCGATTCTGCCCTGAGGCACCATCTAAAAGCTGGCTTAGCTCAATTGGTAGAGCAGCTGACTTGTAATCAGCAGGTTGGGGGTTCAATTCCTCTAGCCAGCTCCATATGCGGGTGTAGCTCAATGGTAGAGCCCTAGCCTTCCAAGCTAGTCACGTGGGTTCGATTCCCATCACCCGCTCCAACGAATTAACCCCCCTCAGTATTCTGAGGGGGGTTAATTAAGTTCCTTCATTAATATTGGAAGTAACCAAGACAAGTTTGACAATGCTATTATTTTTTTGCTGCTGTTTTAAATTTGTAACCTATATACAAGCATAGTAGCCATACAGGTGCAATATACAACGAGAACCGCATATCAGGCAAGAAGGCCATAATAACGACAACAAGAGCTAAAAAAGCCAAACAGATATACGATGTAAGAGGATATAACGGCATTTTAAACAATAGCTGTTTATTGGGCTGTTCTCTGTTTTTACGAAACTTTATCTGTACAAGTAAAATAATCGCCCAATTGATAATAATGGAAATTGTAGCTACCGCCATTAAATATAGAAATACCTTTTCGGGGTTTAAATAACTTAATAATACCGTAAAGAGTGTAAACACTGTGGAAACTAATATCGCAACGACTGGTGTACCCGATGAATTTAGCTTACCAAAGATTTTCGGAGCATTGCCTTGTGCCGCCAAACCATATAACATTCTGCCATTACTATATAATGCACTATTATAAGCAGATAATGCTGCTGTAAGAACTACAAAATTTAACAAGTTAGCTGCTGAGGGGATGCCTACATGGGAAAAGATCTGAACAAAAGGACTGCCTACCGCCGACATTTCATCCCAAGGGAATATTGCTAAAATGACCCCCATAGCCCCTACATAAAACAGTAAAATTCTCCATACGACCTGGTTAATGGCTTGTGGAATCGTTTTGCGAGGGTTTTCAGCTTCACCAGCGGTAATTCCAACTAGCTCTATACCACCAAATGAGAACATGACTAAAACTAATGACATAATAATTCCCTGTATGCCATTTGGCAAAAAACCGCCGTGCGTCCACAAATTACTAATACCAATAGGTTGTCCGCCATTACCAACACCAAAAGCGATCATTGCGATACCAAAAACGATCATACCAATTATTGCTAAAACCTTGATGATAGCAAACCAAAATTCAAACTCTCCAAAGGCTTTTACATTAACCAAATTAATGGAGGTAATAACTATTAAACATACCAGTGCCGAAACCCATGTTGGAATATCAGGGTACCAATAATTAATATAGGTACCTACAACCGATAATTCGACCATAGCAACGACCACATAATTAAACCAATAATTCCATCCCGCTATAAAGCCTGGAAGTTCGCCCCAATATTGATATGCAAATTGACTGAACGAACCTGACACCGGATGTTCGACACACATTTCACCCAAAGCTCGCATGATAAAAAATATTATAATGCCACCGATTAAATAAGATAAAGTAATAGCTGGTCCGGCCATTTTTACTACCGCTGTTGAACCGTAAAACAGCCCTGTGCCAATGGCTCCTCCCAGCGCAATCATTTGAATGTGACGATTCTTGAGGCCACGTTCTACTTGGTTATTTGAATTATTAATATCCAACACAGCTACCCCTTTTACACTTACTCTTCTTCAACAGGTATTGAGAAGGTTCTTTTTTCCGTATTGATGACGATGTTAGCTTCCACCCGACTCACCCCTGGTATAGCCATAAGTGAATCAATGACAAAGTCCTTGTAAGTCTGCATATCTTTAGCAACAACTTTTAGAAGATAGTCTGGATTACCAGTAATAGCATAGCATTCAAGCACTTGTGGAATCTTATTAATTTGCTGTAAGAAAAAATTAGTAGTTTCTCTGGTAAGTGGAGACAAAGCTATCATAATAAATGCAGTCGTTTCCATACCGAGTCTTTTTTCATCAACAATGGTAGTAAATTGTTTGATAACACCTGATTCTTTTAGATTCTTTGTTCTTGTCAAACATGTTGATGTAGACAAACCAACTAATTTTGATAAATCCAAATTAGATATTGAAGAATCTTGTTGTAAAGCACTTATAATCGCTTTATCATATTTATCAAGTGCCATTTTATTATAATTCTCCTTTCTGCTAAAAATACAAAATTATATGTGGTCATTGTTACATAATGCAACATTTTATGCTATTTTGTCAACTGTTTTGAATAGAATGTGAGAAAAGTATAATGCCCGCATTTACTCTTTTCTATCGGCTAGGATATTTTTCAGTATAATACTCATACTAAAATTGAAAGGAGTGTTTGATTATGCTGGAGAATAGGGCAATAGAAATTATTAGTTCTCCTAGGTTCATAGAAGTTACCTATAATGGCCAGCCGGTTTGGATTGAGTCGGTAGACAAACGGACGGATTTGGCGGTTGTCATGCCTTGCGGTAGTGATGAAAAGATCGAAGTACCGCTTGATGAACTTGTTGAAGAATTGGAGTTATGATACGCAAGTTATTTCTGTATATTAAATGTAGACAAGTAGAAAAACCGGAACCGAATTAAATCGGTTCCGGTTTATTTTGGCTTATAGGAGGAAGATTATTGCGAAACGCGATAGTAGACTGGAAAGTCTTTCTCCAAGTATTTACGTATAGCGAAATTATAAGTAACGGCATGATATAATAATTAGATAACATGCTTAGCGCTAAGAAGGGATTTTTTATGTTGACAGACGGACAGATCAGATCAGAAGCAGCCTTGGGCTCGTCGTACACAAGAGGATGCCAGTATCACCGAGATGGCTATGTGCGTGAAGTGAATTTTTATCCCGATGAACGGATTTTCCAGGCCCGCGTTCAGGGGCGCGAGCTGTATACCATAAATGTAAAGCTTGATGCCCAAGATAAAATTAAAAAGTTTGATTGTGATTGCCCCGCCTTTTATAGCTATAACGGGGCATGCAAGCATATTATCGCTGTATTAAAGTCTATTCAAAAGGATTGGGCAAACTATTTCGAACCTGGAAATGTGCCTCTTACCTCGGCCACCCAAAAACTACTGAATTTTTTCAAGAAAAATGCCGTAAGCGAGGTTAAACAAAGTCCTGATATTTCTGTTAAGTTAGCAGTAAAGTTTAACTTTAATAGTCAGTCGAACAGAACGGCGTGCTGGTTAGAATTTCTCATTGGCAATGGTAGAATGTATGTCCTGAGAAACATTCCCCAGTTGCTGGCAGCTCTCGAGAATAGTCAAGAAATTGTCTATGGTAAAAGCTTTACATTACAGCCTTCCAATATGAAATTCGATGAATATTCTGAGCGCCTGCTAAAAATTCTCAATGATGCTTATACAGAGGAAAAACAGCGAGAAACTTGGAGTTATTATGCAGCGGCAGGCTCGGTATTCGCAGATCCCAGACAATTTAAACTGACTAATTCAAGTTTGCGCCAATTTTTTGATGCTATGGGGGAGCAGCCGTTTAACGCCGTCATAAATCACAAAGAAATAGCCGCCCTGCAAATAACAAGCGCCCGACCGCCACTGAGACTCCTTGTTAATGCGATTGATGGTGGACTTAAGTTGGAACTTGATCGTCCTGATCAGCTTATGTACGGGTTGGACGCCGACTGCAATTATTTATATTATGATAAGGTAATTTACAAGGTTGATAAGGAATTTGCAACCTACATAAAACCGCTTATCAAGTGCTTTAGCGAAACCCGTAAACCGGCAATAAGCATCCCTACTGCGGCTATTTCGGATTTTCACTCCGCAATGTTACCGGCCTTGGAAAGAATTGTCCCTGTCAAGATAGACGAAATGCTGTTTAAGAGATTCTATAAGCAGCCTTTAGAGAAATCTGTTTATTTAGACAAGGCTGGCGTTGGGATGAGTGCTCGAGTCGAATTTCGATATGGTGAGGTTATAATCAATCCTGGCGATGCTGCGGCCCAAGATCAGATTGCATTTAATGATAAATGGGTTCTGCGATCATTCGTCGATGAGAATAAGCTAATAGACCTTTTTACTGCTTATGGCTTTAAATGGGTTGACGGAGAACTGACTCAAACTGACGAAGAAGCAACCTATTGTTTTTTGCAGGAGGGGCTGCCAGAGTTAAGGGATATCGCTGAAGTTTTTTATTCGGACGATTTCAAGAATATAAAAATTCGCCCTACCGGGCGTATTGTAGCCGGTATCAGGCTAAACAGCGAAAGCGATTTATTGGAACTATCATTACAGTACCAAAATATGAATGCAAAAGAACTCATTGAGCTCCTAGCAGCCTATAAACTCAAAAAACGGTATTATCGTCTTCCTGAAGGCGGGTTTATACCGCTTGATTCTAGCGAATTCGAAGCAGTTGCCGGGCTAGTTGCAGATCTTGGCCTCCGTCTAGCTGATATCGAGAAAGATGTAATTGAGCTGCCCAAATATCGCGCTTTGTATTTGGATAGCTTAGCGCGAGAAATGGATGATTTTGAGTTGGAACGAAGTAGCACCTTTAAGAGAATGGTGCAGGATATTCGTGAACCGGCTGATATAGATTATGCTGTTCCGGAAAATATTTGCGGCAAGTTGAGAGGGTATCAAAAAACCGGCTTTAAATGGCTGAAAACATTAGCCAGTTATGGTCTAGGCGGAATTTTAGCTGATGACATGGGACTGGGAAAAACACTGCAGGTTCTTACTTTTATCCTATCTGAGAAAAAAGAGGAGACTCAGCCCTCATTAGTTATCGCCCCTACCTCGTTAGTGTATAATTGGCAGGACGAGGCTGCCAAATTTACTCCAAGTCTAAACGTCCTTGTACTCTCTGGTTCTCAAGAAGAGAGGCTAGACAAGTTTGACGAAATTGATCAGGCCGATATAGTTGTTACTTCGTATGGTATGGTCAAACGCGATATTGAATTCTATAAAACTAAACGCTTTAAATACTGTTTCATTGACGAGGCCCAGCATGTTAAAAATCCCAACACCCTTAATGCTAAAGCGGTAAAAAGAATCAGGGCAAAATGTTATTTTGCCCTAACTGGGACGCCTATCGAAAATACCCTGACCGAATTGTGGTCAATTTTTGACTTTATCATGCCAGGTTATCTAAGATCTCACAAAGCATTCGTTGCTAGATTTGAGGCGCCGATTGTTAGAAATGGCGATGAAAAAGCCTTGCATGAGCTAAGCCGCCATATCAAGCCCTTCATTTTGCGGCGGATGAAAAAAACAGTGCTCAAAGAATTGCCGGAGAAGATTGAAAGTAAGATGAGCAGTGAGATGACTGAGGAACAGGCAAAAGTTTATGCTGCTTGGTTAGTTAAGGCGCGTACTGAATTTGAAAATGAGTTAAAGGCAAACGGCATGGAGAAAAGTCATATTAAGATATTATCGCTATTAACTCGCTTACGGCAGCTCTGCTGTCACCCTGCGCTTTTTATTGATAACTATTCCGGCGGCAGCGGCAAACTGGATATGCTGCAGGAGATATTGAAAGATGCTGTGAGCGGCGGCCATCGGGTTTTATTATTTTCTCAATTCACCGGTATGCTGGATTTGATCAAGCAAGAACTAAATGCTCTTGAAATGTCTTACTACTATCTGGATGGGTCTACTAAAGCCGAGGAACGAATGCGGCTTGTTAAGGCTTTCAACGCCGGTGATAAAGATGTTTTTCTTATATCGCTTAAGGCAGGCGGGACTGGTCTAAACCTAACGGGCGCCGATGTTGTAATTCATTTTGACCCGTGGTGGAATCCGGCGGTTGAAGACCAGGCTACCGACAGAGCTTATCGCATCGGGCAGAAGAATGTTGTGCAGGTTTATAAGCTGATTGCTAAAAATACAATTGAGGAAAAGATTTATGAGCTGCAGCAAAGGAAGAAACAAATGATTGATACGCTTATAAAACCTGGGGAAAATTTCTTGAACAAAATGTCTGAAGAAGAAATTCGGAACCTATTTGCCGAATAGATTATCATCTGGCAGACTGTCCATTTTAACCGTCAGCTTCGGCAATGCCTGCCTAACGGCTTCCTGGCAGGCTCTCTCAAGGGGAACAACAGTATCGCGGAAAACTGTACGCTGAACAATCCGGTCGTCTAACCATTTATCCTGCGAAGGCATATAAACAGAATAATTCATTAAAACGGTAGCCACTGTATCAGTCGGCTTTATATCAGAGGCCAGACGGGCTTTAGTATAGGGTGGATCATAAAAGCACTGCAGCTCGATTAGAACAACGCAGCCCCCATCTAATTGCCCAATTTTTTTTGCTAGTTCTTTGCGATTTACGGTTTTGCTTCCATCAAAAACTACGGCAAAATATCGATCAGCTAGATAATCATCAACCATTTTACAAGTGTTTTTGTTTACATCTGCAGGTAGCCATGTGGCTGAAGAATAGGTAGAGATAACAGCCAAGTTTGGACTTGCTGACGCACATTGGCCTATTAAAAATAAGGCAAGCAATAAAAGTAGTAAAATCCGGGTCATACTGGAAACCTCCTTTTTAGCAACTATATTTTTCCTGCTACGATTTATATGTCGAATATTGATATATCATGTTTTTAATGAGAAAGGGTTGACTTAAAAACATTTTGGGGCCTAATTTAAAGTTTACTTGGGCAGAATAGTAATGATTGGCTAGGTTACAGCAGGATAGCACAGGAAAATTTAGCCGTAGAAGTGGAGGGATAATATGCTACCAGAAAAATTTCACCAGATTCTTAAACATGAAGGTGTTGTCGCAATTGCTACCCAGGGATCGGACGGGCCGCATTTGGTCAATTCATGGAATAGTTATATTGAGGTAGCTGGAGATAAGTTGCTTATCCCGGCCGGTTATATGAATGAAACGGAAGATAATATTGCTAAGAATAATAAGGTGCAGCTCACTGTTGGAAGCAAAGAAGTTGAAGGCTTTAACGGACCAGGAACGGGTTTCCTAGTCAAAGGTACCGCCAAGTTTATAAAGTCAGGAGCAGAATATGAAGCAATGAAAAAACGGTTTCCTTGGATACGGGCAGTTTTAGAAGTTACTGTTGATAATGCAAATCAGACACTTTGATAATATCTTTATAAATATTGTGTGTGAAAAAGCGGCCGCCTTGCCGGTTAAACCGACAGGTGCCGCTTTTATTGTAGAGATATAAGCTTATAGACTAAGGAAAATTAGATTAATTAAAAAGATTTTTTATGACAAGAATTCAAGGAATTTGTCAAAATAGGAAGAAAGAAGAAATATGTATAAGTCTTATGTGTAATGTCTAATCGAAGGGGAGCGGACTAATATGCCTGTCTCAATTCGTCATCAACTGATGATTATTATAAGTTTGCTAATAGTTATCACACTTGCCGCCGTTCTCACAATTAGCTACTGGTTGGTTTCAGTAGATTATGAAAAGAAAATGCAGCAAAATAATTCTATGATGGCGGAGAGCCTGGCATCAAACATTTCCCAATTTATGCAAAATGCTTACAGCATTAACGGTTTGATGGCCAAAAATCACTGTCTTATTAATTCTGATCAGGAGGAACGGCAAAAATTAGTTTCTGATATTGTATGGCAGTATCCTTACTTTCAGGTTGTAGCTGTTCACAATCTTAACGGCGATCAAATAGTTCGTTCAAGCGGACCGTTGGGTAACCGGGCGGAAAGATGGTGGTTTAAGAAATTCATGACTGAAAGGCAGTCATATATATCAAGTACATACTATTCGCTAAGTTCGGGGTCACCTATTACGAGTATTATTCACGGCATTTATGATGATGACCGCCGCCTTGTGGGCGTGCTAATGGCTGACATGGAAATCAGAAAGCTGCAGCAAATGGTTGATAGCTTTAGCTCGGATGACGGCAGTTATGCCTATTTGCTAGACGACTCAGGAATTGCAGTTGCTCATCCCGATAGGAAACAGGTCGCAGAGCTTTATAATTATAAAACAATGAAAAAGAAGGTAGCGCTGCGCGACGCTGACGGCCGCCTGTTAACAGACGAAAAAAATAACGAAATCACCCAGGAAATAAGCTTTGAAGTTGCACCTTCCCTGCAGGCTATTGTTGCCAGCGTTATGGCCGGAGGAACCGGAGTAGGTGAATACACCGATCTAAACGGTGATGATTATGTGTGTGCTTATAGGATAGTTCCAATCCCGGGTTCGCAGCCCTGGAGTCTTATTGTTGTTCAAAAGAAGAGTACTGCGTTGGCTTTTATGAGAGATGTAACTATAAAGACTACGCTTGTCGGTATTATAGTTTTGGCACTATCAGCACTGCTAACGCGTTGGTTTTCGCGGCGAATTACCAACCCCTTAACTAACATTGTTGAAGCAACTAACAAAATAAAAAGTGGCGACTTAGCAGTGCACCTTACCGGCAATTCTTCAAATGAAATTGGAATTTTAGCGGCCAACTTCAATCAGATGGTAAGCGAACTACGGTTGCATCGTGAAAGAGTGGAAGACTTAGTTTCTGACCGGACAGCCGAGTTGGCGGTTGCCAATCAGGAAATGGAAGCTATGAACGAGGAACTTGCTGCCATTAACGATACGCTCGGTGAGACGAATAACCGTTTAAGGGAAGAAAATGAGGTTAGACGGCAGACCGAAGAAAATCTCCTACTGCGAGAACGCCAATATCGGGCAACAACTAGCCTGCTGACCCGGCCAATCACCGAGATGGAAGAACTTATGGAGACTATAATGCGTAACGCCGTCCAGCTGCTTAAGGCCGACTCAGGCTATATTGGGCTATCTGATGAGAAAGGAAAAGAGTTTTACATACACTATGGGATCGGTATTGATGAATCACGTATTATGGAGCCTCAGCCTATTGGATTAGGAATGCAAGGCCATGTATATAAGACCGGTAAGTTATTTTACATTGAGGATTATAGAAACTATCCTCATCGAATTAATGATGAAAGATTAGACCGCTCAACGACCGTCATTATGGTGCCGCTTAAACAAGCCGGCAAGGTTAAGGGTATCCTAGCTGTAAGCTGGCTCGATATAATCCACCCTGTTAGTGAGGACGATTTAGAAGTATTAAGCCAGTTTGGCGACTTGGCTGCAGTAGCTATAGAACGGGCGAGTACGCATGCGAAGATCAGCCAGATGGCCTACCATGATGCACTGACAGGCTTGCCCAATCGTGCTAGTTTGAACTTGTTTTTGGAAGCAGAAATGGAAAAAGCACGCTGCGGTGAGGCTAGCGGTGTCATTTTACTCGTCGATATCGATGAACTGAAGTCAGTGAACGATAATTTTGGTCATTCTTTCGGCGATAATATTATAATGGCAGTCTGCATGAATCTCGTGCGTGCTTTTGGGGAAACGGCTCGGGTGTTCTGTGTCGGCGGCGATGAATTTGTAATTGTCCTACCTGGGCAATTCAGCCGGGAAAAGACTGTCCAAATCGCAGATAAGGTAATAGGAGTGCTTTGTCAGGAGTATGAGGTGTCAGAAGATAAAATCCATATGTCAGCCAGTGCCGGGGTAGTGTTCTATCCTGAAGACGGTGAAACGGCAGAGGACATTCTAATGAAGGCTGATAGCGCAATGTTTGCTGCTAAGAAGGCAGGAAAAAATTGCTGGCGGTTTTATGAACCTATCTTGCTTCAGGAAGCATACGAAACGATGATGCTGACAAACAGTCTGCGCCGCGCCTTGGAGCGGGGAGAACTTTCGCTTAATTATCAGCCGCAAATGAATCCAGACGGTGAATATCTCGTCGGTTTTGAGGCGCTACTTCGTTGGAACAGCCAGGAGCATGGGTGGGTTTCCCCAGCTCGATTCATTCCTTTAGCCGAGCAAAGCGGCCTTATCTTACCAATCGGTCAATGGGTGCTGAGAGAAACTTGCCGGTTTGCTAAACGCTTAGCTGATATGGGTAAGGAGCATATCTTGGTTTCGGTCAATATTTCGCCGCGTCAGCTAATGGCAGATGATTTTGTTGATTCTGTGCGCACGTGCATCCAAGCTGCCGGGGTAGATCCAGGACAAATTCAGCTTGAAATTACCGAAAGCGTTCTGATTGAGTCTATCGAAGACAGTGTAAAAAAGCTTTGCCGATTAAGGTCACTTGGAGTGACGCTAGCGCTTGATGATTTTGGCACAGGATATTCCTCGTTAACTTATTTAAGAAACCTGCCGGTAGGAGTACTAAAGATCGATAAGTCTTTTATTGATAAGGTAGAAGACGATGTAATACAGCTGCACATGGTAGGCTCCATTATTGATCTAGGACACTCACTAGGATTGTCTATTGTAGCTGAAGGTGTAGAGACAGAGGAACAGCTGAGGCTATTAAGGTATTGCGGTTGCGATTGTATTCAAGGCTATATATATAGTCGCCCCATTCCAGAGGAGGCTGCTATAGACTTTCTGACTAGTCATTGAATATTTATAATAACTTTATAAAGGTTAGTCCTTGCTAATTTGCTGAAAGTCAGTTAAATTAGGAGGGGCTAACCTTTTCGCTAGATGGAGGTAAACATGAGTATCCAAATTTTTGGGGTTAAGAAGTGCCAGGAAACACGAAAAGCTGAGCGCTTTTTTAAAGAACGCTCAATACCTTATCATTTTGTTGATCTGACGGTACGCGGGCTGAGTAAAGGCGAGTTAGATAAAGTAAAGGCTGTTATCGGTCTGGAGAATCTAATTGATAAGACCGGCAAAGAATATGCAAAACGTAATCTTAAATATATAGCTCATAATATCGAGGAAATGCTACTAAATTATCCTTTGCTATTTCGAACGCCTATAGTTCGGAATGGGTCTAAGACAACGGTGGGATATTGCCCAGATGTGTGGCAAAATTGGCTAATTGGAGGAAAGATATGAAAATTAAAGTACCAAACAAAATTACCAAAGAGGTTGAAGAATTATGCCATAGAATTAATGAGGACCGCCAGCCTGTATACGTAACTGTTGACACTACCGTTCCGGCTAGCCAAGACACAGACTGTATTAAAAATGTAGCCCTGAAAATTGTGAAAGATGGCGGCGATTTCCAGTTCGGCTGGGCTATTTGGGAATGGCCGTCGGTAATGCTTGAAGCGGAATTCTGGGTGGTGTGGGTAAACCATGACGGACAGCTAATTGACGTTACCCCGCGTGGCAGAGGCGATAAAATTCTGTTTATTTCAGATGACAAGACAAACTTTGAGGGGAAACCGATTGATAGTATTCTACAGCCAATCCTAGATCATCCGCTTATCATGCAATATATCGAAATTAATCAACAAATCTGGCAGAGAACTGACGCGCTGACAGCAGCCGGAAAAAGTGAAATGGCTATCTGTGAAGTTGTTGCGCCGTTAATTGAACAAAAAGACGCTTTAGAGAAAGAAATTGATGAAACACTATCAGGCGGAGTAGGCCGCAATGATTTATGTCCATGCGGCAGTGGCAAGAAATTCAAAAAGTGCTGCGGACATTAGACTGATGTCTTCTATATAGAGGAATAAGGTCTGGGCCAAAGTGCAATATATAGGTAACTGCGGTATTAGGAAAGGATTTTAGGATGGCCTACAGACTGGTCTGTATCGATGTTGACGGGACGCTTTTAAATAGTAAGCATAAAATTACGCCAAGAACGAAGGACGTCCTATTAAAGGCTCACCGGCAGGGGGTTCATATCGTAATAAGTACCGGACGAATGTACACTGACGCCGAGTATTATTCTAATCTCATTGGTGTAAAGTCACCGGTTATTGCATCAAATGGAGCATTCATAAAAGAAAAAGACTGTGATAAGGTAATTTTTAAGGACGTTCTCGGTGAGAAGTTATCCCTGGAACTGCTTGAAATATTTCGCCGTCATAATACAAGGCCTTATTTTTGCACTCCGCATAAATTTTATTACGGTAATATTATGTTTAAGTTTTTCCATATACTTGCTAGGCTACTAGGTGTAAGAAGTAACAACCTGGATATTGAATTTGTTTATTCCTGGCAGCGATGGCGGCAGGTGCTATGTAAGGAACGGGATAATATGGTCAAATGCGAATTAATTTTTAAAGATGCGGCGTTAATTGATGATTTGCGAAATGAGTTAAAAACGATTGATCGGTTAGAAATTGTCGATTCTTCCAAATATAATATTGAAATTACCCGAAAAGGGGTTTCCAAAGGCAAAGCGGTAGAAATGTTGGCATCGCTGTATAATGTGAAGCGGGAAGAAGTTTTGACAATTGGTGACAGTGAAAATGATTTATCAATGATAGAATATGCCGGTCTTGGTGTAGCGATGGGCAATGCTTCCGACGTTATAAAAGCAAAAGCCGATTATATTACAGATACTAACGACAATGACGGCGTAGCCGAGGTAATAAGTAAATTTATTCTGAATAAAAATATTTAAAATTATATTTCGCAATAAAGGCTAGGAAACCGTAAAAACTACGGCTCCTAGCCTTCTTAGCTATTTGAACCTTTATGAATCTTTCGATAGGTATTCTTTGGCAAACTTGATCCATAATTGGGCTGCATGAGATAAGCAAAAGCCTTTTTTCCAAATAATCGACATTTGGTGAAATATTGCCGGGCGGGACAAAGGAATAGTCGAGAAAGAATTGTGGTCTAGATCTGCACAAGTCTTACTGGGCAAGAAAGCAATGCCTAAATTGGCTGCTACAATCTGGATCATGAGTTCAAGCTGCGAGGTTTCAAAGATTATGTTAGGTTTAAAGCCCATTAGGCGACATTGGTCGACGATGACGTGATGAAGGCTGAATTCGCTGTCATAGATTACAAAGGATTGATTCTGTAATGTTTTAAAATCTATCTCAGGCAGTTTGCTTATTGGGTTATCCGGGTGAGCAACGACCCAGACCGGGTCGTTTGCCAGAGTGAAGGAATCATATTTATCAGCAGCCGGGGAATTGCATATAATACCAATGTCCAGGCTGCCGTCCTGAATGGCAGTTTCAATTTTTTTTGAGCCATGCTCAAATAATAATATCTCAATCTGGGGATAGTTAATCTTAAACCGACCTAATAGTTTTGCGAAGGAGGTTGCTCCCGTAATCGGCGGTAAGCCGATTGAAACCTTTCCTTTGTCTAGTTTGGCTTCGTTTTCAATTTCCGGGATTAAGTTGTCAAATAAATTAACAATCTGTTGCGCGCGCTGAAAAAAGCTTTCCCCCGCCTCGGTAAGTTGTACAGATTTGGAATTACGATTCAAAAGCATAAGACCAACTTCAGCCTCTGTATCAATAATCATTTTGCTGATGGCTGATTGAGAAATATGGAGTATTTGAGCCGCTTTGCTAAAGCTCTTCTGCCGAGCTACCTCGACAAAATATTTAAGATGCCGAATATCCATAGTACGCTCCTTTAAACTTACTATCTAATTTACTCATGGTGCTTATCACAATTATCTATTTTATTTATGATACAAATTTATATACAATAACAGTAAAAGTCAAGGATTAAATAAAATTTAGGAGGAGTAAGAATGAAAGCAGTATTCTTAAACGCAGGCAAATTGGACTTTGATAAAAAGCTAGACTTTTCGCCGTTAAGCAATCTTACTGAATTGACTAATTATGATGATACCAGTAATGATCAGATTGTTGAAAGAGTTCAGGGTAAAGATATTGTTATTACTAAGGAAATGCCTGTCGGCAGAGATGTAATCTCTCAATTTCCGCCTTCTGTTAAGCTGATTTGCGAAGCGGGTACCGGCTATAACAACATTGATATTGTCGCTGCGCGCGAGAAAAATATTGCTGTCTGCAATATCCCCAGTTATAGTACTGAGGCAGTTGCGCATTTGGCAATAACCTTTATATTGAATTTAAGTGCCTCATTACCTCAACAGCAGCATATGCTTGAGAAGAAAGATTTTAGTAACTTCACGGATTATTTAAAAGTTCCGCACATTGAACTTCAGGGTAAGACCCTCGGTGTAATTGGCGCCGGTGCGATAGGTCGCAATACTATAAGAATAGCCCTGGCTTTAGGCATGAATATTCTTATTTACGATAAGTTCCAGAGACCATGGGAAGAGGCAAATGTAAAATATGCTGAACTTGAAGAAGTACTCAGAGAGAGCGATTTTGTAACGCTCCATTGTCCTTTAACTGCCGATACAAAGCATATAATCAACAAAGATAGATTGAAACTGATGAAACCTTCAGCTTATATTATTAATACCTCCAGAGGGCCGCTAATCAAAGAAGCTGACCTGATTGAAGCTTTGAAGAACGGACAAATCGCCGGTGCAGGTCTCGACGTTCAGGAGATTGAGCCGCCTGCATTAGATAACCCTTTATTTGACATGGATAATGTGATAATGACTCCTCACATTGGCTGGCGCCGTTATGAATCCAGGCAAAGGCTTGTAAATCTGATGGGTGATAATATCAAATCGTTTATCGATGGTAAACCTGTAAATGTTGTAAACGAAAAAGTTTAATCTTAAGCCCCCAGTTCAAATTGAAACTGGGGGCTTTTCAGTCTTTCGGTTATCGGGTTCCGGGTTGAAGCCAATGGCGCCATGGGCGGACAAAGCGATTTCGGCAGCAATCTGCGCGGCGTCCACTACGCTGTTTCGCATTCGATGAACGATAATACAGCGTTGGAATTAGTTTTTAAAGATGAACAGGATCTTGACGATAGTCCGACAAAATATAAAACTTATGAGGCAACTGTAAGCTATAGTTTTTAAATCTTCGAGCAAAGACTAATAATCTCAATAGCAAGAATGTTCATTCTAATTGCTTGACACATACAAAGCTCCTTGCTAAAATTGTACTATCTAACAATATATTGGGATGAAGGTTATGGGAGAGACCGCTAAGCGGCGCCGAAGGAGTAAGCTCTTTGTTAAACTTTCAGGCAAAAGGACTGTAACCGGACTGAACTCTGGAGAGCACGTCTATTAGATGTCACCGACGGGGAGCCTTGGGCAAATCTCTCAGGTACAACGGACAGAGACAAAGAGGCTACTATGCCTCTTTGTCTCTGTTTTATTTTAACCAGTAGTAAGTAAAAAAGAGAGTTTAACGGGGATAATATTACAAAGGAGATGATTTGTATGACGGCGAGGCAAACGCCGCTGTATGACACGCATGTTAAGTACGGAGGCAAGATGGTAGAATTTGGGGGGTGGCTGCTTCCGGTTCAGTATTCGGGTATTATTGAGGAACATCAGGCGGTTCGGCAAAAGGCCGGGTTATTTGATGTTTCCCATATGGGTGAGGTGTTGGTTAAAGGACCTGATGCATTGGCCTATCTGCAGAGATTAGTAGCAAATGACGTATCAAAAATAGCGGACACTCAGATTCAGTACACTCCGATGTGTTATTCCAATGGCGGCACGGTCGATGATTTGTTGATTTATAAACGGAGCAATGAGGAATATTTTTTAGTTATAAACGCGGCTAATATTGATAAAGACTGGAATTGGATGCAAGAAAACAGCGTTGGATTTAATATTGAATTGATAAACCTTTCGGATGAAACTGCTCTATTGGCTTTGCAAGGGCCGTTGGCCGAAACGATCCTGAGTAAATTAACAGATGCGCCGCTTGGCGAACTTCGCTTCTATTGGTTTATGCCGCAGATAACAGTTGCCGGGAAATCTGTCATGATTTCGCGGACTGGCTATACCGGCGAAGATGGTTTCGAAATCTACTGTCAACCGCAAGATGCAGAATATCTGTGGGAGGCGCTGATGGAAGCAGGTCGACCGCTTGGTCTTATGCCCGCAGGGCTAGGCTGCCGGGATACACTTAGGTTCGAAGCCGCGCTGCCGCTTTATGGTCACGAATTATCTGCCGATATTACTCCGGTGGAGGCCGGAATTGGCAAGTTTGTAGCAATAAATAAGGGAGACTATAATGGCAGCGATGTGCTGGTGCAGCAAAAAACAGTGGGACCTGCACGTAAAATTGTCGGTTTTGTTATGACAGGCCGAGGGATACCGCGCGCTGACTATTCGGTAGTATATGAAGGACGCCGGATAGGTAAGGTAACTACCGGTTCTTATGCTCCTAGTCTGGATAAAAATCTTGGCTTAGCTTTGGTAGAAACTGAGTATAGTAAAGTAGGTCAGCATTTTGACATTGAAATTCGCGGCAAATATATTGCCGCTGAAGTAATTGCTAAACCATTTTACAAACGAGAGGGGAAATGACAATGAACATTCCGAAAGAGCTTAAGTATTCAAAAGACCATGAGTGGGTTAAAGTTGACGGCAACCGGGTAACCATTGGTATTACCGATTATGCTCAAATTCAGCTTGGTGACGTTGTGTTCGTAGAACTTCCTGAAGTTGGCGCTCAAATTACTGTGGACAGCGGTTTTTCGGTTGTAGAATCTGTTAAAGCCGTATCCGATGTTTATTCGCCGGTATCGGGCCAAGTTGTTCAAATAAATGAAGCTCTTGCCGACTCACCTGAAATGGTAAACCAAGACCCCTATGGCGATGGTTGGATAGCGGTAGTTGATATTTCCGATAGTAATGATCTCGATAAACTTTTGAGCAGTGATGAATATGAAAAACTGATAGCTGAGGAAGGAGATCACTAAATGGCTTGGAGCTATCTTCCACATACCGAGGAAGACCGGAAGGCCATGCTTGACGGCATTGGTGTAAAGTCTGTAGAGGAACTTTTTAATGATATTCCGGCCGAGCTTCGTATGGATCATTCGTTAAATATCCCAGCGGCTTTGTCAGAGCCTGAACTCGCGAGCCATATCGCCGCCTTGGCCGAAGCTAATGTTAATGCTGCTGAGTATACATATTTCCTTGGGGCGGGAGCGTACGACCACTACCTCCCTAGCGTAGTCGATCATATACTGCGCCGCTCTGAGTTTTACACTGCCTATACGCAATATCAGCCGGAAATTTCCCAAGGTTATCTCCAGGCACTATGGGAATACCAGAGTATGATTGCCGAGCTTACCGGGATGGCTGTTGCTAATGCTTCGCTATATGATGGTGGAACGGCAGCAGCAGAAGCGGCGATGATGGCTGCGGGTGTTACTGGCAGGCGCGAAATTTTAGTGGCAAGCTCTGTCCATCCTAACTATCGGACAGTTCTAAGAACTTATGCAATGGACCGGGATTACAGTGTAGTTGAGCTAGGTTATAAAGATAGCCAACTTGATCTGGACCAAGTAAAAGCTAAATTAACAAAAAGCGCCGCGGCATTGATAATTCAGACGCCAAACTTTTTTGGTTCAATTGAAGATGTGAAAGCCCTTGCCGAATTAACTCATGCGCAGGGCGCGCTGCTGATTGTCGCAGTTGATCCAATTTCGCTCGGCTTATTGGAGGCGCCAGGCCTTCTCGGCGCGGACATTGTAATTGGTGAGGGGCAAAGTCTGGGCATTCCTATGTCATTTGGCGGCCCGTACCTAGGCTTTTTTGCTGCAACTGAAAAACTGATGCGGAAAATGCCAGGCAGAATTATCGGCCAAACGGTTGATCATGACGGAACCCGGGGCTTTGTTCTAACTTTACAAGCCCGGGAACAGCATATCCGGAGAGAAAAGGCCACGTCGAACATTTGCTCCAATGAGGCGTTATGCGCGCTTGCCGCAGCCGTATATTTAGGCACAGTAGGCAAGGAGGGCTTTCAGAAAGTAGCCTCCCTTTCACTGAATAAAGCTCATTATGCCTATAAACAATTGACGGGCTTAAATGGCTGTGAAGCAGTCTTTAAAGCTCCATTCTTTAAAGAGTTTGTCGTGCGCTTGAGTAAGCCGGTAGCTGAAGTTAATCAAGCCCTGCTTGCCGATAAAATTATCGGCGGGTTAGATTTAGGCAAATACTATCCGGACCTTAATAACTGCATGCTCGTCTGTGTAACAGAGAATCGGACAAGGGAAGAGATTGACCGGTTGGCAGCCAGACTGGGGGCGATATTATGAGAAAACCATATAAGCTAATATTTGAAATAAGTAAATCTGGACGCCGCGCCATTGATCTTCCGCAGTGCGATGTACCCGAGCAAGAAGCCGCTAGTTTGGTTCCTGCCGAATTCTTGCGAAAAACGCCGGCCGCCTTGCCGGAAGTCAGCCAGCAGGATTTAATTCGCCATTACACCGGACTGTCGCAGCGAAACTTTGGCGTAGATTCAGGGTTTTATCCATTAGGTTCCTGCACTATGAAGTACAATCCTAAAATCAATGAAGATGTGTGCCGCTATCCTGGGTTTGCCTTAGTACATCCGTTACAGGATGAAACTACGGTGCAAGGTGCGTTGGAACTCCTTTATAATATGGAACAGTATTTAGCCGAGATCGCCGGTATGGATGCCGTCAGTATGCAACCGGTAGCCGGGGCTCACGGCGAGCTGACCGGCCTTAAACTGATTCGGGCTTATCACCGGCACAGGGGTGAGAACCGGACTAAGGTTATTGTGCCGGATTCAGCTCATGGAACAAACCCGGCAAGCGCGGTTGTCTGCGGCTTAAGCACGGTCGAAATCAAATCCAACCCTGACGGATCAGTTGATCTCGAGGCCCTACGGGCCGCAGTCGGACCGGATACTGCTGCTTTGATGCTGACAAATCCCAGCACACTGGGCATGTTTGAAACTAATATAAAAGAGATTGCTAAGATTGTTCATGATGCCGGCGGTCTTCTCTATTACGATGGCGCGAATGCCAATGCTATTATGGGGATTACCCGTCCGGGTGATATGGGTTTTGACGTTGTTCATTTCAACCTGCATAAAACATTCAGCACGCCTCATGGCGGCGGCGGTCCAGGCGCTGGGCCGATTGGAGTAAAAAAAGCACTTATACCGTTCCTGCCTGCACCGGTAATTGTAAAACAAGACGATAAATTTCATTTGGATGAAGACCGGCCGTTGTCCATTGGTAAAGTTCATTCTTTCTACGGCAATTTTGGGGTTGTTGTCCGGGCGTACGCTTATATCCGCGCCTTAGGTCCCGACGGACTCAAGCAATCCAGCCAAGATGCCGTATTAAATGCAAACTATGTATTAAGTCAGTTGAAGGATGACTTTTATGCTCCCTTTGATCGATTCTGCATGCATGAATGCATTCTAACTTCTAAGAATCAAAAGTCTGCCGGGGTACGGACGCTGGATATTGCCAAACGGCTGTTAGACTATGGTTATCATCCACCGACAATCTATTTCCCGCTTATTGTTGAGGAAGCGCTAATGATTGAGCCTACCGAGACCGAAAGCAAAGAAACGCTAGATAGCTTTATCGGCGTTATGCGCAAAATTGCCCAAGAGGCCAAGGAAGATGCCGCTCTTATCACAAATGCGCCCCAGACTACGGTGGTAGGCCGCCTAGATGAAGCAGCAGCAGCGCGTAAACCGGTTGTAAAATGGAAAGCTTAAACCGGCTTCCACTTCCGGATGCTATTCGCTTTGCTTATCCGCTTAAGACAAAACCGGTGAGCGTGACGGGAACTAAATGCGAACTTAATTGTGCCCATTGCGGCGGGCACTACCTTAAGCATATGACACCGCTGGCCGAAGTCACTGGCGCTGATGACAGCGCCAGCTGGCTAGTGAGTGGTGGCTGCCGCCTGGATGGCGGCGTTCCATTAAAGGGAAGTATCAATAGGCTTGCTGAACTAAAGCAAAAGCGGCGGTTCAACATGCATGTTGGCTTAGTAACAGAGGAAGAAATCAATGATTTAGCGATGATCGCCGATTGCGTTTCCTTTGATTTTGTCGGCGATGACAAAACAATTAAAGAAGTGTTGGGTAATGGACGTACAGTGGAAGACTATGTAGAATGCTATAAGGCCCTTGCCCGCAAGGTTCGGGTTATGCCCCATATCTGTATTGGTTTAGCAGGCGGCGAACTACGGGGAGAGTATAAAGCAATGGAACTATTGCGTGAGTTGGGGGTTGAATCCCTAACTTTTATTATCTTTATGCCGACCCGCGGCACGCGATTTGCTGATCGTAAGCCGCCGCGCATCGAGGAATCAGCTCAACTTTTGAGTGACGCAAGACTGAAATTCCCAAATATTCCTCTGCACCTTGGCTGTATGCGGCCTGGCGGTCGGTACCGGGAGGAAATCGACAAATGGTCGGTGCGAATAGGCATAAACACCGTTGTAAACCCTGCTCCAGCCGCAGTACGGCTGGCAGAACGCCTCGGGCTTACTATTACGCGCGGAGAGGAGTGCTGTGTGCTATGAGTATTTGGAAATTATCGGCCGGCACTGCCGCCGTTATTGGGAAAAAACAAATGAAGCTTGAAGTGCCGCCCACAACCGCATACATTATGCTTGGTGAAAAATGCCGGAATAACTGCAGTTTCTGTGCACAATCACAGGGGAGCACGACCCGCTCCGACATGTTATCCCGGGTAACCTGGCCAGATATACCGAGTGATGAAGCGGTGGCGGGAATATCAGCCGCTTATCGGACCGGTAGACTTAAAAGAGTATGTCTTCAGGTAGTCAAAAACAGTGACAGCAGGCAGACGAGTTTTGCTGCGCTACAAGCCATTACCGCTAAAAGCGCTATTCCGGTCTGCATATCAAGCAACATTGAGTCGGTTGAACAGGCTAGAGAGATGCTTGCTTGCGGGGCTGATCGGGTTTCCATCGCACTTGATGCGGCCGTTCCGGAAATTTTCCGGGAGGTAAAACATGACTCCTGGGAACGGCGTTGGTCATTATTGCTGGAATGTGCTAAGGCACTGCCCGGGCGAATCAGTACTCATCTTATCGTCGGGCTGGGCGAAACAGAAAAAGAAATGGTTTCAACAATCGCCAATTGTATTGCGCGGGATATCAACGTGGGATTATTCGCTTTTACACCGCTAAAAGGCACTGCCTGGGCGGATAAGAAGCCTCCGGCAATCGAGCATTATCGTAGGATTCAAATTGCTTTTCATCTTATTAAAAAAGGAATAGACCATAAAAACTTTAAATACCGGGAGGGACAAATCGCTGATTTTGGCTTGCCGGTAGAGAAACTTCTTGCTATGCTTGCTGACGGAAAGGCTTTTGAAACCAGCGGCTGCGAAGATTGTAACCGTCCGTACTATAATGAACGGCCAGGCGGTATTATGTATAATTATCCTCGCCCGCTGACGCAGCCGGAAGTTAGCCAGGCGGTAGAAGAATGTGGGATAATAGCTTCAGGCATAGAGGTAAAAGATAATGACAAAATGGCGGCTTGTTAATAGCGGCGTCGGTACAGCGGCACAAAACATGGCGGTTGATGAGGCTATTTTAAAGGCTCATGCTGCCGGAGAAGTACCGCCTACCCTGCGGTTTTACGGGTGGCATCCAGCGGCTGTTAGCCTGGGCTATTTTCAGTCGGCGGACGCCGAAATTGATATAGCAGCCTGCCGCGCTAACGGGATTGATTTGGTAAGACGCTTAACCGGCGGACGAGCGGTTTTACATGATATGGAATTAACGTACAGTCTGGTGATATCAGAGAATGATCCTTTGATACCGCCTACGATAACAGCATCTTACCGCTACTTCAGCCAAGGTCTTATTGCTGGGCTGCAAAAGATGGGTGTAAAAGCTCAAATGAGCATGCCGCGTGAAGCTTATAGCCAAAGCAAACGCCGACATGCATCAGCAGCCTGTTTTGATGCGTCTTCTCATTATGAGATCACTTTTGCCGGGCGAAAACTTATCGGTAGCGCGCAAGTGCGTAAGGACGGAGTAATAATGCAGCATGGTTCAATATTGCTGACCTTTGAGCCAGCGATACTTGTGTCTTTACTCAACCTACCGTCAGCGGAAAAAAGAAATTCGCTGCAAAAAGTGCTTGCCGACCGGGTGATATCGGTATCAGAAATCATGGGCCGCGATGTAGATTGGGAAGAAACATACCTAGCTATGTCTAGTTCCTTTGGCCCGGCATTAGGAATAGATGTTATCAGCGGTGAGCTTACAAGCAGTGAAGTGGCGGCAGCAAATGAACTTATTGCAACCAAGTATAGTCAGGATAGCTGGAATCTAATGCGTTAATCCATGATGACAGGAGGACAAAATGAGGTATGATGTAGCAGTAATCGGCGGCGGTCCCGGTGGTTACGTAGCAGCTATCCGGGCGGCGCAGCTCGGCGGTACCGTTCTATTAGTCGAAAAAGATAAACTGGGCGGGGTATGTCTTAATCGGGGTTGTATTCCCACTAAAACATTGCTGAAGAGCGCTGAGAAATGGGAAGGTCTTAAACATCTAACCGAGTTTGGCTTAAAAGCCGATGATATTAGCTTTGATTTTAGTGCTGTAATGGCGAGAAAGAGCAATGTAGTGGCTCAATTACGTGGCGGGATTGAGCAGCTGGTAAAAAGCAATGGTATTGAAGCTGTATATGGTAGTGCTAAACTTACGGGGCCTAGCAGTATTGTTGTAAAAAAACAGGACGGACAGGAGCTTTGCTTTACGGCAAACAAAATAATTATCGCTTCCGGTTCCGCCCCGGCCTCCATTCCGATACCAGGCATTGATTTGCCTGCGGTTATTACCAGTGATGATATGCTAGAGCTTTCCGAAGTACCAGAAAGCTTAGTAGTAATTGGAGCCGGAGCAGTCGGTATTGAATTTGCCGCTATCATGAATGCCTTTGGGTCACAGGTAACTGTTGTTGAAATGTTTCCTACAATACTGCCCAGCGTTGATCTTGACATAGTCAAACGTATGGGACTGGTTTTGCGCAAATCTGGGATAAAAACTATTGCCGGAGCAAAAGTCACCGCCATTGAAGATACTGGCGATAATGCTCTGGTAAAAATCGATACTGGCAAAGGTCTCCAAGAGCTGACCGCAGAAAAGGTGCTGGTGGCCGCAGGGCGGCGTCCGGCTAGCGAAGGGCTGGGATTGGAAGTAGCCGGTGTCAATTATGATCGTTCAGGTATAGCTGTAAATGACAAAATGGAGACCAATGTCAAAGGGATTTATGCCATTGGCGATGTTACCGGCCGAAGCATGCTTGCTCATGCAGCATCAGCGGCCGGCATGGTCGCGGCTGAAAACGCGATGGGAAGGTCTTCCAACATGGACTATGGCGTTATACCGAGTTGTATATTTACTACGCCTGAAATTGCCATGGTCGGACTGACTGAGCAGGTGGCCAAAGCCGAGCGGCGTGAGGTTAAACTGAGCCGCTTTAACTTTGCAGCTAATGGCAAAGCGGTAGCAATGGGAGAAACTGATGGTTTAGTCAAAATCGTGGCCGATGCGGTTACAGGCAAGGTACTTGGTATGCATATTATGGGGCCGCACGCCAGCGATTTGATTATGGAAGGCACACTCGCTATCCGCAAGGGGTTGACTGCACAAGATATTGCCCATACCATTCATCCGCACCCCAGCCTTTCCGAAACAGTAATGGAAAGTGCCCACGGGATTGATGGGCCAATTGTGCACCAGGCAGTTATAAAAGGGCGAAGATAAAATTCATAAAAATAAGCACCAAAAAGCACCCTACCAGATAAATGGAAGGGTGCTTTGCTATTTAGCTCTTTTGGCATCTGCAGCAAGTTGCTAGTGTGTAGTACTTCTTCAACCGCCCGCCAGGACCGTTTGAAAGAGCAACAAATATGTTAAGCTGATATATTTGTCAATACCTTTAATTAGAAATTTGGGTATGAATTTATCGCGAGTTATATTGGAAACAACAGAAGGATTTTTTTCCCCCTAGAGGAATAATATGGTTAAATAAAACGAAATAAGGAGAGTAATATGAGCGATAAGATAATATTTGTTCGTAACTATTCTGATTTAAGTACAAACCGTGGTTTTCAATTTGAGTTTTCTTGTGACCGCTGCGGCACAGGTTA
>JGI24708J26588_10000907_pt1 | contig 24102 bp, 23 predicted proteins | sample BioPla1DNA2_FD_26588 | JGI IMG/M metagenome (IMG submission 26588) | reverse complement strand
GAGGAGCTCACACGCATTTCAATCCATGTCCCCGGCGATCACAATGTGCTAAATTCGCTTGCGGCTTGTGTTGCAGCTATGGAATGCGGCATCACAGCCGATAAATTAGCTAAAGGCTCAGCCGGATTCAAGGGGGCAGGGCGCCGCTTTGAACTGCTTAAAGTGGTGAATGGCATCACTATAGTAGATGATTATGCCCACCACCCATTGGAGCTTACCGTCACATTAGAGGCAGCNAAGAATCTACATTATAATCGTGTTTGGGCGATATTCCAGCCATTCACATATTCGAGAACGGTGTCATTGCTTGACGATTTCGCACAGTCGTTAAAAATTGCCGATAGGGTCGTTCTTACGGAAATTATGGGCAGTCGTGAGAAGAATGTCTACAATATTTATTCAAGCGACCTAGCGAAGAAGATACCCGATAGTGAATGGTTCAGCACATTTGATGAAGTAGCATCGTATGTTGCCGACAATGCGAGCGAGGGCGACCTTGTCATAACTCTTGGTTGCGGCGATGTGTACAAAGTAGCCAAAATCCTAATAGATAAATTAGAGGGTTAATCTTCCCATGTTGATTGTGGCAGACTTTCTAAAAATGCGCATAGCTCACTTGCCATTTCCTCTTGCTCAGTTATCCGTGGATGTCCTGGTGTGCCGGCGCCATTCCTCCTAAAGCGGAATCGTAGAATGCGTTTGTCATTCATTTCATCACGGATTTCATCGAGAGTTTCATCCCAAACCTTATCATGGTAAAGAACGGTAGTAATTAATACGAAAGTTGCTTTTGGGTATTCGGTGCGTAGCCGTGATAGAATTTTCTTATACTCAGCCATCCAATTTTGACGATAGTTTTCATCTTTTAAGCATTCGTTATTTGGGTGGCTATCGTTTTGCCCAATTGCCATTATTACAACATGGGGGGTGTAGAGTGAGAAATCCCAATCGGTAATTTCGACATTGGGGCTGTAATGCAATTTATCATAAGTAGAAACAAGCCCGACAGTATTCGGCGAATTAAAAAATCCGGTATTATCTAGCAGGGCAATGCCGCCTTGCGCATTGTTGTGGATATGCGCATCAAGCTTCCTAGCGAGTGACATCGAATATGAAAACCACGAGTTATCATATTGCCCGTTATTATCTTCAGGATCAATATGTTGTTCGTAGTAAATTGCCTCACACACGGCACCGGCAGAAACAGAATCGCCGAAGCATTCGAGCCTTTTTTGCGTAGTGAAGTCTTTTTCAATTGCACGTACTTTGGCATTATCATCAAGGATTACACCATGGAATGTGAAGTAGTGGGTAGCATCCATTCGCTTAAATAGAATAAGCTCATGTTCACCGTCGCTTAGATTATCCGCAATTTTATATTGGGTGACATCACTATGATTTTCCAGCATTACCTTCCCCTGTATGCCATCAATTAAATAGCCAATGTGATTTTCCCCGTAGAAATGAAGATTACTCACCGATATAGAAATGCTATTACCCGTGAAGCGGGTCCTTACCATACTACCAGCATAAATGAAAGTTGAAGTCCTGCCCGTAGCATCATGATGTATTCTTCCCATATAGGAGAATGCGCCATCATCAGCGGGAAAGAACTTCTTATTTGGTGGAATACCTATATCTGCACTATTTTTTAACATAATACACCTCCGAATTAGTCAACAGGTTGTATTATAACAAATAGCAGGTCAAAATTCAAGATGATAAGTTAAAATATATTAGGGAAAAACTATTGCAATTACTTAAATAAGATGTATAATTAATTATGGGAGTTAATCTATAACTTAAAACAATGTATATTAATACAAGCGATTGGAGAGGAAGGACAAAATGAAAATTAAATCAATTGCATTAATTCTGATAGGAATAATGTTGTTAGCAGGATGTAACAAAGTTGATGATGTGAGCGATCCGTCGGCGGATTCGGGCGGGAGCACAACATCGGAACAGGCAGAACCGGAGGAGGAATTCGACTTGGATAAGGGCATTACATCAATGATGAAGAAGCGTTCAATAATTAATGAGGGCGATTTATCAAGACTTGCAAAAGTGATAAAAAAGGCGCAAGCAGGAGATGAAGAAGTTGTTATTGGTGTAATTGGCGGATCGATTACGCAGGGTTCATTGGCGCAAAACAACAAAGGCTATGCTACCTTAATGCAGGAATGGTGGGAGAGCAAATTCCCTAATACGGAGTTCCGCTTTATCAATGCAGGAATCGGCGCTACCGACTCTTATATCGGTGTACATAGAGTTAATGCAGATTTGTTAGAATCTGATCCCGATCTTGTCATAGTAGAATTTTCGGTCAACGATACTAGGGCGCATATAAACAAGGATTCGTATGAAGCGCTAGTGCGTACAATTCTATCACATAAGAGTGAGCCAGCGGCAATGCTGCTATTCACAACTCAGGAGGATGGAACAAGCTTCCAAGATACGCATGCGCCAATTGGTGAGCATTATAATTTGCCTATGATTAGCTATAAAGATGCAATTCTACCAGTTATATCAGCGGAGCATATCAAATGGACTGATATTTCCCCAGATAATATTCACCCGAATGATGAGGGTCATGATATTATAAAGCAGCTTCTTTCAAGCTTTTTAGACGATGTAGTGAGCAAGGTAGATGAAATTGATGGCGAGTACATTTTGCCGGAAGCAAATAGCGATAAATATGAGGGCGCATTCATTGCTAATGCTAAGAGTGAGGAAATCACAGTTCTAGAAACAGGAAGCTTCGAGCCGGATGCACAATTCGGCAGTTTCAAGGACGGATGGGCCGTAAAGGAAGGGAGCGATCCCCTTGTATTTGAAGTCGAGGCAAAGAATCTAGGCGTTCTTTATATGGAATTCATCAGCGGGAAAGGCGCAAAAGCAGAGATCCTAGTAAATGGAGAAGTAGTAAAAACGATAGATGCAGATTTCCCAAATGGATGGGGCAATTATGCTGAATCGGTAGAAGTATATGCATCTGATAAAGTCGAGAAATTAAAGGTTGAAATTCGCCCAGTCGACGACGAAGAAAGAACGCAATTCACCGTTCTTGGTATTATGGTGAGCTAGCACAAGAATCAATATTAAACGGCAGTAATAGACCCCTATGGTAGAATCCTATCATAGGGGATGTTGCTGCTAAAATGCATAGAAATTTGCATGGAAATGGTAAGATAAACTTACTTGCAATTTATGGGTTCGACATAATACTACTTCCTTTGACAAAGTAATAATAATTGTGTATAATCACGTTATGTCATATTAGAAACATTAAAGGAGTTATTAGAATGAGAGTAAAAGCAAGCAACCTGATTAAGGTCATGGGCGCCATAATTATTATTTTATCTATTTCGGTTCTGTTCGTTAGCTGCCTAGGCGGGAAAACAATTGACGCGGCGAATCTATATGAGTATGAAATAAGCGGTTTTGACGGCAATGGCAAGATTTCAGTACGAAGCAGTGATGAATATATAGAGAAAATTCTATCAAGTAACAGCGATTTAGGAATGGCATTATTAAGCGCTAATATCGGGTTTGAGGCATCGGAGCGTGATGGATTATCCAATGGTGATGAAATTGAAATTGAGGTTATTTACAATAAAGATATTCTCAAAGAAAAAGGCATTAAACTTAAAAATACTTCTGCAAAAGTAAAGGTCAGCGGACTAGAAAAGACAACTAAGGTTGATCCTTTTGAGAATATAACCATTTCTTATATCGGCACATCTCCATATGTTGAAGTTGCGGTAGATGCTAGCGCTAACGATGATTTCATACAGAATAATATATCGTTTGTGCCAAGTACCGAGCAACTAAGCAAGGGCGAAACTTTTACCCTAACGGCGAACTTCTATGAAGATAATATCATATCGGAAGGATATGAAATAACTAAAATTGAGCAGGAATATACAGTGGACGATGTAGCGTTCTATTTAAGCACATTAGACGATATAGATATTAAAGATTTGCAGGCTGAAATAAATGATATTCTTGAATCAAAAACAGCTGTAAGTAAAGAGGATTCATACTTTGGCGGTGTGTATATAGGTTATAACAAAATAATCTCCGAGAAATCAAGTAAATTAAAGTCCTCATACCTATTGTCCTTGAAAAAACAACATGAGGGCCGTTTTTCTAGCTACACTAATTACAACAGGCTAATTCAAGTGTACGAACATAAACTTAAACTAGCGGACGGCGAAAAGACAATGTATAGTATCGTATATGCCGACAACTTGAGCCACAGCACTGAGGGTGACCTCAATTGGGAGGCGCAACTTGGATTTAAGGCGGCAGAGAATTATGATGAATTATTAAAGGATTTTGTTACCGCTCAAAAAGAATATTATAATGTTGCTGAAGTTAAATAATATGCACATCAAGGTCTAAACATAAAACATCGTATGCAAATGCATACGATGTTTTATGCTATGGGCATTGTCATAGCACATACTATGGCAATGCCCATTTGATTACAGCAACATCGCCATCACTTAACATATCTACATATGATGCGACTTTTCCATTTAAAGTTAGGACAATATCGCCTTTAGGATTTTGCGGATCTATATCGGTGTAATTCAGCAGTTCAAGGAATAGCGGCGGATCCTTTTCATCAAAGGGGAGTTCCACCATTCGCCCATTCAGCGTTATGCGAATTTTATTGCTTGATTTAAATTCTTCTAGCGGGCCATTCCCGACTTTAGCCGATGCCTTTACGGCGGATTCCTTTTGCTTTGTTGTGATTTTGTCGCCAACGTTAAGACTTGTATTTTCATCAATTACTTCGCCATTGCGAGTGAAGATGATATTATCCGTCACCATCATATTACCGAGTTTCAATGATGATATAACTTCACTCAATGTGTTGATTTTTTCGATTTGAACGACATCACCCTCAATAATTTGATAGTCACAATCTACTTCCTTATCATTGACGGTGAAATTTGCACCAATATCGTATTCTATATCATCAATAAATACCGATCCTACGGGTATATTGCTAGTTAAATCGGCGATAGTTATGCTACTGTCTTTGCCATTAATAGCAGGGATAATTTTAATCTCATCACCTTGCGCAATGGGCGAATCTATCGACGATGGTTGCCCGTTTAAATAAATTTCCGACGGGGTGAACGGCGAACCTTTGATAGTCTTTTTCTTGCCATTTAAGGTGAATGTTAGACTCTTGCCCGATCGGCCAAATATCTTACGGGGACTGTATCCGCTAATCGTGAGCAGATTAAGTATTGTTAAATCTTTAGTATCGAAAATGCGTATTGGCTCATCATTCAATGTAATTGTAGAGAAGTCATAGCATTGCCCTAGTGTTGATGTAACGGCAATGCCGATTGGAGTGACGAATTCGGGTCCCATAATAGATAAATCGCCCGTTTCGACATCTCTTAGGAAGTCATTGCCGCCGACGGCAACACGATTTTCCGGTAGTTGCAATCTTTTAGCAAAGACATCGCACAATGTAGCAATTTGCCCACCGCCGCCAATTAAGAACACTGCCGCTGGTGGACCGCCATTGATAGCGATAATATTATCGATAATTGTTTCTGCGACTAAATCTATTACGGATACTAGCGATTCATAAAAGTTCTTTGTAGAAATATTATGCTCTATTCCGAATATATCTTTATAAGTGATGATATCTTCGCTTGCGTCTGCCTTCATTTGTTCGGCGGTTTTAAAATCGACTAGATATTTACGGATTATTTCCTCCGTGATTTCATCACCTGCGATAGTTGTCATTGCATAAGCGACTACACTACCATCACGGGTGATAGCAATATCGGCAGTGCCGGCGCCGATATCGACGAGCGCAATATTGATTAAGCGAATTTCCTTAGGTATGATGACATTCATAGCGGCGATCGGCTCTAGAGTGAGCGCCTCCACCTTTAAAGAGCATTCTTCCATAACAGCATAAAGACTTTCAATAACGGGATTGGGTAGGAATGCTGCAATTACCTCAATTTTAGCAACTTGTCCTTTATGACCGACTAAATTGCTAATTTTATAATCGTCAAGCCAATAATCAACTACACTATGCCCAACCGGGTAGAATGTGTTGTCGCCTTTATTTTCACCCTCAAGTTCCTCTTGTGCCTTGCCAATAGTCATAATCTCCAGTGATTTCAATAATTCTTCGGTGATTACACCGCGCCCTTCTACATCGTGTTGCGCAGTAATTCGATGCGTCTTTAGTGCACGTCCAGCCGCAGCGATAGAAACACGCTCTAGGCGCATTCTAAGGCGCTTTTCCAGCGTTGATTTAACCTCTGTTACGATTTTGGCTACCTGTGATATGTTTTCAATTTGACCATCTATCATTGCCCTTTTTGGATGAGGGACCGATTCGGCGGCGATAACGATGAATTTATCATCTTGCTTGATGCCTACAATGCCGACAACTGTCCTTGTGCCAATATCTAGCGCAAATATATGGTCTTTTTGTTTCTTATACGCACCACGATTACTTTTAGCTTTAGACGGTGGGCGGCCTCTTTTCTTGCCGGTCGTGCTTTTGCCTTTTTGTGTACTTGCCAAATTAATCACCTCTCATGGCTTTATCTAATGCGCCCTTATAAGCAATTTCAATTCGCCTTGCNACAATATCGATGGNCGCATTGCCATCTATAATAATATCTGAATTNGCTATATATAATTCCCGCCGCATTGAAAAAAGCTCCTCAAGTTCCTTGGTGCTCCTGCTCATTACAAGAGGGCGATTTTCGTCACCACGAATTCTCATATGACAGGTACTAAATTGAACATCTAGGAATATGACTAAACCACCCTTTCGGGCAAGGGCGGCATTGCTAGGATTAATTAATGCGCCGCCCCCCGTTGCAATGACGGCACTTTCCCCCGTGAGCTCCCCAATGTATTTACTCTCTAGCGAGCGAAAATATTCTTCTGAATGGCGGGTGAATATATCGGGAATCGTCATGCCAACTTTATCAACGATATAGTTATCTAGGTCGATGAATTGCAGGCGCATTAATTGCGCTAGCCTTTCGCCGATAGTTGATTTCCCACAGCCCATAAATCCGCATAAGAATAATGTCCTCATTGACCGAACTCCTTATCGACGGTATTCTCCATTCTCTTAATTAGTGCATCTATATCCTGTATATCGAATTGCGCATCATTCCAAATTTCATGGGCGGCGGCGGCTTGCCAAACGAGCATTGCCATGCCACCAATTGTAGAAACATCGTGCTTTATCGCCGCTTTAATAAGCTTAGTTTGCACGGGATTGTAGATAGCATCAAATAAAAAACGCACACGCTTCAATACGTTATCTTCAACGGGCATAGCGTCGCTGTGAGGATACATACCAACAGGTGTTGCGTTAATTAATAAATCATAATCACCATTAATTTTATCAAGTGTTGTGATGTTGACATCTGTATTAGGAGATAAAGATAATATATCTTCTTTTAATTCACTAGCTGTTGTTAAATCCGATTGGCGCACTGCGATTGTAATATTTCCACCTGATAGGGCGGTTTCTATCGCCATCATTCTGCCGACACCGCCACAACCGAGCATTAAAACTTCGCTCTCAAGTGAGGCGCCAAGCGTCCTAATCGTGCGGAGGAATCCGACAACATCGGTATTATAACCTATGGATTTTTCACTATTCTTAACGCAATTGACGGCGCCATATCTTTTTGCTAATGGGTCAAGCCCGTCGAGCGCATTTATTATTGATACCTTGTGCGGTATTGTAACATTGTATCCGGATAGCTCTCTTAATACTGATGGGAAAGTCGCCAATTCATCCGATGATATTTCAATGGCACTATATTCGCACTCACCACCAAATCCGGATAGCTTAAAAAGCCGATCGTGAATCGGCGGCGACATCGTATGAGAGAGAGGGTAGCCAATGAGGGCAAATTTCCGAATTAATTCATGCTTATTATCTTTCATTGAAGCCTCCTATTCATGCATATTAAGCTTTTCGAGGGTTTTTTCTAATGATTTCTTATTCTCTATATTTACAATTGTGACTCCCTTGAGAGTTTTTCTAACAAGCCCCGACAATACCTTACCCGGGCCAATTTCGATAAAATTCGTATAGCCGTCTTTTTTGAGTGAAGACAACTCATCGGCAAAACGCACAGGCGAAACAATGTGCCGTGATAGATATTCACGCATATTTGAGAAGTCAGTTAATTTACCGCCAACGATATTGGAATAGAAATCTACCGACGGATCGCTAAATTCTATATCGCCAATAGCATCATATAATTCCTCGGCGGCACTTTGCATCAATTCGGTATGGAATGCAGCACTTACAGCTAGCTTAATCGCCTTTGAACCCTTTTCATTAAGCTTTAATATAGCGTCGCATATTGCGGGTATCTCACCAGCGATAACGGTTTGTGATGGGCTATTAAAATTTGCAGGAACAACATAACCCGGTGTAATGTTGCATATTTCAGCAATAGTGTCATTATCGCAACCAAGCACTGCGCACATTGAGCCGGGATTGTTCTCTCCCGCCTTTTGCATTGCGATAGACCTCACTTTAATTATCTTAAAGGCATCTTCTATTGAAATCATACCGGCGGCATACATTGCAGAATATTCGCCCAGTGAATGGCCAGCCACAGCATTGAATGGTATTCCCCTGTCTTTTGCCACTTCAAATGCAACAAGCGATGTAGCGAAAATACATGGCTGCGATATACTTGTCTTAGAAAGTTCAGAATCCGTCGCTTCAAAGCTTGTCTTTGCAATATCGAATCCGACGATTTCGCTGCCGATTTCATAAATTCGCCTACACGATGGGCATTCATCCAGTAGCTCCCTACCCATATTAGGATATTGAGAGCCCTGCCCTGAAAAAAGAAAAACATTTTTATTCATGATAACCCTCCGTTTTTTTATAAATAGAATTAGATGATTTTATCACGTTAATTGCCAACAAAAACACCAAGAAATGAAATAAATGTTGACAAGTCAAGTAGAAATGTAATAGAATAGGGGGTAAGCAAGAAATTAAATTAAAATTTCTTCAATGCAATAAGAGTAAATCGTATTATCTGCCTATTATAGGAAATAATACAGAATAAGATGCTTAGCTATTAAATAGTGTAGAGCGCAATTCGCACTATCAATGAGCGATATATGCGCTAAACTCTATATAGAATAGAATACCATAAAAAAAGACATTTAACAAGCATAAAAAGAGGAGGAGATATTTTGAAAGGAATAAAAATCCTAGGCACTGGGCATTACCTACCAGAGCTAATAGCAACAAATGAGGATTTTAGCAAAATCGTCGATACCAGCGATGAATGGATAACAAGCAGAACGGGCATTAAAGAAAGGCGCATTGCCAGCGGTGAACCTGTATGGTATATGGGTGTGAATGCTGCTAGGGATGCACTCCATGATGCGAAATTAGATGTTAGCGAAATAGATTTAATATTACACACTTCAGTAACACCCGACTTTTACACTCCATCAATGGCATGCATGATTCAGCGAGAGATTGACGCAAAGAATGCTATCGGCATTGATGTTAATTGTGCATGTTCGGGTTTTGTATATGCACTTGATATGGCTACGAAGTATTTGCAAGATGATAATTATAAGAATATTCTTATAGTCAGCAGTGAGAAATTATCTAAAATTACTGATTATGAGGATAGGGGGACCTGCGTTCTATTCGGTGATGCCGCTGCCGCTTGTGTTATTACAAAGGGTGACGGTCTATTCTCCTCCTACCTAGGAGTTCAGGTTGAAGATGCCGATAAGCTTTTCGCTAGAACGGTAACGGACGATAATCCATTCTGTAATGATAATGATCAGCAGAAATATGATAAATTCGCCGATAGTAATGGTCAGTATATCTACATGGACGGTAGAGAAGTATATAAATTCGCTGTAAAAGCAATTCCTAGAGCGATAAAGGGCGCATGTGAAAAAGCGGGAATTGATGTAAATTCAATTGATATGATTGTGCCGCATCAGGCGAATGTGCGCATAATGGAAACTGCCGCCGCTAATTTAGGGCTAGGAATAGACAAATTCTATATGAATCTAGAGAAATACGGCAACACATCGAGTGCGAGTGTGCCGTTATGCCTTGATGAATTTATTAAAGAGGGCGGATTAAAAGAAGGAATGCGAATATGCGTTGTCGGATTCGGCGGTGGGTTAACTTATGGAGCGGCAGTATTCGAGATTTAGCATAATGCAGATATAGGAGGACTTAGCAATGATAAAGACAAAACTAACGGAGTTACTAGGAATTAAATACCCCATAATTCAGGGTGGAATGGCATGGGTAGCTGAGGCTAAACTTGCCGCAGCTGTTTCGAATGCGGGTGGAGTGGGCTTAATTGCAGGTGGAACGGCGCCAGTGGATTATATAAAAGAACAAATTAAAATAGCGAAGTCTTTGACGGATAAACCGTTTGGGCTGAATATATTAATGATGAGCCCGAATGCGCCCGATTTAGCGCAACTAGCGATAGACGAGAGAATTGCAGTTATTACTACGGGAGCAGGGAATCCCGGTAAATATATAGAGGCATGGAAGAATGCTGGAATCAAAGTTATTCCTGTAATTCCATCAGTCGGGCTAGCAAAGCGTATGGAAAGNGCAGGCGCAGATGCAATTATAGCAGAGGGGACTGAAGCGGGCGGACATATCGGAGAAACATCAACAATGTGCATAGTTCCGCAAGTTGTCGATGCTGTTGACATTCCCGTTCTTGCCGCAGGGGGCATTGCAGAGGGCAGAGGCCTAGCGGCGGCATTCATGCTTGGCGCATCGGGAGTGCAGATCGGCACAAGATTCCTAGTCGCCGAGGAATGCCAAATCCACGAAAATTATAAGCAGATGGTATTGGGGGCGAAAGATACGGATTCAGTAGTAACAGGAAGATTCACCGGACATCCTGTTCGCTCAATTCGCAANCGCCTAACAAAGAAGCTAATCAATTTTGAACGTGATGGCGGAACACCGGATGAATTCGAGCAAATTAGTGTCGGCTCACTTAGGAAAGCGGTAGTCGATGGGAATATTAAAGAAGGAAGTTTCATGGCTGGGCAAGTTTCGGGCTTAGTGAACAAAATTGAACCAGCTAAAGATATAATAGAAAGTATGTTCAGTGACGCAGAAGGAATTATGAAAAATGGTGGAGGTGTTGTAATTGAATAAAACAGCATTAATCACAGGTGCAGGGCAAGGAATTGGCGCCGCAATCGCATTGAGATTAGCGGCTGATGGATACAATATAGCAATCAATTGCCGCACGCAGGAAGATATTACAAATAGCGGCAATAAAGTAGCTGAGCAATGCAGGGAAAAAGGTGTAGAAGCAGAATGTTTTGCTTGCGATGTATCCGATTATAATGCCTGCGAAGAAATGGTGAATTCAGTTAAAGAAAGATTCAACACGATAGATGTCCTTGTAAACAATGCTGGCATAACTAAAGATGGCCTTTTAGCACGAATGAGTGAAGAACAATATGACGCAGTCATAAATGTAAATCAAAAGAGCGTATATAATATGATGAAACACGTCACGAAAGTAATGATAAAGCAACGCAGCGGGAAAGTGATCAACATGGCATCGGTCGCCGGTCTATACGGGAACGCAGGGCAATTCAACTACTCCGCATCAAAAGCGGCAGTAGTTGGCATGACGCTATCCGCCGCAAAGGAACTAGGCTCAAGGGGGATAACCGTCAACGCAATAGCACCCGGATTCATCGAAACACCAATGACCGCAAAACTATCCGATAAAGTGCAAGATGCAATCCTATCCGCAATACCCTTAAAACGTTACGGCAAGCCCGAAGAAGTAGCCGCCACCGCATCATTCCTATCAAGCAATGATGCAGATTATATAACGGGACAGGTTATAGTTATTAGCGGCGGTTTATCCATGTAAATCTTGCATAATCGTTTAAATTGCTTCTTCTCTAAATCTAGCAGTATATTTATACTGCGTCGCCTTTTCGAATTCGCACTTTAAACGATTATGGAGTTTGAGCAAATTGCTTCTTCTCTAAATCTAGCAGTATATTCATACTGCGTCGCATTTCAAAAAGCGATTATGAAGGATTTTGCAAATTGTAATTCAATTCTTTCGGGATATATCAAAGGGAATGATAATGAACATTGGCAATACGGATAAATATAATAATATTCGACTTATACATAAATGTTGAGCGAATAAAATTAGTTGGAGGAATACATGAAACGAGTAGTATTAACTGGGGCTGGAGTTGTTAGCCCTATTGGGAATTCGTTAGATGAATTTTGGTCTAACCTTTTAGACGGTAAACATGGCTTTTCTGAAATTGATTGGGTAAAAGAAGATGACTTAAAGCCTAGGATAGCGGCACGGGTTAGGGATTTTGACCCGTCGAAGCATATCGAAAGAAAAGAGATGCGCCGCCTTGACAGATTTACACAATTCGCTGTGAGTGCAACTCATGATGCTATCGAAGATGCTGGTACTGATTTCTCCGATCTTGATCCATTCAGGATTGGGGTAATCGTCGGCAGTGGCAAGGGTGGCATCGAAACAATGGAAAGAGAGCTTGAAAGGTATCATAGCAAAGGCGCCGATAGAGTATCGGTATTTTGCGTTCCTATGATGATATCGAATATGGCCGCTGGTACAATTGCAATGCGACTTGGATTCAAAGGTTCAAATTACTGCCCGGTAACGGCTTGTTCGTCGGGTACCCACGCAATTGGGGAGGCTTTTCGTCTAATTAAACATGGTTATCTTGATGCGGCAGTTGCAGGCGGTTCAGAGAGTTCAAGCACGGGCTTTTCCTTTGCCGGATTTAATAACATGAAAGCCCTTAGTAAGTCGGAGGATCCGGATAGAGCGTCAATTCCTTTCGATGCTGAGCGTTCGGGCTTTGTAATGGGTGAGGGTAGCGGAATTGTCATACTAGAAGAGCTTGAGCATGCGCTTGCACGTGGTGCGAATATATATGCAGAAATTACTGGATATGGTTCAACTTGCGATGCGTATCATATTACAAGCCCCGATCCCGATGGAATCGGTGCGGGGAAGGCAATGGAGATTGCAACAATTGAGGGAGGACTAGAACCACAAGATATTGATTATATCAATGCGCACGGAACATCAACACCGCTCAATGATAAATTTGAAACAATAGCAATTAAGCGCTATTTCGGCGATCACGCTTATAAGATGGCGATCAATTCATCTAAATCGATGACGGGGCATCTGCTCGGTGCGGCAGGCGGAGTTGAAGCAATAGTAACAATGCTATCAATTAAGAACCAAAAGGTGCACAGAACACTTGGATATAAAGTGCCCGACCCTGAATGCGATCTTGACTATGTAGTTGAGGGAACAAGGGATATGGAAATCAGGGCGGCTATTTCAAATTCATTAGGATTTGGCGGGCATAATGCTAGCCTTTGCTTTAAAAAGTATGAATAGGGAGGTATTAAGATGGGGAAGATAGACAATTCAGTTAAAACAATTTCCGAGCTAATTGAATTAATGAATGACAATGGTGTGGGCAAGCTTGAAGTCAAGGATGGTGACTTCTCAGTTAAGCTTGAATCGCTGAATTCGTGCATATCAAATGCACCAGCATCGACTGTATCGGTAACGCAAGCGGCAGTTAGCACATCGGATAGTTGCGAATCCGCCGCCATTAGTGGGAATGTTATTACATCACCGATCGTGGGCACATTTTACGCAGCTCCAGCACCTGATCAATCGCCATTCGTGGAGAAGGGTGCATCAGTGGAAAAAGGCGATGTGGTATTCATTATCGAATCAATGAAATTAATGAACGAAATTCAGAGCGAATTCAGTGGAAAAGTAGCAGAAATATTTGTAGAAAATGGCGAGGCAGTCGAATTCGGAACGCCGATTATGCGTATAGAATAATGGCTAATCCCCTACATGAAAGGAATGACTTTAAAATGGGAGTATTACTAAATAAAGAGCAAATTAAAGAGATAATTCCGCATAGGGATCCTTTTTTATTGATAGATGAAGTACTTGAGCTTGAGGCAGGCAAACGTGTTGTAGCGAGAAAATACCTTGCTGAAGATGAGGATTGGTTCAGGGGGCACTTCCCAGAGGCGCCTGTTCAGCCGGGAGTGCTTATTATAGAAATGCTAGCGCAAGCGGGCGCAGTATGCACATTATCACTACCGGAGAATAAGGGCAAAATTGCTTTCTTTGCCGGCATTGATAAAGCTAGGTTCCGCAGAAAAGTCCTACCTGGAGAAACTTTAACATTAGAGGTAGAAATCATAAAGGTTAGGGGACCGCTAGGAATCGGTAAAGCAACCGCATATGTCGATGGTCAGCGAGCAGTTACGGCGGAAATATCGTTTGCGTTGGGAGATTAGCCATGTATAAAAAGGTTTTAATCGCCAATCGTGGCGAGATTGCAGTAAGGATTATTAGAGCTTGTCGTGAGCTTGGAATAAAAACAGTTGCCGTATATTCGACAGCGGATTCTAATGCTCTACATGCTAAAATTGCTGATGAGGCGGTTTGCATTGGNCCAGCGGCGACTAAAGATAGCTACCTTAACTCAAAGGCATTACTTGCAGTATGCGAGCAAACTGGTGCACAGGCAATTCACCCAGGGTTTGGATTTCTATCCGAGAGCGCATCGTTTGCCCGCCTATGCGAGCAATGCGGTGTAGATTTTATTGGACCATCCGCCGATACAATTGAGATGATGGGCGATAAATCGAGGGCAAAAGAAACGATGAAAAGCGTCGGAGTTCCCGTGATACCAGGGTCAGATGGCATAGTGAAGAATGCAGAAGAAGGCATGAAGATAGCGGCGGAAATTGGCTATCCCGTTATGGTGAAAGCATCGGCTGGCGGCGGCGGACGAGGAATCCGCCTTGTGAATTGTGAGCAGGAGCTTGAATCGGCTTTACTTGCCGCACAGCAGGAGGCATTGTCATATTTCAATGATGGCAGCGTATATATAGAGAAGTTCATTATAAATCCACGCCATGTAGAAGTGCAGATACTGGGCGATAAACACGGCAATGTAATTCATCTAGGTGAGCGAGATTGCTCATTGCAGCGCCGCAATCAGAAGGTGATAGAAGAATCACCTAGCCCCATTATGAATGAGGAATTACGCAGTAAAATGGGCGAGGCCGCCGTTAATGCGGCGAAGGCTTGCGGCTATTATAATGCAGGCACTATTGAATTCCTTGTCGATGAGAATGAGGACTTCTATTTTATGGAGATGAATACTAGGATACAGGTCGAACATCCTATTACTGAACTAGTGACGGGGATAAATCTTGTTAATTGGCAGATTAAAATTGCAAGTGGTGATGAACTTACTATTGGGCAAGATGATGTTAAGTTGACAGGACACGCAATTGAGTGTAGAATAAATGCAGAAAATCCGAAATTCAACTTCCGCCCTGCGCCGGGTAAAATTGAGGCGCTCCATTTACCGGGTGGACCGGGCGTGAGGATAGATAGTGCGGTATATCAAGGATATGTAATTACACCGCATTATGATTCTATGATAGCTAAATTAATTGTATATGCCCCAACAAGGGACGAGGCAATTATGAAAATGAAATGGGCACTTGCGGAATTTTTAGTTGATGGTATTGATACGAATATCGACTTTCAGCTAAATATCATCAAGGACCCCTGCTTTGAATCGGGTGAATATGATATAGGATTTCTAGGTCGCAATGATTTCACGGGGAGTTAATGTGACTACCCATACATAGGCGGTTAAATGTAGAGCAAAGGAGGAAGGCCGATGTTAGAGGATTTATTTAAAATTGTAAAGACAAGACTTAATGACGATGATGTGAAAACAGATAATAAAGTAGATATTGAAATCCCCGAAGGACTTCTATTCAAATGCCCACGATGCAGTTATGTTCTTTTTGTAGAGGAATTCGATAAATATCATAGGGTATGCCCAGAATGTAATTATCATTCAAGACTCACAGTTGAAGAAAGACTGAATATAACTATTGACAAGGGCAGTCTTATTGAATATGATAAGAACATGACTAGCAAGAATCCAATTGATTTTCCCGGATATGATAAAAAAATTGCCTCTTTAATGAAAGATACGGGTCTTAATGATGCGATAGTAACAGGGGAATGTACAATTAGAGGGTACAGGACTGTTATTGGAATCATGGATTCACGTTTTATGATGGCATCCATGGGTAGCGTTGTCGGTGAAAAAATTGCACGAGCATTTGAGAGAGCAACTGAAAAAAGACTCCCAGTGGTGATGTTTATAGCATCGGGCGGTGCAAGAATGCAGGAGGGGATCGTTTCCTTAATGCAAATGGCTAAAACATCGGGAGCGGTTGCGAAGCATAGTGAAGCAGGACTGCTATATATTCCCGTATTGACCGATCCAACAACAGGAGGAGTGACGGCGTCATTTGCCTCTTTAGGGGATATAATTCTAGCAGAGCCAAAGGTATTAGTAGGATTTGCCGGCAGACGTGTTATCGAGGGGACAATCAGGGAGAAACTGCCCGACGATTTCCAATCGGCAGAATTTTTACTTGAACACGGATTTGTAGATAGCATCGTTGAGCGTAAAAAAATGCGACGAGCATTAGCGTCATTGCTAAAACTACATTTAGCACCTAATGAAAGGGTGGTAAAAAGATGAATGAGTTAACTGCTTGGGAGCGACTGGAGATAATTCGTCATAAGAACCGCCCGACCATAAGGGATTATATGCCCTTAATTTTTGATATGTTTGTTGAAATGCACGGTGATAGATATTATGGCGACGATAATGCTATAATGGGCGGTATTGCTACATTATCAGGAATGCCCGTTACGGTGATTGCTCAAGTCAAGGGCAGGAATTTCAACGAAAATAGAAAGGCGAATTTCGCCATGCCCCATCCAGAAGGGTATCGCAAGGCATTAAGACTTGCTAAGCANGCAGAGAAGTTNAATAGACCTGTAATTTGCTTCATAGATACGCCCGGCGCATTCTGCGGAATAGAGGCGGAGGAACGTGGGCAGGGCGAAGCAATAGCGAAAAATTTATTTGAATTTATGCAACTTAAAACACCGATAATTTCCGTCGTACTTGGTGAAGGTGGAAGTGGCGGAGCATTAGCACTTGGCGTGTGTGATGAATTAGCAATGTTAGAAAATGCGCTCTACTCCGTTATATCGCCACGAGGATTCGCAAGTATTTTATGGAAAGATGCCTCCCGTGAAAAAGAGGCAAGCCAAATTATGCGGATAACGGCTGAAGATTTGCTTAAACTAGAGGTTGCAGAGAAGATAATTCCCGAATCCGTCGGCGGCGCACATACGAATCCGCAATTCGTGGCGGAAAATATAACCGAATATTTGCTTGATGCGACGCAAAGAATTGGAACAAAAGACATTGATTTAATGCTCAGCAACCGTTATAATAAGTTCAGGAAAATCGGGGAATATCAGGAGTAGGGTAATATTACCAGATTATATAGGCGGCAATCGCCTTATAATAAATCAAAAGCATAATTGACAGGAGGTAAGTGAAATGATTTTTGAAAAAGTGAAAGCTATCATTGTTGATCAGCTTGATGCTGATGAGGATAAGGTAACAATGAACACACAAATTGTCGATGATTTAGGTGCCGATTCGCTCGATATGGTCGATCTAGTTATGTCGATCGAAGAAGAATTCGACCTAGAAATTCCAGATGACGAAGTTGAAAATGTTAAGACTGTCGGCGATGTTGTGAAGTATATCGAAGAGAATGCTTAAATCTATAATGAAATTAATAAAAACTGTGCTCCCCTCTACATAAAGATGGGGAGCAGTTTTTTTACTGTAATAAAAGGCTTGCAAATATATAGGAATTTAGCTATAATTGAATAGAAACTAATCAATAAATATACAGGAGATGTGAATGATGGCTACAGGGAAGAAGATGGTGGNAGAAATCACCTCTAGGAGCGATGATTTTGCTAAGTGGTACACCGATATAGTGAAGAAAGCTGACTTAATTGACTATNCAAGTGTTAAGGGGAGTATGATTATTCGCCCGTATGGATATGCAATTTGGGAGAATATCCAATCGACTCTTGATAAAATGTTTAAAGATACAGGTCACGAAAATATCTATATGCCCTTATTTATTCCGGAGAGTCTACTCAATAAAGAAAAAGATCATGTTGAGGGCTTTGCGCCAGAAGTAGCATGGGTTACACATGGCGGATCGGAGAAATTGAATGAGCGGCTATGCGTCCGTCCGACTTCCGAAACATTATTCTGCGAGCATTATGCTAGAATTATCGAGTCCTATCGTGATCTACCTAAGCTATATAATCAGTGGTGTAATGTTGTTCGCTGGGAGAAAGAAACACGCCCATTCCTGCGTTCTAGGGAATTCCTATGGCAGGAGGGGCATACAGTACACGAAACGGAAAAAGAGGCATGGGAAGAAACAGAGAAAATGCTTGATGTATATGCCGAGTTCTGTGAAAATGTTTTAGCGATGCCTGTAATTAAGGGACGTAAAACCGAGAAGGAGAAATTCGCCGGCGCCGTTGCAACATATACAATTGAGGCAATGATGCATGATGGTAAAGCACTCCAGAGTGCGACGTCGCATTATTTTGGCGACGATTTTGCTAAGGCATTCGATATCACCTATACGGGCAGGGATAATAAACTAGCGCACCCATTCCAGACATCGTGGGGATGCACCACACGCTTAATCGGGGCAATTATCATGACGCACGGCGATGACAATGGATTAATGCTACCGCCGAGAATTGCACCGACGCAACTAACGATAATACCGATTGCCCAGCATAAAGAGGGCGTCATTGATAAGGCGAATGAAATTTTTGATGAGTTGAAAGATAAATTCAGAGTTAAGATTGATACCACTGACAATTCCCCAGGGTGGAAATTCGCTGAATGCGAGATGAAAGGGATACCGCTCCGTCTAGAGATCGGCCCTAAAGACATTGCAAAGAATCAATGCGTGCTTGTCCGCCGTGATACGAGGGAGAAATTCTTTGTCGGTATGAACGAGCTTGAAGAAAATATAGAGAAGATACTCAACGATATGCAAAAAGATTTATTCAACAGGGCGCTCACAAATCGTGAAGAACACACATATACCAGCACGAATTTAGATGATATAATAAAAACAGCTGAAACTAAGCCGGGATTCATTAAGGCGATGTGGTGCGGCGATGTAAAATGCGAGGAAGAACTAAAGGAAAAGGCGGGACTATCGTCACGCTGTATGCCATTCGAACAGGAGAAAGTTGCCGATAAATGCGTATGTTGCGGCGGCGATGCCGACAAGTTGGTTATATGGGGAAAATCATATTAGAAAAATTATTTTGTAAAAAGAGATGACATCTCAGTCATCTTTTTTTACTAAGGAAAAGCGGTTCAATAGGGTATTAGGGGAATATTCAAGATATGCATACTAAATTTTGTTCATTTTATACTATAAACAATAGAAAAGATTAGGGCATACATGGTTGAAATAACATGAAACAATATGCTATAATAGATACAATAAGGTTATGTGGAGGCGAGTTTATGCAAAGTGGGAGCTTTTTTAAGACGGCTGCATTTGGCGGTTTCGAGAAAAAGGATGTATTAAATTATATCGATGAGATCCATAAAAAGATGTTAAAACTAGAGAGTGAGGCCGAGGAAAAGGCTTCACAATTCGAAGAGCTAATTGAGAAAATTGCGAGCACGGAAAAGGATAGAGATGAAAAGGTCGCTGATTTAACCGACCAGTTAAATCAAGGGAATAATCAAATAAGCAATTTGGAAAATAAGCTTGAAAAGAAAGAAATTCTTGCTACCGAGCTGAATAAAAGGTTAGCAGAAAAAGAAGAACATATCAATGGTTTGAATGCCGAATTGAATGAAGTTAATAATAAAAACAGACAGTATGAGGCGCAAATTCGCCAGCACGAAGAAACAACGAGGGAAGTTGGCAATGTAATGCTTGATGCAAGACGCACTGCCGACAGCATAATTTCACAGGCGAATGCCACGGCGGCAAAAGCATATGATGAAATTAATGAATATAAAGCTCAGGTGCAAGAGGCATTGAATGTGCTAAAGGGTGAAATTGCTCAAGTTAGCGAACATATAACGCAGCTTGCGAATGTGGGCGATGAAAAGATCGGACTCACTATGAAAGCAATTGATAGGGCAATTGGTGAGGCGGCAATCAAAGAAGAATACATACCGAAAGAGAATAAAACGGCAGAAAATGAATATAATCCTACTAAGAATGTTCAACCTGCGCCAACTTATCATGAAGAAGCAGCGCCCGTAATGGCGCACACAAGCACTTCCGCTGGTGTGGATCAAATTGCCGAATTGGAGGCGGAGGCGTTGAGATCGGNGTCGGCACCAAGTTATAACCCTCCTCCGAAAAAGGAAATGACCCTATGGGAAAAATTACAGCAGGAAGCACTCCAAAAGCAGGCTGAGCAAGAGATGAATATGCAAAATATGCAAGAAGATGTGACGGATGANGAAGAAGACGATTCTGAAGAAATTGACGAATTCGATCCGTTTGCATCCAGTAGCAAAAAAACATCTAAAAAGGGCGGCGGGGATTCAAGCATGCCCGAATTAGATATAAATACTTTTTTCAAAGGTAGTTAATCGTGGTAAAGATTAGAACAGAAAATTTAAGGGAAATTGCTCCATCACTAATGGTGGGGCAAAAAATCCTCCTCACAGGCATAGTCTACACTGCTAGGGATGCCGCTCATAAGAAATTTGCTAAGATTATTGAAGATGGCGGCGAATTGCCAATAAACATCACCGATGCAGTAATCTACTATGCGGGTCCTACACCTGCGAAACCTAAAACGGTGATAGGGTCATGCGGTCCGACTACATCGTGCAGAATGGACCCATATGCGCCGGCATTGCTTGATATGGGGCTAGCTGCGATGATTGGCAAGGGAGAACGCAGCAAGGAAGTTGTCGATGCGATTAAGCGAAATAGAGCAATTTACCTTTGCGCTATCGGTGGCGCAGGCGCTTTATATAGTCAATGCATTAAAGAATGTGAGGTAGCCGCATTCCCTGAACTGGGGTGCGAGTCAGTAAAAAAGCTTTATGTTGAGGATTTTCCGCTGATAGTTGCTAATGATTCTAGTGGGAAGAACATATTCAGCTAGATTTTCCAAAATATTATTATTTAATATTTTAAAAAAAGCTTGACAAACTAATAATTAAAAGGTATGATATAAATAACTTCTGATTTATTAGTTAAAAGCACTAGCAGCTTTGGAAGTGGGAATGTTAATGGAACCGACTTATCATGATATAGCTCAAATGACGGACGAGCAACTCATTGACTGCGCATTGCGTGGAGATGAATATACTGATGAGCCAATTACAGAGTTGATATCAAGGTATATGGCGATAGTAACATTCAAGGCACGACAAATGTCACAACAAATGCTGTTCAAGGATTTAGAAGTTGACGATTTAGCTCAAGAGGGGCTACTGGGATTGCTTGGCGCAATTAGGACTTACCGATCGGATAGGGGTAGCAAATTCTCAACATATGCGAATGTATGCATTTCAAATCGTATGAAAACGGCCGTTAGTAAAAGCGGCAGGAGGAACCTTATCCCACAAATATCGGACGAATTCTTAATGGAGGGTAGAGCAGCCCAGCCTCAGGATAACAATCCTGAAGATATCGTCATTGATAAAGAGAAGTCAAAAGAATTATCACTTAAGATAAATAGAGCATTATCAGAACTTGAAAGAGAAACATTGTATTTGTTTCTAAAGGGTTATAATTATGACCAAATGGCAAATCAGCTTATTACTTCGAGAAAAGCAGTGGACAACGCTTTGCAACGAGTCAGACGTAAGCTTAAGTCAGTGTTCAAGTCTGGCGAAACTCACCATCAGTAACAGTCAAGTGACTGTGCAATATGACCAGGTAGCTTAATTTCAGAGCGTTGTTTAACAAAGGTGTCGGTGTGAATCCGTCCAGGTCCACAAATATAGCTTTAAGCGAGGTAAAAAAACATGTACGAAGACAAGACATTACAATGTAAAGATTGCGGAAGCGAATTCGTTTTCACCGCTGGTGAGCAAGAATTCTATGCTGAAAAGGGCTTTGTGAATGAACCACAAAGATGTAAGCCATGCCGTGATCAAAGAAAAAATGCTTCTAGAGCCGACAGAGAAATGCACACTGCAACATGCGCATCGTGCGGAGCGGACGCTAGAGTACCTTTCAAGCCACGTGAAGATCGTCCTGTATACTGCAGCGACTGCTTTGCTAGAATGAGAGAAGAAGACTAAGCTAACAAAACTTGATAGCTTTATTAGCCATGGGGGATTATCCTTCATGGCTATTTCTTATTAGAGTGTGCAATGCGGCATTGGGAATTTTTTTGTTGCAAAAAAAGTTAATATTGGGTATAATAAAACAAGGAGCATTGTAATAATAGATGCCTATATAATATGAAGGAGGCAAAAATCCATGGAAATTACAAGGGATAGCATTATTGGAGATATTCTAGATACTGATGGGAGTACGGCGGTTTACTTCCTTGAGATGGGAATGCATTGTCTTGGATGCCCAGCTTCAAGGGGAGAAACTTTAGAGGAGGCTTGCCAAGTTCACGGTGTAGAAGTCAGTGAACTGATAGACAAGCTTGAAAAACATTTTAAATCGCATTAATGCTTATTTGTTAAATCGAGCCGTCCGATAGAAATTTATTAGCGGGCGGCTTTTTTTAGATATTATATAATCTGAGGGAGTTAAAACGGGTTATGCTAGATAGACGATTGGGCGCTGTTGCAAGTTTCGTACGGCGGGGTAGGAAGATAATAGACGTTGGTACGGATCATGCTTTATTGCCGGCATTTTTAATTAAGCAGGGGATAATCCCCAGTGCCTATGGTACGGATATTAGAGATGGACCGCTAAAATCGGCAAAAAAGACCGCATTGCAATACGGGATTGAAGAAGAACTGAAATTAATTCGGGCCGATGGATTGCATGGGGTGCCTACCGATGCCGACGATATCGTCATTGCGGGCATGGGGGCGAGCTTGATTTCAAGGATAGTCCTAGACGCACATTGGCTCAAGTTGCCGGGTAAGAGGCTAATTCTTCAGCCAATGCACAGGGCGGATATATTGCGTAAAAACCTCTACAACAATGGATTTGCTATCGATAAGGAAATTGCTGTTATTGACGGAGAATACGTATACTGCGTTATGTGTGTCGCCTATACTGGCGAATGCGTTGATGTAGATGATTATTTTGCATATACGGGCAAGATGGTCGATACATTGAATCAGGGGGGCGAGGATTCCCATAATGCAGCGCTATACCTACTCTTCCACGCAAAGAAAATTCGTGGTAAAGCGTGGGGACTTGCGAGGTCTACAAATAATGATAAGAGGGCGCAGTCGCAATATTGGGAGGATATTTCAAGAAGAATTATAGATTTAGTTGGGGTGAGGGAAATTAATATTAATGATGTTTACAAGAAAATTGATGAGATAGCGCCTTTTAGCTATGCGGAAAAAGGCGATAATAGCGGATTGCTTGTTGGCAATGGAATGAATGAAGTCACAAGAATTTTACTTGCGCTAGATATAACAAATGATGTTATTGACGAAGCGGCCGCTAAAGGATGCGAGCTAATTATCAGTCATCATCCTGTGATATTCCACCCTTTATATAGCGTTAATGAAGATAATCCTGTATATAGGCTGATTAAACACGGCATTGCGGCGATATGCGCACATACTAATATTGATATGACGAGTGGCGGTTTGTGCGATCTAATGGCTGATGCCATGGGAGTTAGAAGTGGTGAAGTTGTCAAAGTCATGACTTATGATGGCGATGTGCCGATAGGGTACGGGCGAATTTGCGAACTAGAGAAGGAATATTCCGCCGACGAATTGGCACAGCGAGTTAAAGAAGCATTTGGCAATACGGTAATACGTTATGTTGATGGGGGCAAGCCGATTAGACGGATTGTGTTAAGCTCCGGCGCAGGGTGGAGTATTATC
>JGI24708J26588_10000905_pt1 | contig 24166 bp, 19 predicted proteins | sample BioPla1DNA2_FD_26588 | JGI IMG/M metagenome (IMG submission 26588) | reverse complement strand
ATCCAGAAGAAGTACTAGAATATGTAAGAAATGGCTCTGAAGAGATTAGAACTCATATAGTAGAGGTTGGAGAAAGTTTTTGGACCATAGCTAAGATCTATGATACCTCTGTTGAGGAATTAGAGCTGGCCAATGATGATAAGGACCCAACCAAGCTAAAGCCTGGCGATGAAATCAGGCTATTACTACCAAAACCAGTTATTACTGTAGAAACTATCCAGGAAGTTGAATATACAGAAGCAGTAGACTATGAAACCAAGGTTGAGCTGGATGACTCCATGTATAAGACCCAACGGAAGGTCAAGGTTGAGGGAATTAAGGGAGAGTCTAGGATAAAGGCATATGAGGTTAGACATAATGGTATAGTAGTTGATAAGGAAATAATTGATGAAAAGATAGTCAAAGAAGCCACTAATGAAGTAATAGTAAAGGGTACCAAGGAACCACCAAAGACGGTGGCCACTGGCTCATTTACGACTCCAACCAGGGGCAGGATTACCTCTAGATATGGAATGAGATGGGGAAGGATGCACAGGGGCTTGGATTATGCCACTAGCCATGGAACCCCAATCAAGGCTGCTGACGGCGGAACTGTAACCTATGCTGGATATAGGGGAGGCTATGGTTACATGGTTGAAATCAGCCATGGTAATGGTTACTCAACCAGGTACGCCCATTGTAGTAAGCTACTAGTTAAGAAAGGTGCAAAGGTCTATAAGGGTCAGCACATAGCCAATGTAGGAAACTCCGGTAATTCAACAGGACCACACTTACATTTTGAAGTTCTTAAAAATGGAGTGCACCAAAACCCAGCTAAGTTTGTAAGATAGTTAATATAAGAATTAGCAAGTATATTTACTTGCTAATTTTTTTATTGCCTTTATAATGGATTTAAAGGGGGTTGGTAAAATGACTTATACTTACGAATACTTTAAGGAAAGTGCAGACTATATTCTAGATAAGATTGACTATAGGCCTGAAATAGCCTTGGTTTTAGGCTCTTCTTTAGGCAGCCTAGCAGAAGAAATCAAAGACCAAGTAGTTATAGACTACAAGGATATACCAAACTTTTTAGAGACTACCGTAAAGTCCCATGCTGGAAAACTTATCCTAGGAGAACTAGCTGGGAAAAAGGTGGCCTGCATGTCTGGTAGATTCCATTATTATGAAGGATATGACTTTGAGCAACTGGCAATACCCATAAGGGTCCTTCATCTATTGGGGGTTAAGACAGTTATCCTTACAAATGCAGCTGGTGCTGTCAACACTTCCTATAGTCCTGGAGAAATAATGATAATCAGCGACCATATTAAGCTTGGAGAGGGTAGTCCAGTAAGGGGACCCAATATTGCTGAATTTGGTCCAAGATTTTTTGACATGTCCAATACATATACCCAGGAATATAGGGAGCTGGCCAAGCAGGTGGCCTATGAGTTAGATATTAAGATAAATGAGGGAGTCTACTTCTACTGTACAGGTCCCCAGTTTGAAAGTCCTGCTGAGATAAGGGCTATTAGGATTTTGGGGGGAGATGCAGTTGGGATGTCCACTGTAACAGAGGCCATTACTGCTGCCCAATGTGGTATGAAGGTATTGGGTTTGTCTCTAATGTCCAATATGGCAGCTGGCGTCTTAGACCAACCCATAACCACTGAAGAGGTAAGGGAAACAGCAAAACAAGCATCTAAGGACTTTAAGCTTTTATTAAGAGAGATAGTCAGGCGGATGTAATAGAAAGAGGATAAAGGGTGAATTGGATGATTAGACAAGATTATGATCTGGCTTTTATGCTTAGGTATGAGAATATAGCTTGGTATGAGGATGGTAAGGTAAGGATACTGGATAGGAGGGTCTACCCGACCTCAATTGAATTTGTAACCTGTACCAGGCATGAGGAGGTAGCAAGGGCCATAGCGGATATGGTAACCCAGAGTGGAGGACCCTATACTGCAGCAGGAATGGGAATGGCACTGGCAGCCCATGAGTCCAGGAATTTGTCTAGGGATGAGGCCTTGGCTTATTTGAAAAGGGCAGCCCATACCCTATCCACTGCTAGACCAACAACTACAAGCAGGATGAGACTGGTAACTGAAGGGTGTCTAAGGGCTGCAGAGGAAGCCATGGACAAGGGTGAGCCTGTTGATGAAGCTATCTTTAAAAGGACCATTGATAGGCTTAACCATAGGTATGAAAGAATCAGTAAGGTGGCTGAGTACCTGGTGGATATGTTTCCTGATGGTGGAAAGATCATGACCCAATGCTTTGCAGAGACCATAGTAGGTACCATGTTGAGGGAGGCTAAGAAGCGGGGCAAGGAGATTAAACTCTTTGTACCAGAGACCAGACCATATTTTCAAGGGGCCAGGCTTACAGCCAGTGTTGCCCAGGACCAGGGCTTTGATACTACCGTAATCACGGATAATATGCCTGCCTATACCATGGTTACCAAGAAGATAGACCTATTTACATCAGCAGCTGATCTAATCTGCCTAGATGGTCATGTGGTAAACAAGATAGGTACCTACCAAATAGCAATTGCTGCTAAGTATCATGGAATCCCCTATTTTGTAACTGGAGCCCCTGACAAGGGTAATCCGACGGTGGCCACGGTTACCATAGAGGAACGCGACCCCAATATGGTCCTAGAGGCTAGGGGGATCAAGAATACCATGGAGGGGGTAAAGGGATATTATCCATCCTTTGATATCACTCCACCCCATCTGGTAAGTGGGGTAGTTACAGATAAGGGTATCTACACACCCTATGATTTAAAGAGGTATTTTGAAACGGAAACGGAATCCNTTTANTAGTTGATTAANATAAGACGGTGAGAATATGTTAATGTTAGAAGAGCGTAAGCAAATAGTTGAATACAGTAAGAAACTGATAACTAGAGGACTGACTACTGGAACAGGAGGAAATATCAGCATCTATAAGAGGGAGTTAGGCTTAATAGCCATCACCCCCAGTGGCAAGGATTATTTTAAAACCAGGCCTGAAGATATAGTAATCCTTGATTTAGATGGGAATATAAGGGATGGCAGCTTAAAACCCTCCAGTGAGTGGGAGATGCATCATATCTTCTATAAGAATAGGGAGGATGCCAATGCCATAGTTCATACCCATTCCAAGTATGCTACTGCGATTTCCTGTATGGGTTGGGACCTTGAGCCAGTTCACTACCTAATTGGCCTGGCTGGATATGAGGTGAAATGTGCAGAATATGCCCTTTATGGGTCAGAGGAACTTGCAGAGAATGCCCTTAAGGCTCTAGGGGACAGGAAGGCGGTCCTACATGCCAACCATGGCCTAACTGCCTTAGGAGATACTCTAGAAAGGGCATTTTCTACAGCGGAACAGTTGGAATTTGTATCAGAGATATACTATTTGACCAAGGTTTTAGGAGGGGGTAACCTCCTGACAAAATCACAAATGGATGTAGTGATAAAGAAGTTTTATTCCTAGGCTTATTATAAGCCTTTTTTTCTAGACTCTAACCTTCACCTGACAGAAATCTTTATCTTGCAATGGTATCAGATTATCCTTTAATATCTTACCATCAACTATAACTTCTATATGTCCTAGACCTTGATTTGATACTTCTATAGAGTACTTACAATTTCTAAACTTTCTATAAACTGTATAAGACTTAATTTCTTTAGGAAGACAGGGCTCAATTCTTAAGCCATCGTAATCTGGCTTAATCCCCAGGATTGCTTGGCTAATATTGACAAAGGACCAGGCAGCTGTTCCAGTGAGCCAGCTGTTTTTAGCCTCTCCCAAGGAGGGACTTTCCCGTCCAGCTATGGTTTGGCTATATACATAGGGCTCTGTTTTATGAATTTCACTAAAGGGTTCAATATAGGCAGGACAGATTCTTTTATATATATCAAAGGCCTGCTCTCCCCTTCCTAATCTCGTTTCAGCAATACTAATCCAGGGATTGTTATGGCAGAATACAGAACCATTTTCCTTGTAACCGGGTGGATAGCTGGATATTTCCCCCAGCCCAGCCTGGTACTCGCTATAACAGGGTGATAATAACTCTACTCCAAAATCATTGACCAATCTATCATGGACTGAATCCAAGGCTCTAATAGCATAACCATTATCAATGCCTATCCCAGCCATTACACATATCCCCTGGGGCTCAACATATATCTGACCTTCCTGACATTCCTGGCTACCTACTTTCTGGCCATTAGCATCATAGGCACGCAGGAACCAATTACCATCCCAACCATAATCATAGATTGCCTTCTCCATTTTATTGACATGCTTAAGGATGGAATCTCCTTCTTCTTTAGAGCCAAATCTATAACATAGCTCAGCATATTCCCTGCCATAATAAACAAACATCCCAGCAATAAAAATACTCTCTGCTATGCCCCTTTCATAGAAATTACTGGTGGTCTGGAAGCTTTCACCAGGTTCTGTAGAGAAGCTATTTAAATTTAGACAATCATTCCAATCGGCACGACCAATAAGTGGCAGACCATGGGGCCCCAAATTATTTAGAGTGTAGTTTATACTACGCCTTAGGTGTTCAAAGAGGGGCCTTTCACTACCTGGTTGGTTATCAAAAGGAACGAGTTCATTTAAGATAGAGCTATCACCTGTTTCCTTAATATAGGCAACGGTACTTCCTATAAGCCATAGGGGATCGTCATTGAAACCAGAGCCTATGGCATCATTACCCTCCTTAGTTAGGGGCTGGTATTGATGGTATGCACTGCCATCTTCCATCTGGATAGATGCAAGATCCATGATTCTCTCCTTAGCTCTTTCTGGTATCAAGTGTACGAAGCCTAAAATATCCTGATTTCCATCTCTAAATCCAATTCCCCGACCGGTTCCACTTTCAAAATAGGAGGCACTTCTACTCAAGTTAAAGGTAATCATACATTGGTACTGATTCCATATGTTTACCATTCTATTAACCTTTTTATTATCACTTTCAATCTGATAGATTGATAGTAGGTTTTCCCAATAGGTGGTAAGTTTCTCAAGTTCTTCGACAACAGAGTCATAGCTACTAAATTTTTCTAAAGTCCTTCTAGCATCGGTCTTCTTGATTACATCCTTTGCTGCCCACTTATCATCCCTAGGGTTTTGTCCATAGCCTAAAACAAAGACCAGGTTTTCACTTTGACCAGGAGATAAGGATAGCTCTATTTGATGACTGGCTATTGGATACCAGCCATGGGCGATGGAGTTTTTACTTTGTCCATTTTCAACAACTTCAGGATCAGCAAAACCACCCATCCTTCCCAAGAAGGAATCTCTATCTGTGTCAAAGCCAGAGATTTCCTTGTTAACACCAAAGTAGGCATAGTGATTTCTTCTTTCCCTATATTCTGTTTTGTGGTATATTACTCCATTTTCTACTTCTACTTCAGCAAGGTTTAAATTTCTTTGGAAGTTTTGACTATCATCTACTGCATCCCATAAACACCACTCAACAAAACTGTAAAGCTTAATATTCTTTTCTCTTGTAGATTTGTTAGTTAAGGTTAGGCTGTGAATCTCACAGTTTTCTCCTAGGGGTACTAGGGCTGTTAACTCACAAGCCAAGAGATTCTTTTCACTTTCTATTATGGTATAGCCTAATCCATGGCGACATATATACTTATCTAAATCAGTTTTAGTAGGTAGGAATCCAGGATTCCAGCTTGATCTACCATCTTCCTTAATATAAAAATATCTACCTCCCATATCGGCAGGTACATTATTATAACGAAAGCGAGTTAAACGCTGCATTCTTGCATCACGGTAAAAGGCATATCCCCCCATAGTATTAGAAACCAAGCCAAAAAAATCTTTATTTCCTAAGTAATTAATCCAGGGCAGGGGAGTAAAAGGAGTTGTAATTACATATTCCTTCTTCTCATCATCAAAATAGCCATACTTCATATTACTACCTCCCTACTATATCGTTTTCGCTATTACTTATAATATAAACTAAATCATTCTAAAAATCAATGAATTATCATAAAACACCTTAATAAATCAAGAAAAATATGGTTGACAGGGGTGTTTTTTAATCGTATAATGTAAGCAAATCAAAATTAACGAAATCGTATTCGACTAGTAACTACAACAACTCTAGGTGGTGTAAGATGGTAACTATCAAGGATATATCAAAAGCTTGCGGATATTCTGTATCAACAGTCAGCAAGGCCTTAAATAATTCTCCAGAAATTGGGGAGAGGACAAAAGAATTAATAAGAAAAACAGCTAGTGAGATGGGTTATTTACCAAATGCTGCTGCTAGACTTCTAAAAACGAATCGTTCCAACAATATTGGAGTATTGTTTGTTGATGAGATGCAGAGTGGCTTACGTCATGACTATTTTTCAGCAGTCCTAAACAGCCTGAAGGAAGGGGCGGAGAGTTTGGGCTATGACATTACATTTATTAGCCACAATATTGGAAATGTTCCTATGACATACTATGAGCACTGTAAATATAGGAATTGTGATGGAGTTATCATAGCCTGTGTAGACTTTAATGACCCTGGAGTTATAGAGCTTATAAATAGCGAGATACCTGTTGTAACTATAGATCATATATTCAATGATTCAACAGCAATATTATCAGATAACCTTAAAGGTGCGGAAGCCTTAGTAAACCATATATATGAATTTGGCCATAGAAAGATAGCCTTTATACATGGGGAAAACACTTCCGTTACACAAAGGCGTTTGGCAGGCTTCTATAAAACCTGCCAGAAGTTAGGTATTGAAATACCGGATTATTATATCAAGGAAGCTAGATACCACGATCCAAGGTCGAGTGGCCTGGCAACTAGAGAATTATTGGGACTTAAGGATCCCCCTACATGTATTATGTATCCTGATGACTTTTCATTTATTGGGGGCATGAATGAGATAGAAAAGCATGGACTTTCAATTCCTGATGATATTAGTGTAGTTGGATATGATGGAATTTATCTATCCCAGGTCCTTAGACCGAGACTTACAACCTATAGGCAAAATACAGAAGAACTGGGCAGGAAGGCAGCAGAGAACCTTGTTGAGGCTATTGAAAATAAAAAGACCTACATTCCTAAGCAAATCTGGGTAGAGGGTGAGTTGTTGGTTGGTGATTCGATTAAAAGAATCGAATTTTAAATAGCTTATGCTTATATAATAAGTAAGAATTAAAAGGAGGAGGTAAATGTGAAGGGGTTCAGAAGGGTTATTGCTTTAATGCTAGTACTTATGATGTCCGTGTCACTCATTGCTTGTGGAAAAGATGCAGGTGAGCCAGCAACTACACCGCCTGATCAAGATGAACCATCTCCAGAACCGACACCAGAGCCTAAGCAAGAAGAGGGGAAAGTATTAAATATTTGGGGATGGAATGACGAATTTCAAGGCTTATTTAAGGACTACTTTGAGGGGAAAGGTAAGGTCCCAGATGGTGTAGAGGTTAAGTTTACTATCGTTCCTAATGATGACAATGCTTATCAAAATGCTCTAGATGAAGCTCTATTAAATCAAGAGAATGCTGCAGCAGATGAGAAAATAGACCTGTTCCTAGTAGAAGCTGACTATGCTCTGAAGTATGTAGACAGTGACTATACTCTTGATATTATCAAGGATGTAGGTCTAACACAAGAAGATATAGCTGGACAATATAAGTATACTCAGGAAATTGTAACGGATAGTAAGGGGGCAATAAAGGGTACATCATGGCAAGCCACTCCAGGATTATTTGCCTATAGAAGGTCAATAGCAAAAGACGTATTAGGTACAGATGACCCAGCTGAAGTTCAAAAAGCCTTGTCCACATGGGAGGATTTCTATGATGTAGCTGAAAAAGCCCACGCCAAGGGTTATAAGATGCTATCTGGCTATGATGATTCCTATAGGACATTCTCAAATAATGTATCTCAGCCATGGGTGGACAGTGAGAAGAGGATAATAATTGATGACAATATACTAAAGTGGATTGAACAAACTAAGGAATTTACAGACAAGGGTTATAACAATAAAACTTCCTTATGGGATGATGCATGGGCAGCAGACCAAGGCCCAGGTGGTAAGGTATTTGGATTCTTCTACTCAACTTGGGGAATTAACTTTACTCTCCTTGGCAATGCACTGGAAACTCCACTTCCAGATGGACTAACTGCAACCAGTGACCCAGAAGCATATAAGGAAGCAACAACTGGTAACGGAATATTTGGTGATTATGCTGTTATAGAAGGACCTCAAAACTATTATTGGGGTGGTAGCTGGCTATGCGCAGCTGCAGGATCTGATAATCTAGAATTGGTACAAGAAATAATGAGAACCATGACCTGTGATCCAGAAACCTTGATAACTATTACCAAGGATAGGCAGGATTTTACAAACAATATTGAAGCTATGGAAACTCTTGCTAATGACGATAACTTTGCATCAGCCTTCCTAGGAGGACAAAACCACATTAAACTATTCGCTGAATCTGCAAAGGGTATAGATATGAGTAACATATCTCCTTATGACCAAGGATTAAACGAGGGAATCCAAACTGCCTTTAGAGATTACTTCAATGGAACTGTTGACTATGATACTGCCCTAGACAACTTCTATAAGGCAGCTATCGAAAAATACCCAGAACTAAAAAGACCTGACTAATATGTATAAAGGGAGAGGGTGTTCTCACTCTCCCTTTATTATATCGAGGTGATAGATATGAAAGGATCTAAAAAAGCCAAGTCCATTAGTTATGCTAAATGGGGATACATTTTCTTAATACCCTTCTTCTTGATATACATAATATTTTTCATGATTCCGGTGTTTTCAACCTTCTATAATAGCTTTTTTGAAAACTATATGAGTGGACTGACTCAGATAGGACCCAACTTCGTAGGGTTAGAAAACTATAAGACAATTCTTTTTGATAGCGATTTACCCAAATATGCCTATAACACCTTACTTATTTGGATAGTGGGATTTATCCCTCAGATTGTAGTTTCTATGGTATTGGCCCTTTGGTTTACCAATGCCCGTTTAAAATTGAGATTTACAGGTTTTTTCAAAACCGTTATATATATGCCTAATCTAATAATGGCAGCTGCATTTTCCATGTTGTTTTGGGCCTTGTTTTCAGATATAGGACCAATTAACAACTTCCTAGTGGCCATGGGACATGAGCCAATTAGTTTCTTTCAGAATATAAATGCCACCAGGGGTCTTATAGCCCTAATGAACTTTTTAATGTGGTTTGGAAATACCACCATNCTNTTNATGGCCGGGGTAATGGGNATAGATGAGTCTGTACTTGAGGCTGCTCAGATAGATGGGGCAAGCTCATGGAAAACCTTCTGGCATGTTACACTACCATCTATAAAACCCATAATTGTTTATGTGTTTCTGACATCCTTAATAGGTGGTATACAGATGTTTGATGTTCCTCAGATCTTAACCAATGGAAGTGGAGGGCCTGATAGGACTTCTATGACCATGATAATGTACTTGAATAAACACCTATTTAGCAAGAACTATGGTCTTGCTGGGGCCTTATCAGTTATCCTATTTATAGTAACAGCTATACTTTCCTTCATAATATATAGAAACCTCATGGAAAGGGATTCCAGCTGGGAAACTAGAAGAAGCAAACAAGCCATCAAGGGAGGTGGAAAATAATGACACTGAGAAGAATAAACAAGTTTCTCTGTTATTTAATTTTGATTTTACTTTCCATACTCTGCTTATTTTCCTTTTACTTATTGATTATTAATTCAACCAGGGCACATTCTCAAATTCAAAAGGGATTCTCTTTTACAACCGGGGATTTCTTTGTAGCTAATTTGAAGAACGTACTAGGCAATAGTGAACTTCCCATAGTTAAGGGTATTAGGAATTCCTTAATAGTATCTATTCTTTCAGCCTTGTTGGCTACCTATTTTTCTGTATTGACAGCCTTTAGTATCCACATCTATGATTTCAAGTTAAAAAAGCTAGCCTTTACCTTTATCATGATGGTCATGATGATACCACCACAGGTATCAGCCTTAGGTTTTGTCAGGTGGATGGGGAGGCTCGATTTGATAGATTCATTAATACCTTTGTTTATGCCTTCCGTTGCATCACCCATTGTTTTTTACTTCATGATGGCCTATATGCAGAGTAATTTACCCAAGGCTGTAATTGAAGCTGCTAGGATGGATGGCTCTAGTGAGTTTAGGACTTTTAACTTAATTGTTCTACCAATTATGAAGCCTGCCATAGCAGTACAGGCTATATTTACCTTTGTAAGTTCTTGGAATAATTACTTTATACCTTCACTAATCATAAGATCCGCTGATAAGAAGACCCTACCAATCTTGATAGCACAACTTAGAAGCGCAGACTATTTGAAATTTGATATGGGGCAAGTGTATATGCTAATCTTCCTAGCTATAATTCCAATAATTATTGTGTATATTATACTTTCAAAATATATAGTCCGAGGAGTAGCAGTTGGAAGTGTCAAGGAGTGATATCATGAGGTATGGGTATTTTGATATAGGGAAAAAGGAATATGTAATTACAAGGCAAGATACTCCAGTCCCTTGGGTAAACTATCTGGGTTCACCTGCATATGGGGCAATAATATCAAATAATGCGGGGGGCTACAGTTTTGTAAAAAGCGGTGCCAAGGGTAGGATTTTAAGGTATAGGTTTAATTATGATGATAAGCCCGGGAGATACATATATATCCGTGATGATGAGACAAGTGATTATTGGTCAGCATCCTGGCAACCTGTAGGTAAAAGAGATGGTTATAAAAGCATATGTAGACATGGATTGGGATATACAATATTTGAAACAGAATATCAGGGTATTAGGTCAGAAACCACCTACTATGTACCCCTTAATAAGGAATATGAGGTTTGGCGTCATAGGATAAGGAACGATTCTAATAAGGCAAGAGAGCTTTCTGTATTTGCTTATGCCGAGTTTACCAATGAACCTGATTATGAGGAGGACATGGTCAATCTACAGTATTCATTATTCATCTCTAGAACATATTTTATGGAGAACAAGATAATTCAGACCATAAAGGAGAAGTCAAAGGAAAAAGAGAGTAGATTTTTTGGCCTAGCAAATTTTCCAATAAGTTCATACTCAGGGGATAGGAGGGGGTTCATAGGCAACTATAAATCCTATGCCAACCCTAGGGCTGTAGAAGAAGGTAGCTGTGATAATATGGTTAACTATAATCTAAATAGCTGCGGAGCCCTACATACAAGACTTTATTTGGATCCTAATGAAGAAAAAGAACTTGTCTTCGTCCTGGGGCAGAAGGATGAAGAGCAGGCATCTAAGATATTAGCCCTTTATGATGATAAGGAACTTAACATGGTTGACAAGGACTTAATAGAGTTAGAAGCATATTGGGATAAGAATTTATCAGGCCTAAAGGTAGATAGTCCTGATGAAAACTTTAATAATATGGTAAATGTTTGGAATGCATATCAGAGTTTCATAACCTTTACTTGGTCTAGGGCAGCATCTTTCATCTATTGTGGGTTAAGGAATGGTTATGGTTATAGGGATACGGTACAGGATATCCAGGGTGTAATCCACCTGGTACCAGAATTAGCTAAGAAGCAGATAATATTTATGGTCTCGGCCCAGGTAAGCAATGGTGCTGGACTCCCCCTTGTCAAGTACAATCATAGCCCTGGCCGAGAAGACACACCGGATGATTTTTCCTATGTAAAGGAAACAGGACATCCTTCCTACCGGGCAGATGATGCCCTATGGCTTTTTCCAACCATCAAAAAGTATATATCAGAGACAGGGGATGTAGGTTTTCTAGATGAAGTGATTCCCTATGCAGACAAGGGCAAAGATACCATCTATGAGCATTTAAAGAAGGCCATAGACTTTTCTGTCAATAATTTAGGTGAAAATGGCCTCCCCCTAGGCTTGCATGCGGACTGGAATGATTGCTTGCGACTGGGGGAAAATGGGGAATCCACATTTGTAGCTATGCAACTATATCTAGCCTTAAGAATCTTAGAGGATTTTGCAACTATTAAGGAGGACCAAAATTATAAGGATTATTTGCTTGATATAAGGGAAGAGCTCGGTAAGAGAATAGATGATGTATGTTTTGAAGGGGATAGATATATTAGGGGTATAGCAAGGGGTAAATTCAGGATAGGTTCTAAGGATAGCCCAGAAGCTAGCCTGTGGTTAAATCCACAGAGTTGGGCAGTAATTTCAGGTTTAGCAGACAAGAATCGTAGTAGGCTAATAATGGACAATGTACACTTAAAGCTCAATACAGACTATGGGGCAAGGCTAATGGCACCTTCTTTTAAGGACTATGGATTTAAAGGTGCATTAGCTACTGTCTATAATGGTTCAAGCAAGGAAAATGGAAGTATTTTCTTACAAACCCAGGGATGGTTAATACTGGCAGAGGCCCTTATGGGTAGAGGGAATAGAGCATATGAATACTATAGAGAAAGCTGTCCAGCTTATCAAAACGATCTAGCCCAAATAAGGGAAATGGAACCCTATGTATATGGGCAGTTTGTAGAGAGCGTTGATAGTCCATATGAAGGCAGGTCCCATGTCCATTGGCTTACTGGTACTGCTTCTACAATGATGGTGGCTTGTGTAGAAGGAATATTGGGTTTAAGACCTGATGAAAAGGGCATCCTTATTGAACCTGCAATACCTGAAGGATGGGAAAAGCTAACCATAGAAAAGGTCTTTAGAGGTAAGGTTATTAGAATTATTATTTGNAACCNTAAAAGAAGACAATCTGGTTACAGGGAAGTATATTTAAATAATACTAAATTAAAAGGCAACTATATACATGAAGACCAGTTAAATGAATACAATGAAGTGCTTTACATTATGTAATAAAGGGGGAAGAGAAATGGGTGATATTGTTCTAAAGGATGTTAACAAGGTATATCCCGGAGGTATAAGAGCAGTCAGTGACTTTAACCTAGAAATTAAGGATAAGGAATTCATGGTCATAGTAGGACCATCAGGTTGCGGAAAGTCCACAGTTTTAAGGATGATTGCTGGCCTTGAAGAGGTCACATCAGGAGAATTATATATCAATGGTGAATTGGTCAACCAAGTTCTGCCTAAGGAAAGGGATATAGCCATGGTTTTCCAAAATTATGCCCTTTACCCTCATATGACTGTATATAAAAACCTAGCCTTTGCCCTCACCTTGAGGAAGGTTCCCAAGGATGAAATTNATAGGAAGGTTAGGGAAACTGCAAGGATCCTGGAATTAGAAGAAGTATTAGATAGAAAACCCAAGGCCTTATCTGGGGGACAAAAGCAACGGGTAGCCTTGGGGCGTGCAATGGTTAGAGACCCTCAAGCCTTTCTACTGGATGAGCCCCTATCCAATTTGGATGCCAAGCTTAGGGCCTCAACCAGGACAGAAATAATCAAGCTACATAACAAGTTAGAAACTACCTTTGTTTATGTTACACACGATCAAGTTGAAGCCATGACNATGGCAGATAGGATAGTAGTGATGAAGGATGGCTATATTCATCAGGTAGGCAATCCACAAGACTTATATGAGGCTCCATATAATATGTTTGTGGCTGGATTTATAGGGACTCCTCAGATGAACTTCATACCTACTCGCTTAAAAAAAGATGACACAGTATATTATCTGGAGATTGACGAAAGCAAGATTATTATTTCAGAAGAAAGATTTAGCAGGGATGTACTGGATAGNTATTTGGGTAAGGAGCTTGTTCTGGGGGTCAGACCTGAAGACATTGTTGAAGTATTAGATCATGAGGAGAGATTAGATACACTTAAGGCCCAGGTTGAAGTATGTGAGCACATGGGNTCAGAAATTATAGTATATATAGATTATAAAGGTCAAAATATTATTGCTAAGTTTGATTCAGATAGAAAGACGTCAATGAAGCCCAATGATGAAATAANAATCACTTTTAAANCTAACAGGATCCATTTATTTGATAAGGAAAGTGAAATTTCCTTGTTAGCTAATAAAGCTAATATGGAGAAGGAAGAAAGTTATTAAAAATCCATAAAAAAACAACCTCATTTTCTAATAGATGGAAATGAGGTTTTTATCTTTTAAACTCTAGAATCAAGTAAGATAAAGATGACCAAAAGAATGAGTAGGGCTTCAAAGAATTCATCATTGGAAGATGTAGTGGCAACTGCAACCTCCTCTGGCTCTTCTTGGGTTTTAGGGGGTAATTCTTCTATTTTTCTCCTCTTTATCCTTTCCTTTGGATAGTAGTCCTCTCTTCCGCTAAATAACTTCCTAAGGTTCAATAGTCCAGCTCCCTGATGAAAGTATGAATCCTTTAGGTCAATACAGGACCTCATCAAGAGGGATTTTACCTCCTTTTGTGATAGGTCTCCATATTTATCTAGCAGGAGGGCAACGGTTCCAGATACTAGAGGGGTAGCCATGGAGGTACCACTTAAGGGAAGATAGCTATCTAACTTGGTATTTGATAGGGAGTTGATACTAACGCCGGGAGCAACCAGGTCTGGTTTTTCGATGCCTTCTAGGGTTGGACCCCTGCTGGAGAAATCAGCTATGGTATCATCTGAAGGATCTATGGTCCTCTTATCATCTACTGCCCCTACGGTGATTACATTTTCATTGGTACCAGGTGAAAGAATAGTTCCAGGTAGGGGGCCGCTGTTTCCGGCTGCAACTACGACGACTATACCTGCCTCAATGGCCTTATTTACAGCCCTACATAGGGGGTCATTTTCACAGATATTGTTTGCTGGAGTCCCTATGGAAAGGTTTAGTATCTTGGTATTATATTGGTCCTTGGTATCTATTATATATGATATGGCTTCGATTACCGTGGATGTAGAGCCTCCTCCATGTTTATCCAAGGCTTTTATAGCTAGAATATTTGACTTAGGTGCCACTCCCACATACTTTCCCCTAGAGGAATAGCCATTACCTGCTATTATGCCTGCCACATGGGTACCATGACCATTATCATCATAGATGGTCTCCCTATAGTTTATAAAGTCCTTAAAGCCTATAATCCTGTTCTTAGGCCTTATAAGGTCATAATGGGGAGCTACACCTGTATCTATAATAGCCACTGTAACCCCTTCTCCTTCATAGCCCTTATCATGGGGGAAGTAGGCCTCCATACTTTCTGTAGCAATATCCAAGAGGGTATAGACCTTGGAGTCAAAGCTAATATAGCTGATATTTGGGTCTTCCGATAGTCTATAGATGAGGTCAGTGGAAAGATGTCCTGAGTAGGCATCGATTATGGGTAGGTTGGGTTCTGCTTGGTTGGTTATTTTTTGAAGGGTTTCTTTAGTATATCTACTATTGTCCTTGAATTGGACTATTACAGGCACCTTTTCAGTAGTTTGAGCCATAATTTTTGCGTTTAATATAGGGCAAAGTTTATCATATCTGGGCCCTGTCATGATTACCACCTTCCTTTTTATACTCTATGCTTAGTAAAATTAATATGTTACAGATTAACCAATTATTAATGAATCAGGAAGGCAGAAAAAAATAGTTACCTAGGGTAACTATTTAGAATTCATAAGTTTTTCTCTTATCTCTTGATGTCTCTTTTTACCTAGCTCATATAAGATTCTTTCTTCCTTGCTATTAACCACTAGCCCTGGTACCTGGCTAGGGGTGTCATCAACCAGGTGGACCATGGTTACAAATCCAGAAACCAGCAACTCTGGGTCTAGAGAATCACTTACCTTGGTCCTATAGATTTGAACCATTATTTCCATGGAAGATCTACCTACATAGATTAATTGACCGATAACAGTGACTAAATCTCCCAAATAAACTGGCTTGTGAAAGACAATATCGTCAAGTCTTTTTGATAAGACCATTCCCCTACTATGCTTCCTGGCCACTATGCCTGCTACCATATCCATTATCTTTATCAACTCGCCTCCATGGATGGAACCCTGGGGATTGAGTTGGTTAGGGTGCATTATATATTCAGATGTTGCCCTAGCAAAGGAAATGTTCTTATTAAGTTCATGATATAAGTCGTAGTTCATTTTTGTCCTCCGTTTTTCATTTGATCTAAAATAAAGAAGACCCTAAGGTCCTCTTTATTTTATCATTATATCAATACTATTTAAAGACTTATCTATTACTAGAACTTTCTATCGATAAACTTATAGAGCTCACCAACGACTAGAGGTATGAAGGCATATAACACTACAATCCTCCAATGCTCAAAGCCCATGGTTACCGTATCAAATATAGGTTGTATAAAAGGCACATATAATACGATTAACATTAGTAGGAAGGAGAAGCTGGTTCCCAATATCATGGTCCTATTAGTAAAGAATCCAATCTTAAAGAGGGAGTGCCTCTGTGACCTACTGGAATGGGCCCTTAACAATTCAGCCGATATCAANGTTGCAAAGGTAATAGTCCTTGCCAAAGCTAGGTTGTCAGGATAGATTCTTAGGGCTGTAGTATAAGCCAGTAGTGATGATAAACCAATTGCCAAACTTTGGACCAGGACTCCAATCAGCATAGGCCTATCCAGGATTGAAGCCTTAGGGTCCCGAGGCTGTCTATCCATTATATCAGGGTCTCCAGACTCAACTCCTAGGGCTAGGGCAGGGAAACTGTCCGTTACTAGGTTCAACCATAGTAGCTGGATAGGTATAAAGGGAACAGGTAAATTCATCAGGATACTGACGAAAACAATTATGATTTCACCTATATTACATGATAAGAGGAAGAAGACGAATTTCTTAATATTATCATAGATTATCCTACCTTCTTCTACAGCTGATACTATACTGGCAAAGTTATCATCAGTCAGGATCAGCTCTGCAGTATTCTTGGCAACATCAGTACCAGTTATACCCATGGACACACCTATATCAGCCTTCTTTAGGGCTAGGGCATCATTGACACCGTCGCCAGTCATGGCTGTAATCTCTCCATTAGCCTTTAGGGCTGATACGATTCTAACCTTATGGTCTGGAGAAACACGGGCAAATACCTTGATATTTTTAACTACTTCACGCAATTCTTCATCACTTAGTTTGTCAAGCTCAGCCCCCATCATAGCCTGGTCTTCATGTTCAGCCATACCTAAATCCTTGGCTATGGCAAAGGCAGTCTCCTTGTAGTCACCGGTTATCATTATGGTATCAATTCCAGCCTTTTTACATAACTTGATGGCTTCCTTGGCTTCAGGCCTTGGTGGGTCAATCATTCCTGTTAGACCAACAAAGGTCATACCAGTTTCGATGGTATCAGGAGATATGTCACTAGGTAATTCTGAGTATTCCTTGTAGGCACTAGCCAGGACTCTAAGGGCATCCCTTGAAAACATACTATTGATCTTGAGGACTTCTTCCTTAAGCTCGTCAGTAAAGGGGATAACCTTGCCTCCCATGCTTATATGGCTACACCTGTCAATTACAATATCCGGGGCTCCCTTAGTAAAGGATACCAGCTTGCCAGGAATATAGTTTTCATGAATGGTAGACATCATCTTCCTTGCAGAATCAAAGGGGATCTCCTCTATCCTAGGATAGGAGGTATTCATCTCATCCTTAAGGAGATTAGCCTTGGCAGCCAGGGTAACCAGGGCACCCTCTGTTGGGTCACCAATAATTTTGTAGCCTTCAGCATCCTTATCCAAGGAGGCATCATTGGCTAGTACTCCAATGGATAGGAGGGTTTCTAAGTCCCCAATGGAATGGAGGTCTACGGTCTGGCCATTTTCCTTAAACTCACCCACTGGCTCATATCCACCACCAGAAACATCGAAAATCTTACCATCTGCATAAACCTTAACAGCAGTCATCTCATTTTGAGTAAGGGTACCTGTCTTGTCTGAGCATATTACTGTGGTACTTCCCAGGGTTTCGACGGCTAAAAGCTTTTTAACTATAGCATTTCTTTTGACCATCTTATTCATACCCAAGGATAAGACAATGGTTACAATGGCAGGCAGGCCTTCTGGTATGGCAGCCACAGCTAAACTGATGGCAACCATAAACATTTCAAGTACTTCCCTACCTTGGAATAGACCAACAACAAAGACCATGATGCAGATGAAGATGGTGGTTATACCTAAGAATTTACCTAACTGATTTAATTGGTTTTGTAATGGGGTTGCCTCATCATCGTAGGATTGAATAGCTGTAGCAATCTTTCCTATCTCAGTACCATGTCCAGTTTCAACAACAACTCCCTTGGCCCTACCATAGGTGGCTATGGTACTCATGTAGGCCATATTGTGCCTATCACCCAATGATACATCTTCCTGGGTGATAAAGTCTGAGTCCTTATCCACCGGAACGGATTCTCCTGTAAGGGAGGCCTCTTCAATTTGTAGGTTTGAAGATTCCAAGAGCCTTAAATCGGAAGCTACTATGTCTCCTGCCTCTAGGATGACAATATCTCCAGGCACCAGGCTCTTCGAAGGGACAACCTCTATGTGGCCATTTCTAATAACCTTGGCTGTGGGAGATGCCATCTGCTTGAGGGCTTCCAGGGCCTTTTCTGCCTTGCCTTCCTGATAGATTCCTAAAAGGGCATTAATCACTACAATAGCTAAGATAACAACAGCATCAGTTCTTTCACCTACAAAAAAGGAAACCAGGGCAGCACCTATTAGGATAAGGATAAGGAAATCAGCAAACTGCTCCTTGAGCTTTGTTAAGAAACTCTTTCCTTCTTCCTCTTGTAATTCATTGTGTCCATATTTTTCTAACCTCGCCCTTACTTCTTCATTGGTTAAACCTTTTTCTGGGTCGGTTTCAAGCTGGGATGATAATTCATCCTTGCTTAATTTATACCAATCCATACAATCATTCCTCCTTAAATAGTATTAGTATCTCTCACTTTTGCAAAAACAAACAAAAAAGACCCTTGCTTAAGAAAATTCTTAAACAAAGGTCTTGCTTCCTGGTTACAGGTAGTTGGCCGGGTTTCCCGTATTGACGACCAACTGCTTAATAGCTACTCCCCTTTTATGTTTAAAGTATACAACAAGGAAAAAACAAATGCAAGGATAATTTTGGTTTAAGCTAATTTTGATTAAGTTCTTTCCTTTGTATTTCTTTTCAAATAGTCTATAATAGAATAGTCATATAAAAGTGGGGGAAAGAAATGAGTATTAAATTTTGCTCGCTGGCAAGCGGGAGCAGTGGTAACTGCCAGTATGTTGAAACAGAGAATACAAGGATTATAATAGATGCAGGTTTTAGTGGGAAGCGGGTAGAGGAGTTATTATCCGGAATAGGTGTGAGGCCGGACTCTTTAGACGGAATATTTGTCACCCATGAGCATATAGACCATGCCAAGGGCGTAGGGATAATATCAAGGAGATATAACCTACCCATATATGCCAACTCAGATACTTGGATNGGGATGGAAAATATTATTGGCAAGGTTAAGGAAGAGAATATTAAAATCCTTGATACAGATAAATATTTTGAGCTAAAGGATATGACCATCTATCCCTTGGGTGTATTTCATGACGCCTTAGATCCTGTTGGCTATATTATCTACAATAAAAATAAGAAAATAAGTATAGTTACCGATACAGGATGGGTAAATAAGAATATGATGGATAAGATTAAGGGGTCAGATCTATACCTAATAGAATCCAACCACGATGTCCAGATGTTGAAGGAGGGGAGCTATCCCTGGCCCTTGAAACAAAGGGTCCTAAGCACTAGAGGGCATTTGTCCAATGATGACTGTGGTAGGATAATGGGAGAAATTCTTACTGGCCAGGGGGAAATAGTCCTCCTGGGGCACTTAAGCAAGGATAATAATAAGCCTGCCTTGGCCTTAGAAACAGTGGGAAATAGTATAAAAGATCTAGGTATAGATATAGATAAGGATATTGTACTGGGGCTTTCCCATAGGGATAGGTCAACAGAGGTTTTCGATTTGAGCAAGTAGCTTTGGGGGGTAGGGCAGTGGATAATAACAATTATGACTCTTATTATTACCACACTTATACTAGGCCACCTAAGAAGAAGAGGGGGTTTTTCTCCTATGTTTTAGTTGCCTTGATATCTGCTATAATTGGGGGGATAATTTCTGCCTATATAGCACCCACCTACCTATATGGTAAAATCCTACCTACACCTGAGATTTTTCAGAATCTAGCTGGGGACAATCAAAGGATTAATCAGGTCTATATTACTCCAAATGATGAGATGACCTCAGTAACAGCAGTAGCCAAAAAGGCCATTGGCTCTGTCGTAGGCATCACCACAGTAGTGGTTACCAGGGATTGGATTTGGGAGAGGGCAGAGGAAGGAGTAGGCTCCGGGGTAATCGTTGATAAGAATGGCTATATCTTGACTAACTCCCATGTAATAGGCGATGGTAGGGCAAGGAGTATCAATGTCCTATTTGAAAATGGAGATACCGTTGAGGGCCAAGTATTGTGGTATGATGCAGTTCTAGATTTGGCCATAGTAAAGGCAGAGGGAAGGAACCTCCAGGCAGCAGAGTTTGGTGACTCTGATAATCTAGTAGTAGGGGAACTGGCTGTAGCCATAGGGAACCCCTTGGGTCTAGATTTTCAAAGGTCTGTAACATCTGGAGTTATTAGTGGCCTCCACAGGTCAATTAGGGTGGATGACTACAATGTGATTGAGGACTTAATCCAGACGGATGCATCCATTAATCCAGGAAACAGTGGTGGACCCTTGCTAAACAGTGCTGGAGAGGTTATAGGAATAAATACAGCCAAGATTAAGACCGGGGAGGGCTTAGGATTTGCCATACCTATCAACCTGGTCAAACCTATAGTTGAAGAGGTAATCGAAACAGGTGAATTTACCAATGTATATATAGGATTTAATGGTAGGCAGGTTGGAGTATATGAGAGACAGGTTGGAGTAGATTTAGATGTAGACTATGGGGTAGTGGTTTTGGAGGTAATACCTGGCTCATCGGCAGCAGAGGCTGGGTTAAAACCCCTAGATGTTATAGTTGCTATAGATAATAAGCCAGTTGAGACCATGGCCGGTTTGAGGAAGATTCTCTACAAGTACAGGCTAGGAGATAGGGCTAGCTTGCGGATAATAAGAAATGGTCAAGAGATGGATGTGGATATAATATTTAAGGACTTCTAGATAGGATTAATCTTAAAGGGGTACATACCTAATATGATAGGAGGAGATTAATCAATGACAGATAGAAGAGAAAATATATTTACCATGAAGGGTAATCCAATTACCTTGCTTGGAAGGGAAATAAAGGTAGGAGACCAGGCACCAGACTTTACTGTATTAAGGAGTGACTTAAGCCCCTTTAGCTTAAAGGATGCAGGAGACAAGATAAAGATTATTTCTGTGTTACCATCCCTTGATACAGGGGTATGTGAAATGCAGACCATTAGCTTTAATGAGATGGCAGCAGACTTAGGAGATGTGCTTATCTTGACCATATCCGTGGACCTGCCTTTTGCCCAAACAAGATTTTGTGGAGCCCATGGAATTGACCAAGTTATTACCCTTTCAGACCATAGGGAGTTGTCCTTTGGATTAAACTATGGTTTTGTGATAGNGGAGCTAAGGTTACTCAGTAGGGGTGTAGTGGTCCTGGATAGGGATAATACAGTTAGATATGTGGAATATGTCAAGGAGGTTGGCTCTCACCCAGACTATGATAGGGTTCTGGAAGAGGTAAAAAAACTAGTCTAAGCTAGGATTTGGGATACAGATACGGATATCTGTATCCTTTTTTATATGAGTTCTTCCTCATAATTCTCCAATATTTCCCGGGAAATATTAATAATTGAGCCTGGTTAATGTAAATTGTCGATTGCTTGAGTATGGATTTTCTTATCTTAGGAGATTATATATTTAGTTAAGTGTACTTAAGGTGATACAGAATTAGACAGTTTGGACTATCCCAATATGTTATAATAAAGGAAATAAATTGAAGGTAGGTTAATAATGAACATCAATATTATAGCCGTCGGAAGGATTAAGGAAAAATATATCCAGGAAGGGATTAGGGAGTTCTCAAAGAGACTATCCAGGTACTGTAATCTGAGAATAATTGAGGTCATGGATGAAAAGGCACCAGAGAATTTATCTGATAGGGAGATGGATTTGATAAAGAAGAAGGAGGGGGAGAGGATCTTAGCCAAGATTCCCCAAAATTCCTTTATTATTTCCCTGGAAATAAAAGGTAAGGAAATATCCTCAGAAGAATTGTCGATAAAGATGGAGGAGATCATGATAAGTGGAATAAATGATATCACCTTTATAATAGGGGGATCACTAGGTTTAGCGAATGAAGTCAGCCATTTAAGTGACTATAAGCTATCCTTTTCTAAGATGACCTTCCCCCATCAATTGATGAGACTGATTCTTTTGGAGCAGATCTATAGGGGTTGGAGAATAATGAAAAATGAACCCTATCATAAATAACAAAATTTTCGCCTTTAATACTATTAACTAGAAAGCAGAGTGATAGCATGAATAAAAATTGTTTTGTCTCATGGAGTGGTGGAAAGGACTCATGTCTTGCCTTATATAAAGCTATAGAGCAAGGGTATAAACCAAAGAGGTTACTCACAATGTTTAGTATGGAGAATGGAATAAGCACAGCTCATAGGTTGAAGGAAGAGATTATCCAAGCTCAGGCTGCAGCTATAGGGATAGAATATACAATTGGCAAGGCCTTATTTGATGATTATGAAGAGGTTTTTATTTCAAATATAAAATCATTTAGGGACCAGGGCATCAAATATGGTGTTTTTGGAGATATAGATATCTTAGAGCATAGGCAGTGGGAGGAAGATGTTTGTAGGAAGGCTTCTGTTGAAGCAGTATTGCCACTGTGGGAAAGGGATAGAGAGGAAATCGTGAAAGAGTTCATCAGTTTAGGCTTTAAAGCTAAAATCGTATTAGTAGATGCTTCGATGCTGGATAAGAGATTTTTAGGACAGGACTTAAGTTATTCGCTATTGAAAGAAATTGAGGAGTCTGGAGCTGATGTATGTGGAGAAAATGGGGAATATCACACAATAGTCTATGATGGACCAATTTTTATGAAGCCTGTTGATTTAAGGTTTGGGAGGGAAGTAATTCCTGTTGGTGATAGATGGGCTCAGATTAATGTAGATGTGACAAAAGAACAGGTAAACCCTAGTTAAAGTGATACGGTAAGCCCTATCATAAGTAGGNATGTAGGATTTAATTTAGTACATATATTTAGTAAGTGTGTAACTAGTAGGAGAATAGAACTGATTAGAGGAGGATTATCATGGAAAAGGAAAAATTTGTACCTGAAATCAAATCAGAGCTCAGGTCTGGGATGGTCAAGGTGCCTGAAGTAATCTATAAGGCCAGTGGAATTAACTTCCTTGGAAGGAGGATAAAGTCCATNCTATTTTCAACTGATGTGGCCCTAATTAAGAACAATAATGCCAACTCCATAATTGCTGTTTATCCATTTACCCCCCAACTGTCCATAATCCAATCCATCATAGATGTTGCTCCTGTCCCAGTTTTTGCAGGTGTAGGAGGAGGTCTAACCACTGGGAAAAGATCAATAGCCATAGCCCTACAGGCTGAGCTCTTAGGGGCCTATGGGGTAGTTGTTAATGCTCCAACCAAGGTAGATGTGATTGAAGAAATGAATAAAACCATAGACATCCCCATAATTGCTACTGTAGTAACAAGTGGGGACAACTATAAGGCCAAGATAGAAGCAGGAGCCAGGGTTCTAAATGTCTCTGGAGGAGCCAATACCGTAAAAATCGTAAAACAAATAAGGTCTGAGCTAGGTAGGGAGTTTCCTATTATCGCAACGGGTGGACCCACTGATGAAACCATACTGGAAACTATAGAGGCAGGAGCAAATGCCATCACCTACACTCCGCCCTCATCAGCAGAAATCTTTGCACAAGTAATGAAAAAATATAGGAATGAACTGTAAGATTCTATGTTTTAAAAACAGTAGTGTGAGATAAAAGTTTATTTTAGGAGAATTTTTTATTATATTCTATCTTATGAGGTGTCATTATGGAGAAAAAAATGAGAAGAAGTATGTGGATATGCCTGGCCTTAATATTTGTCCTAGGTATCGCCTCCTTTATTTCATATAGTAGTTTTAATGTAATAAATCCCTTCGTAACTACTAGTGGACTAGCTCAGATTTTTTTAACGGATAAAGACTATGTCCAGAT
>JGI24708J26588_10000902_pt1 | contig 24199 bp, 22 predicted proteins | sample BioPla1DNA2_FD_26588 | JGI IMG/M metagenome (IMG submission 26588) | reverse complement strand
TAATCCCACCAAATCGTTTTGTTCATTTAGTATGGAGTTGAATTCTGAAATAGAAGGAATTTCAAAGTTTAGGTATTGTGCATTGATTTGTTCCTTATTGAATTTATCAGTGAAGAAACCCTTTGAAAAAGAGTGGCTTAATGGATACCCTAAAAGACCAAAAGTTTTCATTGTTTATGTTATTTAGTAGCAGTGTAAAGAGTACAAATACCAAACGTTAAACTCTTAAAGTTAACTTCGTTAAAGCCAGCTTTAATCATAACTTGCTTCATAACTTCCCCTTGAGGAAAAGCTTTAATAGAATTGGGTAGGTAGGTATAAGCACTATTATCTTTCGATAATACTTTACCAATAAAAGGAATAAAGTGTTTAGAGTAAATGGTGTAACCCCACTTAACAGGTTTAAAGGTAGGAGTTGTAAGCTCTAAGATAACAAGTTTCCCTCCTTTTTTTAGCACACGGTGCATTTCAGCCAGTCCCTTATCTAAACTCTCAAAGTTTCTGATGCCAAAAGCTGAGGTCACTGCATCAAATTGATTGTCTTCAAAAGAAAGTTGAGTACAATCCTCTTTAAAAAAACTTATATAGTCAGAAAGCCCTTGTTCTTGGGCTTTCTTTTTACCGATCTCAATCATGTTTTCAGAAATGTCGATACCCACCATTTCTTTGCATTTTAGTTTTTTTACAGCTAAAAGAGCAAAGTCTCCAGTTCCTGTAGCCACATCCATAATGCGTTTAGGTTGATGTGGCTTTAACTGTTTGATGGCTTTCTTTCTCCAATAACGATCAATCCCTAGTGATAAGGTGTGATTGAGTTGGTCATATTTAGGAGCAATTTGATTGAACATATGTTCAACTTGCTCTGTTTTTTTTCCTTCCTCATTATAAGGCTTAATTACCTCTTGGGGATAATTCATTTCTTTACAAGAAAGTTTTTAATGTTAGTTTCAATTCTGTTCATTAATTCGCTAGAGTCAGCTTTTACAAATTTTTCTCCCACGATATGTTCATATAACTCAATGTATCTTTCAGAAACTGAGTTCACATAATCTTCTGACATCTCGGGAACTTTTTGTCCCTCTTTACCCATAAATCCATTTTCTATTAACCATTGTCTTACAAACTCTTTAGATAACTGTTTTTGAGGTTCTCCCTTATCAAATTTTTCTTGATATCCTTCAGCATAGAAGTAGCGAGAGGAGTCAGGTGTATGAATCTCGTCAATAAGATAGATCTTTCCATCTCTTTTACCAAATTCATATTTGGTGTCAACTAGGATTAATCCTTTGTCATTGGCCATTTCTGAACCTCTTTTGAATAGAGCATAAGTGTATTTTTCTAGTTGCTCATACTCTTCTTTGGTGGCTAACCCTTGTGCTAGAATTTCTTCTTTAGTAATGTTTTCATCATGACCCTCATCCGCTTTGGTAGTGGGTGTAATTATGGGAGTAGGAAATTTTTCATTTTCTTTCATCCCTTCAGGTAGCGTAACACCACAAATAGTTCGATTTCCCGCTTTATACTCACGCCATGCACTTCCTGTTAAATACCCACGAATAATCATTTCTAAACGGAAACCCTCACAACGCAATCCTACCGTAACCATAGGGTCTGGAGTTGCTATCTTCCAATTTGGTACAATATCGCTAGTAGCATCTAAGAATTTAGCTGCTATTTGGTTTAATACTTGACCTTTAAATGGTATTCCTTTTGGAAGGACTACATCAAAAGCTGAAATTCTATCGGTAGCAATCATTACCAATAAATCCTCGTTTATACTGTAGACATCTCTTACTTTACCGTGATAAACAGCTTTTTGTCCTGGAAAGGTAAAGTCTGTTTGTGTTAATGCTTTGCTCATAATTATATTGTGAATTTTAAGACTGTTTGTTTTCTTTGATGTTTTTATCTCTTCGTATGCGTTGTTCTTTATCAAATTCGTCATATGCTTCTACTATTCGTTCAACTAATTTGTGACGAACAATATCTTTTTTAGTAAGACGAATTACCGCTAACCCNTTTACATTTTTAAGAATACGTAAAGCTTGTACTAAGCCCGACGTTTGTCTGGGGGGCAGGTCTATTTGTGTCATATCGCCCGTTACAATCATCTTAGAGTTCATCCCCATACGCGTAAGGAACATTTTGATTTGTTGTGTTGTTGTATTTTGTGCTTCATCTAAAATAACTACCGCATCGTTTAATGTGCGGCCTCTCATAAAAGCTAAAGGGGCTATTTGAATGATGTTAAGTTCCATGTATTCTTTGAGCTTACTAGCCGGAATCATATCTTGTAAAGCATCATAAAGAGGTTGTAAATAAGGATCAATTTTTTCTTTCATATCACCAGGAAGAAACCCTAATTTTTCACCAGCTTCAACTGCTGGACGACTTAATATGATTTTTTTTACTTCCTTACTTTTCAATGCTTGCACCGCTAGGGCAATGGCTGTATAGGTTTTACCAGATCCGGCTGGCCCTATAGCAAAAACTAAGTCGTTCTTTTTAAATCCATCTACAAGCTTTTGTTGGTTTTCACTTCTAGCTGAAATAGGTTTCCCTGTTACGCTATAAACAATTATGTTGTCATGTTTATCAACTAATGGTTTGTTTCCTCTGAAAATATCAATGATAGTTGCTTCATCTAGCCGGTTGTATTTTAAACAGAACTTTTCTAATTCATATATGTTTTCCTCAAAGGAAACCATGTCTTGTTCATCGCCTAAAATTTTCATTACGTTTCCTCGAGCTATTATGCGTAACTTGGGATATAATGATTTTATAAATTCTAAGTTGGTATTATTTACTCCATAAAAAATAACGGGGTCTATGTCTTCTAAAACTATAAGCTTTTCTATCATTGAAATTATTAAAGGATCACCTAAATGCTTGATTACTAAAATGCAAATTTAATGAAACCTTTGGAAACAAGAGGGTATATATAGGAATAAATTTATAGGCTTGTATTTACCTCTAGGCGATATTTTGCTTATCTTTGCACGTTTAAGTAAAAGAAGGGGTCCTTTATTTATTCTAAAATGTCCAATAGGGGAAACGCAGAATGAAAAAGTTTTTAATTGTGTAATGTTATGTCGAAAAAGTTTTTGTTTTATTCTATTGGAATAGTATTTGTAATTATACTTTTAGTTGGGTTAATCCAGTGTAATCAGCGCTCTGTAATCTACAACTCGCCACGAAACATTAAAGGAGTGGTTAGTTATAAACGATCGTTTGGCGATTTGAATCCATTACATTTAGACGTCGCAAAAAAGATTGGAATATCGCCTAGTAGCTCCAGAGAGGTAATAGATAATAAGAAATTAAAGAGGATAAAAACGAATCAATGGTATAAGGTAGATTCTTTAACCCATTCGGTGCCTTATCTAGTTTCTAATGGGCATAAGCTTCTAGAAACAATAGGAGTTAATTTTAGAGATTCATTAGAGCAAAAAGGGCTTAATCCATACAATATTATTGTTACTTCTGTTTTGCGGACCAATGATGATGTGCAAAAATTAAGAAAGAGAAATGTAAATGCATCAGTAAATTCGGCTCACTGTTATGGTACAACCTTTGATATAAGCTGGAAACGATTTGAACAAGTAGAACATCGTTGGGGACGAACAATGGAAGGTGTGAGTTCGGATACGCTTAAATTGGTGTTGTCAGAGGTGTTAAGAGATCTTAAGCAGCAAGAACTCTGTTATGTTAAATATGAGTTGAGACAGGGCTGTTTTCATATAACTGCTCGCTAATTTCAGATAAAGCTTATAATTATGCAACGTTATTTTATCTATTTATCTTATGACGGAACGAATTACAATGGTTGGCAAATTCAACCCAATGGCGTTACCGTACAAGAAAAACTAATTGATGCTTTATGTCTTATGTTACAAGAGAAAGTTGAGGTGATGGGAGCAGGACGTACAGATGCAAAGGTGCATGCTAGTTCTATGGTTGCTCACTTTGATACTGAAAAGGTTAATTTAGATACGCAGCTATTAGTACACAAATTGAACTGTTTTTTGCCTCGTGATGTTGCAGTACATAAAGTGGTGAAAGTAAAGCAAGATGCTCATGTTCGTTTTAGTGCTACAGCACGCACATATCATTACAATATTACTTTTAAAAAGTCTCCCTTTAATAGAGATTATGCTTGGCGTATTTCTCAAAAGCCCGATCTGGATTTGATGAATCAAGCGGCAGAGAAATTATTTTTATATTCTGACTTTACTAGTTTTAGTAAGGTGCATTCAGCAGCAAAAACAAATATTTGTACAATAAAGGAAGCCTACTGGGAAGCTATTGATGAAAACAATTGGCGTTTTACTATTAAAGCAGATCGTTTTTTGCGAAATATGGTTCGAGCTATTGTGGGTACTTTATTGGATGTAGGATATAAAAAAATATCAGTTGCAGATTTTTGTAACATAGTGGAAAATAAAAATAGATGTGATGCTGGAGCTTCAGTTCCTGGTCATGGACTTTTTTTAGTCAATGTAGAATATCCTTTGGATTTATTTATAGAAAAGGAATAAAGTATAGAATTTTTAATTTATGTGGTTATTATTAGCGTTTATCTCAGCTATTTTGCTGGGGTTTTATGATGTTTCAAAGAAAAAATCAGTACAGAATAATGCGGTTATACCGGTATTGTTTTTTTCCATTTTATTTTCGAGTATTATTTTTACACCCCTGGTGTTATTATCTACTTATAAACCAGATGTTTTAGCAGGAACTGTATTTCAAGCATCTGTTGAGGGCTGGGAAGTACATAAGTATATCATATTAAAATCAATCATTGTTCTTTCCTCGTGGATATTTGGTTATTATGGACTTAAACATCTTCCTATTACTATTGTAGGTCCTATTAATGCTACACGTCCAGTCTTGGTACTTGTTGGTGCTATCTTTATTTTTGGAGAACGCTTAAATACACTACAATGGATTGGTGTATTACTGGCCATACTTTCATTTTTTATGCTAAGTCGATCGGGTAAGAAAGAGGGGATTCATTTTAGAAATAATAAATGGATAGCTTTTGTAGTGATTGCTACTGTTTTAGGTGCTATCGGTGGGTTATATGATAAGTTTTTAATGACTAATTTCAATACAGTAACGGTACAAGCTTGGTATAATTATTATCAGCTACTTTTGTTATTGCCTATCCTAGCCTTTATTTGGTGGCCTACACGTCATCAAACAACACCTTTTAGCTGGAAGTGGAGTATCTTGGCTATCTCTTTATTTTTATCAGCTGCCGACTTTATCTATTTTTATGCATTAAGTCTTGATGGAGCTTTAGTGGCGGTGGTTTCTATGGTTCGCAGGGGGAGTGTTGTGGTTTCTTTCCTCTTTGGGGCTTTGTTATTCAAAGAGAAAAATTTAAAGAGCAAAGCTCTCGATTTGTTGTTGGTAATTATTGGCTTATTCTTTTTGTACATTGGTTCTAAATAAAAAAAGAACAATCCAAATATAAATTAAAATGTGGTTATTACTTGCCTTTGTGTCAGCTACACTCCTTGGCTTTTATGATGTGTGTAAAAAGAAGGCTCTAGAAAACAACTCGGTTTTATTAGTGCTGTTTTTTAACACCTTGTTTTCTAGTGTTTTGTTTCTCCCTTTTATCATTGCTTCTCTTTTTCCTAATTCGTTATTGCAAGGAACATTACTGGAAGTACCTATAGAACCCTTAAAATCGCATGGTTATGTATTGTTGAAATCAGCTATCGTATTATCTTCTTGGATATTAGGATATTTTGGTATGAAGCATCTTCCATTAACAATTGTGGGACCTATTAATGCCACACGACCTGTTATGGTGTTAGTAGGGGCTATGGTTTTCTTTGGTGAACGCTTAAATACGTTGCAATGGATTGGTGTGTTATTGGCTTTTATTTCATTTTTTATGTTAAGTCGATCGGGCAAAAAAGAAGGAATAGATTTTAANCATAACAAATGGATATTATTTATCATTTTAGCTGCAGTTATGGGTGCTATTAGCGGATTGTATGATAAGTTTTTAATGCAACGACTCAATCCGATGTTTGTGCAGTCTTGGTTTACATTTTATCAAGTATTGCTAATGGGACCTATATTGTTATTTTTGTGGTATCCCACCCGTAAGCAAACCACTCTTTTCAAATGGAAGTGGGCAATCTTATTTATTTCTTTGTTTCTTTCTGTTGCTGATTTTGCTTATTTCTATGCTTTAAGCTTAGAGGGTGCTATGATATCAATTGTCTCTATGGTTCGCAGGGGCAGTGTAATTGTATCCTTTCTTTTTGGTGCTTTAGTTTTCAAAGAAAAAAACCTGAAAAGCAAAGCCGTTGATCTGCTTTTTGTTTTGTTGGGACTCATCTTTCTGTTTTTGGGCTCTATGTAGTATAACCATTCTTGTAATTAATGAACTCCGTGTTTTAGTAAAAAGTTAAAGCCATAGAGCTCTTGAATTTTATTTTAATAAAACGAAAAAACTTATATTTCTTTATTCTTCCTTGTCTCCTTTTGTGTCTTAAGCTGTTGTTATTCTGTAATTGTGTTAATCTTTATGATTATCCTTCCTATTGTTTCCTTAGTAAATTTAATATATTATATTTAGCTGTTTTATTATCAATTTTTATGGTCTTACTTCATAAATTGTGGTTTCTACGAAATGGTTTTTAGGTGTTGTTGATATGACTAGGGCAAGTGAGAGACATGACTAGGTGAAGTCTTGTTGATGCCTAGGGCATAATATATCTGTTAAAGAGCGTGCTTACTGATTTTTTAAGATGAAGCTCAAATTAAGAAAAGTACTAATGAATTAGCAATAGATAAAACCAAGAGATCTAATGCTAGATTGTTTTATATTGTTAATATACTTGTGTAGTGTTTGTTGTAGTAAGGTTATCTAGAACGATTAATAAAAAATAAAGCCCCATTGATGAAATGGAGCTTTGGTAAAACTTAAATAGAATGATAGTTTGTTAACTATGCTTGAATGTGTTATACGTTTACTGTATGTAATAACCCATATCCATTTTTCATTGTGCTTCTTCGTTCGCGAATTTTCACCAGTGTTTGATTATTTCCAATAGCCGGTAAATCATTTTTTCTGGCATTATCTAATGCATTCCAAGCAAACTCTGAAGCTATTGCAGAGTCTCTAAATTGAGGTAGCATAGGGTGTCTTTTTCCTGTTTCAATGGAGTCGGCAAACAAATCGCATAAAACATCAATGTTTTTTCCTCCAAATTTTCGTTCTTCTCTAATTGTTTTATTTACACCACGAATTTCTACTACTGCAGTTTTGAAGTCGTGAGTCATTCGTGCAATTCCTTTTGTTCCAATAATATCTATGTATGAGTTGTGAGTTTGGTCTTTAGATAATTGCCCATAGACATGTCCTTGCGTAATATCATACACAATACCGTTATCAAATGTACCATGACACTGTAAAAACCAAGGGTCTTTATAGTCCCATAAGCGTATAGCTTGTGCATTACAGGTTTTGAATTCAGATTCAGCATACCAGCGTGTTATATCTACATAGTGCATTCCGCAGTCATGAAATGAAGGACCTTCATATTCATGTCCCTCTCCTGGAGCTAATCCTGGAGTTAAGTGACAAACTCGTATAATAGCTAGTTCCCCTATCTCACCCTCTTTTATGTGTTTTTTAATGAAGTTATGATACCATGAATTTCTAAGGTATAGATTTACCGTAGAGAATAATTGTGATTGCTCCGTAATATGGACTGCTTCCCATTCTCTAATGCTTGTGTCTGCAATCGGTTTTTCGGATATGATGTGTTTGCCACTATTTATTGCTTTTTCTATTTGTTCTTTTCGTGAATCTGCTAAAGCAAAAAGTCCTACAACTTGAACTTCTTTGTCATCGTATATCTCTTGTTCATCTTGTATGACTTTAGCTGTAGGTGCTAATTTTTTTGCTAATTCGCGAGATCTAGGATTAGTATCACATATGTAGACTATTTCCCAACGTCCACTTTTTTTCATCTCTTTTAGGTATGATCTACCCATTCTTCCCGATCCTATTATTCCAACTTTTATTGTGTTCATAATTATGTATAGATTTTAATTTACAGTTTTTTGTATAGGTATTATTATAGAAAAAGTTAATAGAGTTCAGTGTGTTTTTTGTTTTACACCTATTTCTTTTTCGTCTAATACAAAACTAAATGAAATAACAATGGGTAAAAAGGCTTGGAATTAATATTGTAGAATACTAAAGTGCTTATATGCTTGTTTACTAGGTAGTTGTAGAAAATAAAGGTGGTGGAAATGTAGATGAAATAAACTAGATTATTGTTTATTTATATGCATTTCTCCTATTTTCATTACATAATTTTCGAATTCATCACGAGGTACAATAGCTTTATTTCTTATTCGTGTACGATAATTATAGACAGTACTAATAGAACAGCGAAGGAAAGAAGCAATTTTTGCAGTATCGGAAATTCCTAAACGTAAGAGTGCAAAAATTCTAAGTTCTCTATTTAATAATTCATTCTGTTTTGGAACGATTTGTTCTTCTTTGGCCAAGAGATTATTAAATTCGGAAACAAAGGTAGGGTAAAGACTTAAAAAAACAGAGTCAAAGTTTTTGTAAAGATTTTCTATTTCGTCTACTATTTGAGTACCAGATCGGAGTCGTTTTAATAACTTATCCATCTGATTATTTAAAGCTAATCTGTTTAAACTGATTCTGTAATCTTCCATTTTTGTGATATAGTCAGAACATAAATCTAAGAAATGTATAATATATTGCTCCTTAATATGATTCGCTTCAAAAAGGTAATCGTTGCTTTCGTTTAATTCGTTATTGAGTAAAACTAGTTTATTATTAGAAATGTATAAGTCCTCTTTCATTTTAGATTTATGTTTCATCTGTCGATAGATATACAGAAAAAGGATTGTTAAAGTAAGGGTGAGAATACTAATTAATACGATGTATAATTTAAGTTGAGCTTTTGTTTTCGCTTCCTTTTCTTGATAAGAAGCGTTGATAATGGAATAAAAACCAGCCATTTCTGCCATTCTGAATTGTACTCCAGAAAAAACAGCATCTTCAATGGCAGTTTGAGTATAATTAAAAGCCCTTGCAATATCTCCTTTANCATAGTAAATAAAGGCTAATCGTTGAAAAGATGCATTTTCCTTAATGCTATTTTTAATATCAGCAATTGCTGATAAGGTATAGAATTTAAGTTCAAGGTCTGATTTGTTTTTTATACCATTAATAGCCCCTAAATAGTGAGTTATTAGGGCGTATTCGGGAGTCTCATCATTTTCTGTTTGTAGAAGATGATACAACATGTTTTCCGCTTCATCAATTATATTTTTATTGATATAAAGATGAATGAGGGTTATTTTGTATTTTATACTGGCAGGATCAAGTACTGTAAGCAAAGAGTCTCTGTATAATTCTGTTTGTGGTTGATGTTGTCCACTAATAGCACCATAGTGTTCAAAGAAACGATGATAGGCTTCGTAATAATCAGGAAGAAGGCTTTTTGGTAATTGTTCTCTGTCAATGTTTTCTAATATAACTTCGGCTTCTCTTTGTTTTCCTGAATAGGAGAAGGCCGATGCTAATTGAATTCTAGCACTTTGCATTAGTGTTCTATCGTTTACAGAGTCGGCCAATACTACATTTCTTCTAGCGTAGAATATAGCTGATTCTAGTATGTATTTGCGATATTCCTCATACAATTTAAGATTGATTTCGTACTCATATTCCCAAGAGTCAGTTTTGTCTTTTAATAAGGCTTTTAAGCTACTAATTCGTTTTTCTTTTTCTTGTGTAAATTCATCTTTATTTAAAATAAGATGATCAAGATAATCTGTTAAGTTTTTAATTTCATTGGAGTAAATAGAAGAAACCCCATTGAAGCATAATAGAAGCAGTATAACGATCGGTGTTTTTATGTATGTAGCAATGTTCAACGGCATATTAGTGCTTATTCTCTTTATTTAGGGTTACATATAGTAAAAGTTACTTATAGCTTTTATATATAATATATATTGTTCAATTTAAGTGTAAATGTACTATTATACTTAGTAAAGATCGAATATATAAGGAGATAAAGGACAAAAACAAAGAATAATCCGATTTAGTCGGAATATCAAGAGGCTTATGTTTTATCTCTTATGCTGAATTAAGAGTATCTAGTGTGGTTGAGTATAAACCTAGCATTTAATCACTCTCTACTGTTTTTGATTAGGAAATTATCAATGAATCCTAGTTTTGATAATTACAAAAGTTGTTTATCTATTACACTAGATCTATACAATATATTACTGAATTCGGGACAGATAAATAGTTTTCAACAAATATAAAATAACAAATAAATTTATTCATGTATCATAATAATATTAATAGAAGCTGTAGTTGATGGTTTTATGTTTTGTGTTCTATACCCAGGGTATTTTAATATAAGATTACTGTTTTCTGAAATATAAACAGTAAAATAACCATTCATGTCCGTACTTACCTCCGTGTTATTTGTCGAAATTGTTACTCCAAATAAAGGTTGACCTTCTTCTTGTAGTACTCTACCTGTGATTTTTTTCATGATTAATAAGTNTTGTTGTTTAATTCGCCGATTAAGATAATAAAACATTGTTTTTTATAACTTTTTATTGTGATAAAATGATGGTAAAAGAAGATGTTTTATTTAACTTTTAAAGTTTATATCATTTTTTTAGATCAATAGGAAGTCGGTTTTATGAGTCCCTGAGTTATGAAACTCACGTAAATTAACAAAAGCAAATGCTTTCTCTTTGTTTTTATATTTCTATTATTCTTATCTTTAGCAATTAAACGAATAAAGAAAACTATGATAAATAATAAGTGGTTATTGATTTTACTCTTGTTTTTCTCTTTCATATCAATACATGCAAAAAGTGCAAAAGAGCTTTTTATGAAAATGCCTGCTGATTTTACCCCTTTATTAACTGAAGTAAACAAAGCCGACTTTATAGATTTTTTAGAAAGTAAAATGAAAGCTGAAATCACAAATAGATTAGAAGGTAAGTCCGAAATGACTCAGTTGACGGATGATTATATTCATATCCAAATGACTTCTAATAGTGAATGGGAAATGAAAGTCTTTTCTTTAGCAGAAGGAGATTATTTAATAGGCCTTATAACAACAGCTTGTGGTCCAGTTTGTGATAGTCAGATTCAGTTTTATGATTCAAATTGGAAAGAGCTACCTTTAGATGATTATCTAGTGTTACCTGATTTTTCTAAAACAATACAGTGGCCAACTGATGAGGTGGATAAAGTTAAGTTACAGCGGGCTATTCAAACGATTACTTTTACGTTATATCAAGCGAGTTTTGAGGTGGAACAACCTGCCATACTGTTTAAATGTAACACGTTAGACTATTTAGATACAGAGTCAAGTGAAAAAATAAAACAATATATTCAGAAAGAATTTTCATTTTTGTGGAATGGGTATCGTTTTGAGTAGAGTTTTATGATATTTCTAACAAAAAGATATAAACGATGATAAAAGAGTTAAAAAAGACAACTGTTTCGACTTAATCCTTTTATCTTTGCTAAATCAAAATAGAAAAATATGAAAGTTGCTATTATCGGTGCTGGAAATATGGGAGGAGCTATAGCACGTGGATTAGCTCAAGGCTCCCTGGTAAAGTGTCATGACATTATTGTGTCTGATTTGAGTCAGGATAAACTAAGTCAGTTGCAAACGGACTATCCTGAGGTTAAAACAACTACTAATAATCAGAAAGCAGTAGATGAGGCTAATCTGATATTTCTTGTGGTAAAACCGTGGTTAGTTAAAAGTGTGTTAGAGGAGTTGCATTTTACAAAGGATAAAGTGCTTATTTCTGTTGCGTCAGGTGTGGAGATTAAAGAATTATCGGAATACTTGTCTGTAGATATACCTATTTATCGGATGATACCAAATACCGCCATCTCAGAGTTGGCTGGTGTTTGTTTACTTTCCAGTTCAAGTGCAGTTTCTTCTGAGTTAACACATTCTATTTTAAATGTTCTAAATGAAATGGGAATGGCAATGTTGATTCCCGAATCTAAATTAGCTGCTGCTACTGCATTGACTTCGTGTGGCATAGCTTATGTATTTAAATATGTTGAGGCCTCGGTTAAAGCTGGTGTTGAATTGGGCTTTTCTGCACAAGACTCTATAAGAATGATTTCACAAACTATAGATGGAGCTGCTAAAATATTATTAAATAATGAAACCCACCCTTCATTAGAAATTGATAAAGTAACTACACCTGGGGGGATAACTATAAAAGGAATAAATGAGCTAGAGCATGCTGGATTTGTTTCAGCTATAATTCGTGCTATAAAAGCTAGTAGTTAAAAATAGAAGTAATATGAGTAAGGCTATAAAAGATATTGCAAAGCGCCTATATGGGTTGCGAGAATCTCTGGATTTATCTATAGAGGAGTTTATTGAGGGGTGTAATCTAACAGTCGATGAATATCAAAAAGCAGAGTCTGGAGACTTTGATATTTCTGTTAGTTTTATGCAACGCATTGCAAAAAAACATGATATTCCTTTAGAGGTGCTTATGTTTGGTGCAGAACCAAAGATGAGTAGTTATTTTGTAACTAGAGCAGGAACAGGGGTTCGTATAGAGCGAACAAAAGCTTATAGTTATCAATCATTAGCTGCGGGATTTATAGATAGAAAAGCGAATCCATTTCTAGTGACTGTAGAGCCTAAGCCAAAAGATACACCTATCTATTACAATACACACGATGGGCAAGAATTTAATTTGGTTATAGAAGGAAAACTACTTATAGATATTCAAGGTAAGGAGCTGATCTTAAATAAGGGAGATAGTATTTATTTTAATGCTAAATTACCTCATGGCATGAAGGCTTTAGGAGAACAAAAAGCGAGATTTTTGGCTGTTATTATATAAGAAATAACTTTTATAACTGGCCGTAAAAATCTTATATTTATAAATAATAGCTTATTAGATCACAGAAACAACACATGTTAGAAAAATACATATCACAATTAGATTATAAATCGCAAGAAGACTTTAAGAAGCATTTTAAAATAAACATACCCAACCATTTTAATTTTGGTTATGATATTGTAGATGAATGGGCAATAGAAGAACCTAATAAATTAGCATTATTATGGACCAATGATCAAGGAGATGAGCGTAAATTTTCTTTTTCAGAAATGAAAGAAAGGACGGATCAAACAGCTTCTTATTTTCAAGAGCTTGGTATTCAGGCCGGAGACAAAGTAATGCTGATATTAAAAAGAAGGTATGAGTTTTGGTATTCTATTGTAGCTCTTCATAAAATAGGAGCTATTGTGATTCCAGCGACTCATCTTTTAACTTCAAAAGACATTATTTATCGTTGTAACGCTGCTGACATAAAAATGATTGTAGCTGCAGGTGAAGAAGATATAAACCACAATATCTTAGGAGCTATGTCTAAATCTCCATCTGTTAAACATTTAGTTAGTGTGGGTCCATCTATTGCAAAGGAATTTAAGGATTTTCATAAGGGAATTGAAAATGCTAAGCCTTTTGAGCGACCCACTAAAAAGAATGAGAATAGTGATATTTCATTGATGTATTTTACAAGTGGGACTACAGGAGAGCCTAAAATGGTAGCTCATGATTTTACTTACCCACTAGGGCACATTACGACTGCTGCCTATTGGCATAATTTAACGCCTGATAGTCTTCATCTAACTATTGCAGATACAGGCTGGGGTAAGGCCGTTTGGGGTAAGTTGTATGGTCAATGGATAGTTGGTGCAGCGGTTTTTGTTTATGATCATCAAAAGTTTACTCCTTATGAAATTTTACACAAAATAGAGCAATATAAAATAACTTCTCTTTGTGCACCTCCAACCATATTCCGATTTTTAATACGTGAAGATCTAACTCGATTTGACTTAAGCTCTCTAACTTATTGTACTATTGCTGGTGAAGCTTTAAATCCTTCGGTTTATGAAACATTTAAAAAATTAACAGGAATTAAGTTGAAAGAGGGGTTTGGTCAGACAGAGACTACATTGACTGTAGCTACGTTTCCTTGGATAGAGCCTAAAGCGGGTAGTATGGGATTACCTAACCCACAGTATGATATTGATTTAATTGATGAAGAGGGACGTTCAGTAGAAGCTGGTGAACAAGGCGAAATTGTAGTCAGAACAGATAAAGGTTTACCTGTTGGTTTATTTAAGGAGTATTATCGTGATAAAGAGCTTACTCATAAAGTGTGGCATGATAATGTATATCATACTGGGGATGTGGCTTGGAAAGATGAGGATGGGTACTATTGGTTTATTGGACGTACGGATGATGTAATTAAAAGTTCGGGTTATCGCATTGGACCATTTGAAGTTGAGAGTGCATTAATGACTCATGAGGCTGTTGTGGAGTGTGCTATTACAGGTGTTCCTGATCCAGTTAGAGGACAAGTGGTTAAGGCAACGATTGTTCTTTCGAAAGAGTATGAGGATAGGGCAGATAATTTTTTGGTAAAAGAAATTCAAAACCATGTTAAGAAGGTTACAGCTCCTTACAAATATCCTCGAGTTGTAGAGTTTGTAAAAGAACTACCTAAAACTATTAGTGGTAAAATAAAAAGGATTGATATAAGGAGTAATCATGGTAAGTCTTGATTTTTTCCTTTTTGTATTAACTCTTGAATTTTTTTAATATAGTGGCCTATTGCAATAAGTAAATAGGCCACAAATACTACATAAATAGGAATGAGGTATTTTTTGAATCCTATAATTGGTATGGATATTAGTATTAAGAAACACAAAAGGTGTCCTAATGGGGATAATTTTATCATATAACTTTATATTTTTCTGTGTGTTTTTATTCTCTTTCTCTTCTGAGTATGTCCTTGCGCATGAGTAACTTTTTTGGATTAGGCACAATAATCTCTTGTCTTGAAAGTTCTATTAATTGAGTATCATTCCAGTGATTTAATATTTTAGAGACATTAAGACGGGTGCTATTAATAAAATGAGCAAGGTCAGTCATTTTTACTTTTATAGTTTGCTGAATACAGTTTTTATCTGATAAGTTCCAGAAGATAGATATTAATTGTTCTTCTAAGCTCTGGCCTTCAAGATTCCATCGTTGATTGTTTAATAGTTGATTGTTATAGCAAATATAGTTTAAGTAGTTTAATTTGAAGACCTCGTAATTAAGTAGTTCTGTTCGCAAAGCATCTTTTGAAACAATTAAAGCCTCGGTGTCTGTATGGGTGGTATATTTAGAGAAAAAAGTGGTTGACCATCCAAAAAGAGCATGAGGCTCAACGACATAAGGGGGGCGAATAATTTCTTCCATAACCAATTTACCATTTAAAGAAGTTGATTCTTTTAATATTCTTCCTTCCATAATAAATAGTAACTGGTTAGCAGAGCTTCCTTTTTCAACAATGATTTGATCTGCTTTAAATTCTTGAAATTTTAGTGTTATTTTTTCTAATATTGATGTTAAATCTTCATAGCATAAGCCTTGAAAGAAAGGTAACTCTAATAATAGGTTATACATGGTGTTCATAGTTCCATTTTCTAATGTTTTTCTAACTAAACAGACTAAAGAAACAAAAATACTTGGAATTAAGAAAAATATTAATTCTATAAGGTAATTAAAAAAAACATTTAAAAACTATCTTTGTGTAAAATTGACATTAGTATGATGGGATTAGGAGTTTTTGATTTTTTAGAAGTGATAAGTGCATTTATAGTACTTTTTGCTGTAATAGATATTATAGGGTCTATACCTATTATAATAGATTTAAGAGATAAAGGTAAAACAGTAAATGCATTTAAAGCAGCTTCTTTGTCTTTTGTTTTGATGGTTGCTTTCTTCTATGGGGGAGAGATGATTCTTAAGCTTTTTAATGTAGACATCGGTTCATTTGCTATAGCAGGTGCTATTATTTTATTTTTTGTAGCTTTAGAAATGATTCTTGATGTTGAAATATTCCGAAATCAAGGTCCCATTAAAGAGGCTACTTTAGTACCTTTGGTTTTTCCATTATTAGCAGGACCTGCATCATTTACTACATTACTTTCATTGCATGCAGAATACTCAGGTATTAATATTTTGTTGGCTGTACTTCTAAATATGATTTGGGTGTATTTTGTTGTTAAAAGCACTAAAAAGATAGAGAGGTTTCTAGGGAAATCTGGTATTTATATAATGAGAAAATCATTTGGTATTATTTTACTTGCTATTGCGGTAAAGTTGTTTGCTACAAACATAGCTAACTTAGGATAATCTTAAATTTATATATTTTTTTCAAAAAGAGACTTTTTTGAATGTTGATTTATTTTACCGCTTTCTGTTTTATGTAGTAATGATTTTCTTGTAGCAATTTTCTTTGGTGTAGATTCTTTTAATAGAAGAAATAACTCATGAGCTTATGGCTCTATTTTCTTTTTGTCATTATCTTCTATGTTTTCTGTTTTACTCTTAAACTCCTCTTTTTGAGTGAGAGAATTAAGATATGCATTATGAAGATCTGTATTGTGTTCTTCGTTTTCTTCTAGGAGAGTTTCATTTTTAAATGGATCTGGTTTCTGTGGTCCAAAATTCTTGAAGAGTAAAGCAGCTAATGTACCAACGATAGCACCACTTAAATGTCCCTCCCATGAAGTATTACTTCTAGCGAAGAAAGGAAGCATATTCCATACCAGACCTCCATATAAAAAAGTCACAAGAAGTGAGATAGCTATTAAAGGAACATGTTTTCGTAAAAGGCCACTGAAAAACAAGAAAAAGGCTAATCCATAGATTAAACCACTGGCGCCTACGTGCCATCCTGGTTTACCAATGATAAAAGTGATAATTCCACCTACTACCCAAAGAAAGAAAAAAATATAAGGAGCTATTTTTCGATAAAAAAAGAAGAGACACCAAGAGAGAAAGAAGAAAGGGAGTGTGTTTGCAAATAAGTGCTTAAAACTACTATGTATGAGTGTGTGTGCAAAAATGCCAAAGACCCCTCTTTGAGATCTGGGATAAATGCCTAATCGAGTAAAATCCCAGTCCATACCTATTTCTAATATTTTTAATGCATAGAGAATAAAAAGAATAAATAAAGGAATGCTAGCGGCTAAAAATATGCGTTCTACCTCTTTTTTCATAATAAAAGTATTCCATTTAAAATGTTTTGCTACGAAATTATAATTATTTCTATAAATATAGCCTCTTTTAGTTTTATTGTGTCAAAAAAAAAGAGTAGATTTGTTAATATAAATATGGATTTGTTAATGCTTAAAACTTCGACTCTATGAGTTATCTGCGATTTGATAAGACACTAATGATCAATTTGGAAGAATCTTTGCAAAGGGAGATTCTAAGGACCAATAAATCAGGGGCCTATCACAGCACTACAATAGTGGACTGTAATACAAGGAAGTATCATGGGTTGTTAGTGATACCTATTCCAACTATTGATGATAATAATCACGTATTGTTATCGTCATTAGACGAAACAGTAATACAACATGGTGCAGAATTTAACCTAGGACTGCATAAGTTTGAGGGGAATAATTGGAGTCCTAAAGGACATAAATACATTAGAGAGTTTGATTGTGAATCTATACCTGCAACAACGTACCGTGTAGGTGGAGTCATATTAAAGAAGGAAAAAATATTTGTTAATTTCGAGAATCGAATATTGATAAAATATACTTTGTTAGATGCTCATTCTCCTACTAAATTAAGGTTTAGACCCTTTTTAGCTTTTCGTAGTGTTCATCAACTTACTTATGAAAATGGAGTAGCGAATCGTGAATATCAGGAAGTTGAGAATGGAATAAAAACATGTATGTACGAGGGGTATCCTGAGTTGTTTATGCAGTTAAACAAAAAAAATGATTTTTTATATAAGCCCGATTGGTATAAAAATGTAGAGTACTCCAAAGAACAAGATAGAGGATTACCCTATAAAGAGGACCTATATACTCCTGGATATTTTGAAGTGGATATTAAGAAAGGAGAAAGTATCGTGTTTTCAGCTGGTGTATCTGAGGCTTCTACCCGCCAATTAAAGCGGATGTTTACAAGTCAGGTAGAGCAGCGTACACCCCGCAGTAGCTTTTATAATTGTTTGAAGAATTCAGCTCATCAATTACATAATAAACAAGAAGGAGAACACTATATCTTAGCAGGCTATCCTTGGTTTAAATCAAGGGCTCGTGATACATTCATCTCTTTACCGGGTTTAACGTTAGCAGTTGATGAAGTGGATGAATATGAAAGTGCTATGAAAACAGCTACTAAGGCGCTTTATCGGTTTATGAACGGTGAGCCTTTGGATAGTAGAATAAAAGAAATAGATCATCCTGATGTGTTATTATGGGCAGTCTGGGCACTACAACAATATGCTAAAGAAGTATCAGAAGAACAGTGTATTGAAAAATATGGAGGACTTATAAAAGATATTTTATGTTTTATTATTGAAGGTAAACATCCTAATATAACAATTGCAGCTAATGGTTTGCTCTTCTCCAATGGGAAGGATAAAGCTATTACATGGATGAACGCTAGTAATGGTGATGGACCTATTACTCCTAGAACTGGATATATAGTGGAACACAATGCATTATGGCATCATGCATTGGCTTTCGCTTCTCATCTTTTCGATAAAACAGATCCAGAACTATCAAATCAATTAAGAGAAAGGGCTCTTTCAGTAAAAGAGTCTTTTATTGCTGTTTTTTTGAATCAGCATGGCTATTTATATGATTTTGTTGATGTAGATCGAGTGGATTGGAGTGTAAGACCAAATATGGTTATAGCTGCTGCATTAGATTACTCGCCTTTAGAGAAAGCACAAAAAAAATCCATAGTTGATATTGCAACGAAGGAGTTGTTAACTCCTAAAGGACTACGTTCATTAAGCCCCAAAAGTGTAGGTTATAGTCCTCGTTATGTGGGATCTCAAGATGAGCGTAAGTATGTATATCATCAAGGAACCGCATGGCCTTGGTTAATGGGGTTCTATATGGAAGCTTATTTGAAACTCTATAAGCTTAGTGGTCTAGCATTCTTAGAACGGCAACTGATTGGTTTTGATGATGAGATGACTAATACATGTGTTGGGTCTATTTCAGAGTTATTTGATGGAAATCCTCCTTTTAGGGGTAGAGGAGCTATTTCATTTGCAATGAATAATGCTGAGATATTACGAATATTAAAAATACTATCTACATATAATCAATAATTGAAGGAGGAACAGAAATGAAAGTTTTAATGTTTGGTTGGGAGTTTCCTCCTCATATACTTGGAGGATTAGGTACAGCAAGCTTCGGTTTGACTAAAGGAATGTCTAAACAAGAAGATGTAGATATTACTTTTTGTATTCCTAAACCATGGGGTGATGAAGATCAAAGCTTTTTGAAGTTAATAGGTATGAATAGTGTACCTGTGGTGTGGAAAGATGTTTCATGGGATCAGGTTTATAATAAAGTGGGGACTTATATGGACCCTCAATTATATTATGATTTACGACATCATATTTATGGTGATTTTAACTATGTAAATACAAATGAGTTAGGTTGTATAGAGTTTTCTGGTATTTATCCAGATAATATATACGAAGAAATAAATAATTATTCTATTGTTGCTGGTATTGTAGCACGTCAACAAGATTTTGATATTATTCACTCGCATGATTGGTTAACATATTCTGCTGGAATTCATGCGAAACAAGTGTCAGGTAAACCATTAGTGATTCATGTCCACGCAACAGACTTCGATAGGAGTAGGGGGAATGTTAATCCAGATGTTTATGGGCTGGAAAAAAATGGAATGGACCACGCAGATCATATTATGTGCGTGAGTGAGTTAACTCGACAAATAGTTATTGAAAAGTACTTTCAACATCCATCTAAAGTATCTGTGGTTCATAATGCAGTAGAACCCTTGTCTCAAGAAATTTTAGATTTAGAGGCTCCTGCTAAAACAAAAGACAAAATAGTAACCTTTTTAGGACGAATTACAATGCAAAAAGGGCCCGAGTATTTTGTTGAGGCCGCTGCTGAAGTATTGAAAAAGGTTAAGAATGTGCGTTTTGTTATGGCTGGAAGTGGAGATATGATGAATGATATGATTCATTTAGTCGCTGAAAGAGGTATTGCTGATCGATTTCATTTTCCTGGATTTATGAAAGGAACTCAGGTTTATGAAGTGTTAAAGACGAGCGATGTATATGTAATGCCTTCTGTTTCAGAACCTTTTGGGATTTCTCCATTAGAGGCTATGCAGTGTAGTGTACCTACTATTATTTCTAAGCAGTCGGGTTGTTCAGAGATTTTATCCAAATGCATAAAGACTGATTATTGGGATATTCATGCTATGGCTGATGCTATTTACTCCATATGTACCTATCCTGGATTATATAATTACTTGAAAGAGGAAGGTAGAAAAGAGGTAGATGAAATTAAGTGGGAGGATGTTGGAGTTCTTGTGAGATCAATTTATGAAAAAGTTTTGCAATATAGATAAAAGGAAAGGCTATGAAAACAATCTGTTTTTATTTTGAAATACATCAAATGATGCATCTGAAGCGATACCGCTTCTTTGATATAGGTAATGATCATTACTATTATGATGATTACATGAATGAAACTGAAATTAATGAAGTTGTCAATAAATCATATATTCCTACATTAAAGACACTTCTTCAAATGGTAGAAGAGTCTGAAGGAAAATTCAAGTTTTCACTATCAATATCTGGTGTTGCTTTTGAGCAGTTGGAAATTCATGCCCCGTCGGTTATAGACTTAATTAAAAGACTTCATAAAACAGGTTGTTGTGAGTTGCTTTGTGAGCCTTACTCTCATGGATTATCCTCTTTAGCAAATACGGATTACTTTAAGAAAGAAGTAAAAAGACAACGTGCGTTAATGAAACAAGTTTTTGGTGAAGAGCCGTCTGTATTTCGTAATACCAGTTTAATTTATTCTGACGAAATTGGAAGTCTTGTAGCTGATATGGGATTTAAAGGGATGTTAACAGAAGGAGCTAAACATATATTGGGTTGGAAGAGTCCTCACTACATCTATCATTGCGCCTTAAATTCTAATCTCAAATTATTGCTTCGTGACTATAAAATGTCTGATGATATCAGTTTGCGATTCAATAATACAGATTGGAGTGAATATCCTCTTTTTGCAGATACTTATACTGATTGGATTAGTCAATTACCCAAAGAGGAGAAAGTTGTAAACCTATTCATGCGCTTATCAACATTTGGAATGGCTCAACCTTTAGATTCTAATATTCTTGAGTTTCTTAAAGCTATTCCACATTGTGCAAAAGAGAGGTCAATATCTTTTGCTACTCCCTCTGAGTTAGTGAAAAATGCTAAAGATAGTATTTCTTTAGATGTAACATATCCTATGTCTTGGGTGGATGAAGAGCGTGATACAAGTGCTTGGTTAGGGAATGCATTGCAACGTGAGGCTTTTGGTAAACTATATGCTTTAACAGAACGCGTTCAATTAAGTAATGATAGACGAATTAAGCAAGATTGGGACTATTTACAAGCCAGTAATAACTTTAGGTTTATGACTACCAAGAGTTCACCTATTCCCGTAAATCGGGGTATTTATGATTCTCCTTACGATGCATTTACAAATTATATGAATATACTAGCTGATTTTATACAACGTGTTGAGGCTTTATATCCAGACGATGTTGAGGATGAGGAGTTAAATTCATTATTAAAAGCTATAAGGAATCAAGGTGAAGAAATAAATAGATTGCAACAAGAAGTAGAGAAATGGCGTAAAAAAGCTACTACTTCTAATATGTCAAAAAAAGAAAAATCTTCTAATAAGAAGGTTGCTGAGAAAAAAACGTCTAAAAAATTTGAAGCTAAGAAGAAAACAAAATAGTTAGAAAAGCTATTATTCCTGAGTCGCTCTAATTAAAATATTGCAAATAAAAAGGTGTTGATATTCATTAAATATCAACACCTTTTTTATGTGTTCTAACTTTCAATTATAGTTTTTTATAAGAAAGTCATGTTAATTGAATGATTAAAGCAAATATGTTTTTTAATACTCAAACTTGAAGGAGCGCTTTTGGGGTTGAGATTGTGTGTTCTTAGGGGCATTAATTTGTTTATAATTCTTTTGTTTTACTTTAGGAATTAGTTGGTTTAATTTATTAATTCTAGTCTGATCAGAAGGGTGAGTACTCATAAATTCAGGAATAGATTGACCTCCTGCACTCATTCGTTGCCAAAAGGTGATAGCTGCTTCGGGATTATATCCTGCCATGTATGCAAAAATTAGACCTAAATGATCAGCCTCTACTTCATTAGAACGAGAATATGGAAGCATAACACCATATTGAGCACCTAACCCATAGACTTGTTGTGCTAGGGTTCTTGTTAAAGGCGACTTCATATTTAAAGCACCATCAAGAATAACACCTCCATAATTAACTAACATTTGTTGACTCATTCTTTCAGCTGAGTGTTTGGCTACAGCATGAGCTATTTCATGTCCTAGAATGATTGCTAACTCATCTTCTGTTTTAGTATAGGGGAGAATTCCTTCGTTAACTACTATTTTTCCACCTGGCATACAAAAAGCATTTGCATTAGGGTCTTGCACAAGGTGAAATTCCCATGCAAATCCTTGTACATCACTGCCTCTACCTTCTGATACCAAATAGGATTCAACAGCCTTCGCTATGCGCTGCCCTACATTTCTAACCATTTGTGTTTTTGCTTGGTTAGACGATGGTTTTGCTGATTTCATATAATCAGAAAAACTTTGTTGGCTTAAACTTAAAACTTCTTCATTAGATACAAGTAAGAGTTGTTTTCTGCCAGTTACTGCAACTGTACTACAACCAAAAATAAAAATTAGTGGAATTGCGTAAATAAGATTAGTAAAAAGTCTTTTCATTTTTCATAAAATATAACACAGCTAATGTGTTATGATTAGCTGTGTTGATTAATTTTTTAATTGTTTAAATTCTTTCTTTTAATGGTGTATATTCTCGAGTATCCAAAGAGTTAATATAAGCTGGACGTATAATTCGTTTTCCTTTAAATGATAGTTCTTCATTACGATGTGCACACCAACCTACAATACGTGCCATCGCAAATAGTGGAGTGTAAATTTTTTGAGGAAGACCTATCATTTCATAGACAAATCCAGAATAGAAGTCTACGTTGCTTGATACAGTCTTTCCATCTCCTTTAACTTTGATGAACATTTCTATAGCTCTTTCCTCTAATAACTCTAAGAAAGCAAATTCTTTTTCTCTTTTTTTCTCTTTTGCTAAGTCGCGTGCTAATTCTTTTAATAACAATGCTCTAGGATCTGATATTGTATATACAGCATGACCAATACCATAAATTAACCCTGTTTTATTATAGACTTCTTTATTAAGCATTTTCTTAAAGTAATCATCGATTTCCTTTTTATTAGTCCAGTCTTTAATGTTCTCTTGCAGATGATGAAACATATCTACAACTTGTATGTTTGCACCCCCATGAAGAGGTCCTTTTAAAGAACCAATACCAGCAGCTATAGACGAATAAGTATCTGTTCCAGTAGATGAAGTTACTCTAACAGAGAATGTTGAGTTATTACCTCCACCATGTTCTGCTTGTAAAATAAGCAATAAGTCTAATGTTCTAGCATCTAATTCAGTATAATCTCTTTTGAGCATATATAAAAAATTCTCGGCTAGGGATAGGTTTTCTCTAGGGTGTCTAATATGTAATGACCTACCAGAAATAGCATGTCGATATACATTATATGCATAGGCTATAATCGTAGGAAATCTAGAAATAAGACTAATACTTTGGCGCATTAAATTCTCTTTTGAGGTGTCTTCTGGATTTTCATCAAAGATATACATCTCTAACACACTTCTGGCCAAAATATTCATAATATTTGATCCCTCAAGTTCTAATATGCTCATTTTAGTTCTTTGATCAAGGGGAACATTATCACTAATGAGNTCTTTAAAAATAGCTAGNTCNTCTTTATTAGGTAGTTCACCTGAGAGTAGGAGGTATGCAACTTCCTCAAAACCAAATCTTTTTTCTTCGATGTTAGCTTTAACTATATCCTCAACATCTAGACCTCGATAGAACAACTTTCCCGGTATAGGTTTTAGTCCACCACCTTCTATTCGTTCATAACCAACAACG
>JGI24708J26588_10000898_pt1 | contig 24246 bp, 29 predicted proteins | sample BioPla1DNA2_FD_26588 | JGI IMG/M metagenome (IMG submission 26588) | reverse complement strand
GTTTGAGAATCATTGGGAATTAAAACCTCTAATTCGGCGGCCTTAATAATTCTAGACAATTATCTCATCCTCCCCTCCGCGAGCAATAACAATCTCACCGGTGTCTTCTAGACGGCGGATGGTAGCAACGATTTGCTGCTGGGTTTGCTCGATATCTCGTAAACGAGCCGGCCCCATAAATTCAATGTCCTCCTTGAGCATTTCCGAAGCCCTTTTAGACATGTTCTTGTAAATTCTGCTGGAAACCTCTTGACTTGCAGTCTTTAAAGCTAGTGCAAGGTCCTTTGAGTCAACTTCACGTAATATTTTCTGAATTGAGCGGTCGTCAAGGGTAACNATGTCCTCAAATACGAACATACGCTTGCGAATTTCTTCTGCTAATTCCGGTTCTTCTTCTTCCAGAGAATCAATAATTACTTTTTCAGTAGAGCGATCTACCATGTTTAAGATATCCACNGCGGCATCTACGCCACCGGCCAATGTGTAGTCATCACTTACAAAAGCAGATAATCTCTTTTCTAACGTACTTTCAATCTCTTGCAAAACCTCAGGTGTCGTTCGATCCATGGTGGCCAGACGTTTTGCCACATCCACCTGAAGCTCTGGGGGTAACGATGATAAGATCATACCCGCTTGTTCAGGGTGCAAATAAGCCAAAACAAGTGAAATTGTTTGTGGATGCTCGTTTTGTATAAAGTTTAATAGCTGACCGGCATCGGTTTTTCTAGCGAAATCAAAGGGTCTAACCTGCAGCGAAGCCGTTAAACGCCCAATGATATCTTCAGCCTTATTCTTTCCTAATGCCTTTTCCAAAAGCTCACGAGCGTAATCTATACCGCCGTGCTCGAGATATTCGCGGGCCATCATAAGATCATGAAATTCTTCCATGATGCCATCCCGTACCTCTGGGTTAATTCTTCTTAAGGCAGCAATTTCTAAAGTCAAATCTTCAATTTCTTCTTCTCTGAGGTGTTTGAAAACAGCCGCGGAGTTCTCAGGGCCTAAGCTCACTAAAAGAATTGCCGCTTTTGTTTTTCCACCCATTGCTTGAGCTCTCATTTTAGACCCTCCTACTCGTCAATTAACCACGTTTTCATTAATAATGCGACTTCTTCGGGTTTTTCCTTAGCTAATTCCATAATCGTCTTGCGAATATTGCGACGTTCCTTTTCTTCTTCGGTCAATTCTTCTTCAAATAAAGGTTCTTCATCATCTACAACAATGTCTAAGCTTGCTGCAAGTGTTTCTTCTTGAATCCTTACGCGTCTGGCCCTAACAACCAAGGCAACCGTTATTAGGATAAAGATCAGTACAAGTGCTAAGACCCAATGTAATGGTATGCCGTGGACCACATCGGGCGTAATTTCTTCACCCAAAAATGGGCTGGTTTCAAAGGGTACGCTAGCTACATATATACTATCTCCCCTATTTACTCTTAAACCGGTAACTTGGGTCACAGATTCTTGGATTGATTCTAATTGTGTGGGGTCTAGATCCCCATTTATCCAAACAGAAACATTAATATTACGAACTCCCCCGGGTAACACAGTTGATCGTGTTTCTTTCCTATTAAGCTCGTAGTTGGTGGTACCTTCACTTCGTTCCCATTCAACTGAATCTCCGTCATTTTCAGCAAAGACATATCCCGGAACATTTGATTCCACACCCGGTACCCCCCCGACACCTGATGTTGTTCCCCTATAAGATTCTTCAGAAGATTGGTGACTGCGAACAAGACCCTCATCCCTATTAATTGGAGTAAACACCTCACTATATTCCTCTAAATAGGCGAAATCCAACGTGGCATTCACACGGGTAATAACATTGCCATACCCGTAAATTCTTTCTAACATAGCAACAATACTTTTTTCTAGTTGTTGTTCGTAAAGCCATTGCATTTCAAAACGATCGGTCACATCACCGCCAATTTCGGCCATGCTTGGTGCATTCAAAACATTGCCTTTGCTATCCACAATAGTTACATTGNCAGGTGATAAGCCTTCAACACTGGAGGAAACTAAATTTGCTATACCTCTAACCTGCCCTTTACTCAACTGCGAACCTGGCCTTAACTCTAAAAGCACCGATGCCGTTGCCGGCTGGCTTTCTTGTACGAACAAAGATCGCTTAGGCAATACAATATGTATACGAGCATCAGCAATCTCACTCATCTGCCTAATTGTGCGCGTTAACTCACCCTGTAGTGCCCATTGAAAACGTAGTTGACGATCTGCTTCGGTTTCACCGAGGCGTGTTGAATTAAAAATTTCAAAACCCACAACACCACCCGTTGGCATGCCGGANGTGGCCAAAGCGATTCTGGTTTCAAAAACATCATCTTCCGCAACTAGAATAGATGTTCCACCATCAGCAAGTCTATAATCCGTACCTCTTTCCTGCAATGCGGTAACAACTGCACCGGCATCTTCAGGTTCTAAATTTGAAAATAGCACATGATATTCAGTCCTGCTAAATAATGCTAATAAAATTAATAATATAAAAACACCTAGGACAAATATGCCAACGCCAATTTGCATTGAACGCGACAGCTTACCCCAGGTCTCTTTTATTGAGTCTAGTATGTTCTTCATGGTTTCACCCACCTAGCTACACTTGCATGCGCATAATATCCTGATATGCTTCCAAAAGTTTTGTACGAATGGCCATGGTCAACTGAAGGGCCAAATTGGCCTTTTCTGCAATAATCATAGCATCATGAAACTCAATATCTCCGGTTAATAGGCGTTCGAAAGCAACATCACTTTCAAATTGCATCGTGTTTACTTCTGCTAATGCTTCTTTTAAATATCGTTGAAAGTTAGGTTTTGAGACACCGACAGAGGCCTGTCCCACCTTTTGACCCGGGAATGCCGATGAAACGTTATCTAAATGAAGTTTCAACTAAATCACCCTTTCGGGAAAGTTAAATTTAACGTCCAATCTCAAGTGCCTTCTGCGCCATGGATTTGGCCGCATTAAGAGCTGCAATATTAGCTTCGTAAGAACGTGTTGCTGTTATTAAGTCTACCATCTCTCTGACAACATGTACATTGGGCATTTCTACATAGCCGTCTTCATTTGCATCCGGGTGATCGGGGTCAAAAACCAAACGGGGAGGCGAAGGATCACTCATTACACCTACAACCTGTACACCTTGTCCCANTGAGCCTTTTTGCCCTGTTCCCAAAGGGCTTTGCATATTTCCATGCATACTTTTGTCCAAAAGCGGGGCAAAAACAGGAACTTGACGCCGATAAGGACCACCATCCTGGGAGCGCGTTGTGTTAGCATTGGCTAGATTATTTGCAATAGTATCCATGCGTAAACGCTCGGCGGTCAATCCCGATGCAGAAATACGTAACGCTTTAAATGTACTCATAATCTACCTTCTCCCTTCTCCTATAACAGTTCGTAACTGACTTAATTTTCGNCTAACTGCATCAATCAAAGAATCATAATGAAGTTGATTCTCCGTTATCAAAACTTTTTCGCGATCAGGGTCTACGTTATTACCATCGTTGCGCATTACCGAACTTCGATCCTGAACTACGGAAAANNATTCTGTCTTTTTTAGNGAGTTTCCCGGAAGATGGCGTGCATTAGTTCTATTTAACCTGGAACCGGAGGCGCGATTTAGTTCGGCTTTAAACTGTCCGGTCACCGTCACATCAGATCTTTTAAATCCGGGGGTGTTAAGGTTCGCTAAATTATTACTAAGAACAGTATGGCGCAACAAAGATTTATCGAGACCAACACCTAATTTATTAACTACTTTAAACAGAGTTGCCACCTCCAAGCCAAATGTGATGTTTTTGTTAATTATTGCCTTTCAAGGTATTTCGCCATAAAAAAACAAAGTCCTGCTCAAAACCTTAAGAAAGAAAAATAAGGGAGAGAAATTTAACTTCTCCNTTAAAAATGGGCAATACGTAACATATTTTTAGTAAAACACATGGTTTTTTCCTTGCACTGTTTTACCACTAAACCTACAACGCTAGAGAATATAACGAGCTAAGTCTTTATCTTGGGAAATATCTGCTAATTTAGTAATCACATAGTCCCTATCCACCACAATCTTTTCATTAGGGGAGGATTGGAAACTGACTTCTTCAAGTAAACGTTCCAAAACAGTATGAAGGCGCCTTGCACCTATATTCTCTGTGCTACGGTTTACATCCTCTGCTATTTTAGCAATGGCCAAGATGCCATCATCTGTAAACTTCACGTCTATTCCTTCAGTACCCAAAAGGGCAATGTACTGCCTTGTTAATGAATTATAGGGCTCAACTAAGATCCTCGCAAATTCCTCTGCACGTAGACTTTCCAAATTAACTCTTATGGGAAAACGCCCCTGTAGTTCCGGAATAAGGTCTGCCGGCTGGGATACATGAAAGGCACCTGCTGCAATAAATAAAACATAATCAGTTCGTACAGGTCCGGCTTTTGTCATTACCGTTGAACCTTCAATTATGGGTAAGATATCCCTTTGGACTCCTTCTCTTGATACATCCGGCCCAGTTTGAGATGTTCCGGTAATCTTATCAATTTCATCAATAAATACTATACCGGATTCCTCCGCTAAAGACACCGCTTCCGCCATGACCGCATCCATATCCAATAGTTTCATTGCCTCCTGTTGCAATATTACACTTCTGGCTTCACGAACCGTCATTGTGCGTAGTTGAGTCTTTTTCGGTATAAGATCACCAAGCATATCTTTGAAACTTGTTCCTAAATCATCCATGCCGGATCCGGACATCATTTCCCAAAAGCTCGGAGTTGATTGCTCTACACTAATTTTTACTTTTTCATCTTCCAACTCACCTAAACGTAATAGGCCCTTAACTTTGCGGCGTTCTTCCTCCATATCATGAACAGATTCTTGATTAGTTTGTGTTTGTTGGGAGGTTTGGCCCATCCCCCAGAGCAGTTCCATGGGGTTCATTACCTTNTCCTCTGTGGGATCGGGTACCAAAAGTCTTACTAGTCTTTCCTCGACTAAAGCTTCGGCCTTCTGCTCAACATCCTTTATTCTTTTATCTTTAACCATACGCAGGGCCGCGTCCACTAGCTCGCGAACAATTGATTCCACATCTCTGCCCACATAACCAACTTCAGTGAACTTTGTTGCTTCAACTTTAACAAACGGTGCGTTGGCTAGGCGAGCCAGACGCCTGGCTATTTCCGTTTTGCCCACGCCCGTGGGTCCTATCATTAGAATATTCTTAGGTAGTATTTCTTCCCTTAGCTCTTCAGGCAATTGTNTACGGCGAAATCGGTTACGAAGGGCTATGGCCACTGCTCTTTTTGCCTGTTGTTGTCCGATGACATAACGATCAAGTTCGGAGACTATTTCCGGTGGTGTCAATTCCAAATATGTCGCCTCCCATATTTATCATTATAATTCCACGATCGAAATACGATCGTTAGTATAAATGCAAATTTCAGATGTAATTTTCAAAGATTCTAAGGCAATTTCCCTGGCACTTAGCGTAGAATGCTCCAACAATGCAATACCCGCTGCCATTGCGTAAGCACCGCCTGAACCAATGGCAAGCACATGTCTATCCGGTTCAATTATGTCACCGGAACCGGAGATAACTAATATATTGTCTTTATCCGCTACCAAGAGTAATGCCTCAAGCTTCCTTAAGTAACGGTCTGTTCGCCAATCTTGCCCCAACTCTACGGCAGATCTAACTAATTGGTTAGAGTGATCCTTTAGCTTCTTTTCAAATTTCTCAAAAAGAGTTATGGCGTCTCCGGCAGAACCTGCAAACCCCGCAAGAATACTTCCATCTGACAATGTTCGTACTTTGTTTGCCCCATGCTTGATTGCGGTATTTTCTCCCAAAGTAACTTGACCGTCGCCCGCCAAAGCAACTTTACCATTTTTTCGAACTGCAATAATGGTTGTCGAACGAATTCGCATAACGAACCCCCATTTCTTTTATTGCACTAAGCCCTAGGGTGGGCCCTATTATACACAGATTTTAACCGACTTGTACTCACCTTGGTATAAACCTGCGTTGTTGATAAACTTGAGTGCCCCAATAATTCCTGAATTGATCTTAGATCGGCCCCATTATCTAAAAGATGAGTTGCAAAAGTGTGACGAAATGTGTGGGGNGAAATATTTTTGTGAATCTCCAAGTGTAGGCTGTACTGTTCTAAAATATATTGAACTCCCCTAGATGAAATTCTATTTCCCCTTGAATTAACAAATAATGCTTCTTCGTCACCTTGTTTAACAAGCTTCGCACGGGAATTAGCGCAATAATATTCGATGCTCTTTAACGCATATTCACCTATGGGTACAATTCGCTCTTTGCTACCTTTTCCAAGTACTTTGATATATTCATTGGAGTAATCAACATCGCGAATATCCAATGCAACAAGCTCACTTAATCGAATTCCGGTACCGTATAGCACCTCAAATATTGCCCTGTTTCTAGTTTGTAAAACCGTGGATTTACCGGGGGCATCATCCCCTAAATATCTATAGATTTCATCCATGCTAATTATTTCGGGAATTGTCTTTTTCTGTTTAGGTGTACGAAGATTTAAAGCGAAGTCCTGCGAAGTGATATCGTTTTCATATAAGTAGCGACTAAAACCACGGATGCTTGCTATCCTTCTAGCTAAACTTGNACGGGCATAACCTTCCCGTGTAAGATAAGATAGATAGTCACGCACTAGATATTTATCAACTTCATCAAGGGTTTGCTCCCTGCCCAGTAACTCCAATTGCTCCGTCACGAACGCGAGAAAATCCCTAAGATCATTTTCGTAAGATTCTAGCGTTGCTAGGGCTAAGTTACGCTGAGAGCGCAAGTAANCTAGGTATTTTTCTAAATCCTGCATTGGGTTCCCCCTTAAAGTGTCTCCTTATATTTAGACATGACCTCCATGGCCCTTTTGCCGTAGGCAACCTTACGGTCTCTCTTACCCCGAACGGGAGGATCCAGTGGAGGTAAGATTCCAAAGTTTGCGTTCATAGGCTGAAAATGTTCGGGATTGGCCGTGGAAATGTATCTAGCCAAGCTGCCCAATATTGTTTCTTGGGGCAACACTAACAATTCTTTCCCCTGAAAAAGCCTTGCTGCGTTTATCCCCGCCAAAAGACCCGAAGCGGTGCTTTCAACATAACCTTCCACTCCGGTTATTTGACCGGCTAAAAACAACCTCGGCTCTGATCGAAACTGAAAACTAGAATTTAAAACTCGAGGGGAGTTAATGAAAGTATTGCGGTGCATAACACCATAGCGTACGAATTCGCAATCACTTAAAGCNGGAATTAGTTGAAATACACGTTTTTGCTCTCCCCATTTCAAGCGTGTTTGACAGCCCACAAGGTTAAATAATGTTGCTTCGGTATTTTCTTTGCGTAGCTGTAAAACGGCGTATGGTCTTTTCCCCTCTTGATCTACAAGACCTACGGGCCTGAAAGGGCCATATCTAAGAGCATCTTCTCCCCTCTTAGCCATAACCTCAACGGGTAGACAACCTTCGAATACTGTCATCTCTTCTGCCTCAGTAATATCACTCGAATGCAGAGGAGCCATCTCGGCGGTAGTCAGCGCTTCCCAAAATTTTAAATATTCATCTTTAGTTAGAGGACAGTTAAAGTAATCTGCNGTTCCCCGATCATATCTTGCCGCCCAGAAGCCCTTATCATAGTCTATACTCTCACCTGTCACTATGGGCGCTGCCGCATCGTAAAAATATAAATTAGAACTGGCGGTTAGCCTTTGCAATACTTCCGTTAAAGCAGGGCTTGTGAGCGGCCCGGTAGCTAAAACAACAATGCCATCGGGTATTTCGACACATTCTTCGCGAATTACTTTTATTAATTGATGGGAAAGAATCTTATCAGTAATTTTTTCAGAAAACAGCTTCCGATCAACTGCCAAAGCCCCTCCCGCGGGGACACTAGTGGATTTGGCAACCTCAATAATGAGCGAATCAAAAAGCTCCAATTCTTTCTTTAACACACCTCCGGCAACAGTTTCAAGGCTAGAACCTAAGGAATTGGAACAGACTAATTCTGCAAAGTCCNCTGTTTCATGTGCAGGTGTTGACACATGAGGTCTCATCTCGTATAGATGGACTTCAATTCCCTTTTGGGCTATTTGCCAAGCCGCCTCGCTACCTGCAAGACCTGCGCCGATTACGGAGATAGTTTTCATTTATCATCGCCCCCGGGACATTCTTTATTAACGCAAACAGGATCCGTTCCTTGCTTCTTAATAGCTAAATGATGCGAACAATACTGACAAATCTCGGCAACAGGCTGTTGCCAAGAGCTGAAATTACATTCAGGGTAATTACTGCAACCAAAGAAGTATCTTCCTTTGCGGGTTCTTCTTCTAACAATTTTTCCATCTTCGCGACCTTCTTGTTTGCAAATAGCACAGTCTACACCAATTTCATCTAAAATAGGTTTAGTGTTTTTACATTCGGGGTAACCGGGACAAGCTAAAAACTTACCAAAGCGACCAAGTTTATAAACCATATTTCTACCGCATTTTTCGCATACAACATCACTTTCTTCATCTTGAATCTCTATTTTTTCCAATTCTTCATGGGCTTTAGCGAGATTTTTAGCAAATGGCTCGTAAAATTCGGCAATAACATCTTGCCAAACNAGTTCGCCTTCTTCTATGTGATCGAGCTGATCTTCCAAGCTTGCTGTAAATCCGGTATCCAAAAGCTGCGAGAAATTCTCACCTAGCAAATCCACTACGATGACACCTAGCTCNGTGGGTTTAAATCTTTTTTCTTCTATTTGCACATAACCTCGCCCTGTAATTGTTTCAATAATGGGCGCATAAGTACTAGGCCTGCCTATACCCTCTTCCTCTAAAGTCTTGACCAACATGGCCTCAGTGAAACGCGGGGGCGGTTGAGTGAAATGTTGCTGGAGATCGAGTTTATCCAGATCTATCTTTTGATTTTCTTTAAGATCGGGCAAGAGACGTTCATCTCGATCGTTAGTTACGTTGCCATCTTTGCCTTCTTCATAAACTTTTAAAAATCCGGCAAAGCGCAATTGCGATCCGNTTGCTCTAAATGTATAATCTACAACACTGAGGTCAACACGTGTCGCATCAAAAATGGCTGAACTCATTTGACTTGCCACAAAGCGTTCCCAGATTAGTGCGTAAAGCCTTAGCTGATCNCGGGATAAGTATTGTTTAATATCTTTGGGGGCACGCAAAGCTGAGGTTGGTCTTATGGCCTCGTGCGCCTCTTGAGCACCCTTCTTTTTGGCATATTGGCGCGCCTTATCCGGAATATAATCATCGCCGTACGCATCCTTAATGAATCCGCGAACTTCTTCCACCGCTTCTTCGGATACCCGTGTGGCATCAGTTCTCATATACGTAATTAAACCAAGCGTCCCCGCCTTGCCAAGCGGCAAACCCTCATAGAGTTGTTGGGCTAAACGCATGGTTTTTCTAGCGGGGAAATTAAGTTTTCGTGCCGCTTCTTGCTGCATTGTGCTGGTGGTAAAAGGTGGTGCGGGATTCCTTCTTCGTTGACGCTTTTGAACATCCACTATGGACCAGTTTTGATCTTTAACATCCTCTTCGACGCGCTTTGCGCTTTCTTCGTTAGNTAGTTCGATCTTTTTACCGGCTTTATGATGTAGTTTTGCCTCAAACGATTCTTTGTCTTCGGTTTGGAGTTGCGCCGTTACACTCCAATATTCCTCTTGTTCAAATGCCTCAATCTCANGCTCGCGGTCTACTATCATCTTTACCGCTACTGTCTGCACCCTTCCGGCACTTAAACCCGGCTTCACCTTAGCCCACAAAAGCGGCGATAGTTCATAACCAACCATACGGTCTAAAACCCGCCTTGCTTGCTGGGCATCAACCAANGGTTGCGCAATGGGTCTGGGCTCCTTAATTGATTTCTTCACGGCATTTTTCGTAATCTCACGGAAATCAATACGACAGTTTTTTTCTTCTATTTTTAAGGCTGTAACTAAGTGCCAAGCAATTGCCTCCCCTTCCCTATCGGGGTCGGTTGCTAAAAGAATGCGATCCGCCTTTTTGGCCGCATCTCTTAATTCCTTTAAAACCGGTCCCTTACCTCTGATGGTAATATACTGGGGAGCAAAATTGTTTTCCACATCAACACCAAATTTACTTCTCGGTAAATCCCTGACATGTCCTAACGAAGCTTTAACTATATAATTCTTGCCNAAGAACCCTTTGATAGTTTGTGCTTTTGCCGGGGATTCAACTATAACTAATGTGCTCAATGAGCCACCTCCGTGCCATTTAAATCAATGAGTATCAAGAAATACAGAAAATAGTGATGCTGTTTCGCGATCACTTATAATTGTCTCTAACAAAGCACAAATACTTTCAACATCAAAATAACCATTTGGTTGCATCTGGGCAAGGGATAATACCGATTCCAGTTCATTTGTGGAAATAGCATTGCTGTATAATGCTGCCAATAGTAACATCTGGGCTTCATTAGTTAAAAAAGTCTTTTCCCACGAGTTAAAGATTCTGTTGGTACTCCCTTGATCAGCGTTATCCCAAGGGAAGGTTTGATTCGAAAGGTAATCAAAATCCAAAACTTGAACAAGCTCATTTAACTCGTCTATGGAAAGTCCCTTATCTATAAGGGAACTTTCTAGTTTACCATCACGATTTAACATTTTAAGTACTAAGGCTATTCGCCTTAACTTGCTTTCATTCACATAAATCTCCCTTTTCCAGTTCGGAATCATCATCATTATAGTTGTTCTATCAATATTATGCAACACTACCTCGAAACCTTTCGCTTTAGTTCGACTTGTAGAATCGATAATTCGGCTAGAACTTGGCTAATTGGGAGATTTAATCTGGCGGCAATTTCGTTAGCATGACACCCAGCCTCAAATAGCGACTCGACGGACTGCGCAAATCCACCTTTCTCAATTATTGGTTCATTAGTTAATAATTCCTGTGGATCTGTAACAAGAAAAGCGCCTTGTTTTATTAAATTGTGGTTTCCAACTTTAAGCGGGTCATGAATTTCCCCCGGAATTGACCATACTTCTATGCCTAACTCTAAGGCCCAGTCGGCAGTTCCCAATGCACCTGATTTGAGCCCCGCCTGAACCACCAAGACACCCTTTGATAAACCGGCAATAATCCTATTTCTACGGGGAAAATTACCCGGAACGGTGGAACAACGGCTGGAAAATTCGGTGACAACAGCACCCTTGTTTTGTACTATCCTACGGGCTAAATTTTTATGATCAGATGGATAAAGATTCCCGAAATTTGACCCTACGACCGCGATGGTCGGAGCATTTCGTTCTAGCGCCTCCATGTGTGCATAAAAATCTATCCCCCTAGCCAGCCCACTAACGATTACTTGTCCTTGCTTAGCTAGGTATCCGGTAAATGCCTTGCAGTGTGTTATTCCCCTCGCACTTGGACGTCTGGAACCGACTACTGCAATGCCTTCTTCCGTTGCCAATCTACCGGCNACATAAAGAACCGGTGGCGGAACCACTAAACGACGCAAAAATCCGGGGTATTCATCATCGTAAAGGGTAATTATCCTTGCATTTAGTCGCCTAGCCCATTCTTCTTCTTTTATAGGACAAATATTTGGTTTTGCTCTTTCAAAACCTTCAATAATCTTCTGTCCGATACCCTTTACTTTGAATAATTCTTCCCTTGGCGCATGCCACGCATTTGCTAGAGAGCCGAAATGCTTTTCTAGCACCTGTAGCCTTCTTCCACCAATNCCCGGAACCATATTTAAAGCAATAAAATATTGCCGTGAACTCCATTTCATTAAACCACTCCTAATCGTCGGCATCACCTTCATCGTCTATGGGATACTCAACTAAACTATCTAATATTGCCTGCAATTCTTCTTCCCACTTGAGCTGATAGATTCTCAAATCTAGATCACTCACAACTGATCCGTTTTGACAGTTTGTGCAAATAATACCATACATTGCCTCCCTTTTACCCTTAACGCAATGTGGGGTATCCACCTCGCATATTGGACAATGGAATATCCTTGTTGATCCTATATCTAAATACAAGCAAACTCTCCCCTTTCTTTCTCTTACTAGCATTCCGCGAAAGAAAATTTCTATGTTAAAGAGGAGTTGTTTTGCTTATGTCAAATATACCAATATTCAGATAATTCTGTCAAGGAGGTTTTTGCATGATTGTAATTAAGAGTGGGGTTACCATGGGCATAGAGGGTTTCCCCATCGATGTGGAAGTTGATATTAGGCCGGGCTTACCCGGATTTGAAATTGTGGGCTTACCTAGTAAGACTGTAAAGGAGAGTAGGGAGCGAGTACGCTCAGCACTACGCAATTCAGGTTTTAAGTTCCCAAGCCAAAAGGTAATCGTAAATTTGGCACCGGCACACTACCGTAAAGACGGAGCTTCATTCGATCTCCCCATTGCGCTGGGCATACTTGCGCATGAAAGAATCATCAATCCCCTATCAATAAAAAATTCAATTTTTGCGGGAGAATTATCCTTAAGTGGAAAATTAAAATCCATTTCAGGCATACTTTCCCTTGCCGAACTCGCCCATCAACTGAAATTTCGTCTTATTTTACCAATAGGAAATTTCGAAGAAACTAAACTGCTAGATGATGATATCTTTTTGTTCTCGTCTTCCCTTAAAGAATTGGTTTCTATTTTAAACGGTAATAGTACACCTAATAATCCATCCCATGTTCACATATCAACGGCTTCTTCACATGAATCCCCCGTGATTAGAGGGCAAGAGCAGGCTAAACGAGCATTGGAAATAGCTGCACTAGGTAGACATCATATAATCCTAGTGGGTCCTCCGGGGGTGGGTAAAACTCTTTTAGCAACTAATGCCGTGCATCTTTTGCCACCTCCAACCCGAGACGAAATAGTTACTCTTAACAAAATCTATGGAGCGGATGCAACAATAAATCGTGAGGTCAAGTTTATTAATAGAAGGCCGGTAAGAACGCCACATCATAGCATTTCTCAATCGGCATTAATTGGTGGAAAGAAGGGGAAACCCGGGGAAATTACCCTTGCCCACAGCGGTATATTACTTTTAGATGAATTTCCTGAATTTAACCAAGCAACATTACAAAGCCTTCGAGAACCACTTGACCAAAAAAGGATTTCGATTTCAAGAGCCGATTACACTTTGACCTATCCCGCGGATTTTTGGATGATTGCTACGGCCAATCCCTGTCCTTGCGGATATTACGGTAGCTCCATTCGTCTATGTACCTGCAACTCTAGGGACTTAAACCGTTATAGGCGAAAGTTTAGAGGACCCCTAATGGATCGATTCGATCTTTTTTGTTACCTGAGCCCCTTATCAGAAAAAGAACTTCAAAAAGAAGCAAACCCTTGGCCTACAAAGACCAAGGGATCTATAATACCAAAACAAATTAAAGCAAGCTCCGAAGCCATGGATTTTCTGTACAATGCCCAAAAAACACTGCACCTTTCCGTACGCGGTTTTAAAAATACCCATAAGGTGGCAAAAACCATTGCCTTAGTGAGTAGAGCAAATGAAGTTACATTAGACCATATGGCCGAAGCCTTACAATATAGATTTGAAAATAACGAGCAATTTATGGTCTAACTATACGTCCCACGCTAGATTTTGCTTAACGACTTTTAACACTATCGATGTTCCGGTATTATTGATTCCCGGAATCGACTTTAAAGTATCTACTAAGAAGATGAGTAACTCGTCATTACTGGAAACAACAACTTCTACGACCAAATCATAATTCCCGGTGGATAAAGCAACATACCTTACCTCGTTTAAGGCACTTAATTCTTGGGCAATTGCATCAATTCTACCACGATCTACTTTCATACCCACAACGGCAACAGTGTTTAATCCGACCTTAAACGGATCAGTAATCCCCACAATACGTAGGAGGCCCTCATCGAGCAATCGGGAAACACGTCTACGCACTGTTCCTTCCGCAAGTTCTAGCTTGTTGGCGATCGTCAAAAAAGGCATTCTTCCGTCGTATTGCAATAACCTAATAATTTCGCGATCGAAATCATCTAGGACAACAGCACTCATTTTGTTCCCTCCGTTTGCTTATATTCATTAAAAGGAGTCCAATCATGAATTTGCTTGTGAATTTGCAAAACAATGGAAGTTTCAGTGCTAATGATCCCGGAAATCCGGGCCATTTCTTCATTGAGTAAACTAATTAATTCTGTACGATTAGGCAAAACCACCATAGCAACAAGATCATATCCACCTGTGGTTACCACTAGATACCGTACAGCCTCTAATGCACGCAATGAATCCATTACCGACTCCATATAATGGCGATCAATTTTAAACCAAATAAAAGCCACAGTATCGAGACCCATTTTTAAAGGATCCGTAACACCCATTGTGAACATAACTCTTTCTTCTTCCAAGCGCTTGACCCTTTTTCGAATGGTCCCTTCTGAGACGCCTAAAAGTGACGCTAATGTCACAAATGTAGTTCGACCATCTTCCTGTAAGTGGGCCAAGATCTGTTTGTCCAAATCATCTAAAACAAATTGCGACATTTTCCACACTTCCCTTACTTAATTCAATATTATACTTTGTGTTTTCTACGAAAACCGTAATAACCCTTTGTATATTTAAATATTTTGAACATAAAAAAGACTAACTCACAGGAGAAAGTCTTTTTTCTTGTTCTTAAGCCCGCTTAATTAAATCTTGAAAGAACTTAACAACACTGTCCCAAGCCACCCTAATCCAACTACCTTTGGCCACGTCTTCAGATGCCAATAGCGGAACTTTTTTCACAAGTTCTTCATCCATAAAAATACTCAATGTACCAATTTCAGTATCTTTTGCAATTGGTGCCTCTAACTTGCTTGTTTGGATACCCACACTTACGCTATCTTCAATACCTTTAGGTACGGAAATCAATGCATCGTTAGTATACATACCGACTTCTCGTTTTTGACCCTTTAATATCTTAACCGTCTTATCCTGTAAAAGAGGGGAAATATCGACTAGATCAAAATTTCGAAAACCATAGTTTAGCATATTAGCAGTTTCTTGCTCACGGGCACTTTCTCCGGAGGCCCCTAAAACTACGCTAATTAGGCGATGATTGTTTTGAACAGCTGTACCAATTAGATTATAGCCCGCCGCCTCCAAATGCCCGGTCTTCAAGCCATCGGCTCCATTAAAACTATTAAGTAAACCGTTTCGGTTAAATTGCACAATTGGAGTTTTACTTGATCTTGGCTGATAAGAAAAGCTCTTTTGCTTATGAAAATCAATCGCTTCGGGGTGATCATGCAAATAGTTACGAACCAAAAGGGCAACGTCTTTTGCGGTGATGCGATTTTGTGCAGATAATCCATGAACATCAACGAAATATAAATCGAGTTCTAATGATTTGGCCTTGTCATTCATCCATTGCACAAAAGCTTCTTCTGTGCCTGCAAGCGCTTCGGCCAACGCTACACAAGCATCATTGCCGGAAACTACCGCTATGCCTTCTAGTAATTGCTCGATTGTCACCACTTCATTCGGCTCTAAAAACATTTTAGAGCCTGTTATACGCCAAGGCTTTTCACTTACCTTTGTGGTATCTTGTAAACCAATGCGACCACTTTTGATTTGATCAAAAGCTAAGTACATGGTCATGATTTTAACCAAACTAGCCGGAACCAATTGTTCACTTTCATTTTTTGCATAAAGAACCTGACCCGATTCAAAATCTAAAAGTAATCCCGCTCTCGCTTTTACATCAAACGGCGGTGGTCCGGCATCTATATGGGTAAATCCTGAAAATATTAAGGAAAACAAAATACTAATTATTAGTCCAATTCTAATTTTTTTCATTCAAAAGCTCCCTTCACCCACTTATAACTATAACCTAACCCTTTAGGGGTAATTCCAATCACATCAAAGCGAACAATTGATTCCAGACTATAAGTACTTTGCAAATAGGCCATGGCCGTTAATCTGATTTTACGTTGTTTATCAAAAGTTACTTGCTCTAAAGTGCCACCATAGGCATTAGAACTTCGATATTTTACTTCAACAAAAACCAACGTATGATCATCGCGCATAATGAGGTCAATCTCTCCAAAGCGCCTTCGGTAATTTGCCTTGATGAATTTTAAACCTTGTTCTTCTAAAAACGTACGTGCTAATAATTCCCACTTATTTTTGACACTCATAAACTGGCACACCTAAAAGAAGTGCGATGAATAGGACATCTACCATTAACTTGTATCGCTTCGCGATGTTCCTTGGTTCCATAACCCTTATTCTTCTTAAAATTATAAACAGGATATGTTCGATCGTACTCTTCCATTATTTTATCTCTCTCAACCTTAGCAACTATACTTGCCGCTGCAATGGAAATCGAACGACTATCGCCTTTTATAACAGCCTCTTGTGGCAAAAGTATACTAGGAATCCTCATTGAGCCATCTACCAAGCAAAAATCCGGGGTAAATGAAAGTTCATCTAACGCCCTTCGCATAGCTAAAAAGGTCGCTCCCAGGATATTTAAAGAATCTATTTCTTCAACGGTGGCTATCCCAATACCAACGCCGCACGTGCTCAATATCTCTTCGTAAGCTAATAGCCGTTTTTTAGGGGAGAGTTGCTTTGAATCGGTTATTTTAGCAGAAAAGATTTCCGGAATGACTTGAACTGCAGCAGCAAGGACCGGACCGGCTAAGGGTCCTCGACCTGCTTCATCGATCCCAACTACTTGTCTAAAGCCTTTATCAAAAAGTGCCGACTCTAAACTGCGCAAAATATCACTCCTTACTCTCAGTCAACTGATCAAGGGTAACTCTGCCCAGCTTCCCTGTTCGAAAATCTTTCAGAACCAATGCGGCAACCTGATTATAATCCACAATACCGCCTTTGAGCAGGCAACCTCTTTTTTNACCAATTTGATCCAAAAGCATGGTTGAATCAAGTTCTCCNTATCTATCCTCTAGAGCCTCATGGTATTCAGCCGCTAGGAAGTTTAGCAACCAATGGGCTATCTCAGCTTGATCAAAAATTTCGTCTCGAATTGAAGCCACTAAGGCTAAACGCCTAGCCACTTCTTGGTCGTCAAATTTGGGCCACAAAATACCNGGGCTATCTAAAAGTTGCATTCCTTCCGCGGAAAGCCATTGTTTACCTTTCGTTACACCGGGTCTAGCCCCAACTTGTGCTCCCCTTCGTTTTGTTAACCTATTGATCAAAGTTGATTTACCGACATTAGGGATACCCACAACTAACAACCTAGGCACACGCCTTAGGTCGGTAAAAGTTTGTTTAACTAAATGTCTCAGCTCGGCAAGACCGGAACCCTTCATTAAATCAAGGGGAACAATTTTAGTTTTTGAATCTGATAATAATTCCACCCATTGCTTGGTTTTATTGGGGTCAGCCAAATCAATCTTAGTTAATGCANCAATTCGCGGCTTAGAACTAAAATTTTGCAAATCAGGATTTCTACTGCTAACCGGAACTCTTGCATCAACCACTTCTAAAATGCCATCAACAACCTTGAGTTCTTCTTCAATCATCCTTTTGGCACGAGCCATATGCCCCGGATACCATTGAATAGTCATCGATTAGATTCAATCCTTTCAAAGATAGGGGGTGGTTTGATAATGGAGATCTGGTTTAAAGGCCAGTACAGAAATAGTGCACGCCCCACAAGATTTTTCTTGGGAACGAACCCAACGTCAGGATAGCGACTATCATCGCTATTTCTACGATTATCTCCCAACATAAAATAGTGTCCTTCAGGTACTTGTACAGGACCATAGCTCGGTGCACTATACGCCCCGTATGTTGGTCCATTAATAAAGTCTTCTTCCATGCGCACTCCATTTACATGAAGGAATCCATTTTTTATAAAAATTTCGTCGCCCGGAATACCAATAAGTCGCTTGATAAACTTTCTCCGCTGATCACCCGGATATTTAAATACTACCACATCTCCTCGTCTAGGCGCGGAAAATCTATAGGATACCTTTTCAACCATTAGACGTTGGCCGTCGTGGAAAGAAGGTTCCATCGAGCTTCCATCAACGAGGAAAGACTGGGCAATAAAAGTAATAATGAAAAATGCTAAAACCACAGAAATAATTAAGGCTTCGATGTATTCACGAATCTCCGATTTTTCCAAAACTTTACCTCCCTCAATCTATTTCTGAATAAATGTGAAAAAGAGGAGTGTAGCGCCACTCCCCTGGTCTCTCTAGCGACGGCGCTCCTTGATGCGGGCAGCCCTACCGGATCGCTCTCTGAGGTAGTATAGACGAGCACGACGAACTCTACCGTGACGTACTACTTCTATTTTATCAATACGGGGTGAATTTACCGGAAAAGTTCTTTCCACACCAACGCCCTGAGAAATCTTCCTAACTGTGAAATTTTCTTGAGTTCCTCCACCCATCCTTCTCAAAACAACACCCTCAAAAATCTGAATCCTTTCGTTTGTGCCTTCCACAACTTTAACGTGTACGCGAACAGTATCACCTGCACCAAATTCCGGGATATCAGAGCGAATTTGCTCTTCTTCAATAGCCTTAATTAGATTCATTGTCCTTAAACCTCCCCTCCACGGAAGTTTCCTTTTTGATTTCTTCTAAAATCAGGTTTTCTTCCGCTGATAGTTCCTTTAATCCTAATAAATCCGGACGCCTTAGCCACGTACGGCGTAGCGCTTCTTTTAATCTCCAAACACGAATTTTTTCATGATGTCCGCTAAGTAAAACATCGGGTACGGAAACTCCCCTAAACTGAGCCGGACGAGTATAATGTGGACAATCAAGTAGACCGTTGCTAAAAGAATCTTGCTCTGCCGAATCTTCATCACCTAATACCCCCGGCAGTAAGCGGGCGATTGCATCCACAAGAACCATAGCGGGTAATTCCCCACCGGTGAGAACATAATCACCAATGGAAAGTTCCTGATCTATCCAGCCCCGCCGCACGCGCTCATCAATTTCTTCGTAATGACCGCTGAGCAAAATGATTCGCGGCAAGGTACTGAGTTCTTGAGCTATCTGTTGATTAAATACTTTACCCTGGGGTGTTAGATAGATCACCGGGGCAGAGGAGTCCTTTTTAACCTCTTCTATCGCCCTGACTAAGACATCCGGCTTAAATACCATACCGGCACCACCGCCATAAGGTGTATCATCAACAACCCTATGCTTATCTATGGCATAATCGCGAATATTCCATAAATCTACTGATAGCAACCCATTTTCTTGGGCTTTTCCCAAAATGCTTGTTCCAAAAGGTCCCGAAAACATTTCCGGAAATAAGGTGAGGATATCAAAATGCAAGTTCTCACCTCCATTTTAGTCAAGTAAGCCATCCATAAGTTCAATAATAACAAAACCTTCTTCCGGTTTTATCTCTGAGACAACTTGGGGAATAACNGGTATTAGAATCTCTTTGAGCCTAGTAATTCCATCATAAGGACGAANCACATAAACATCATTTGCCCCCGTTTGCAATACATCAGTAATCACACCAAGTTTTAAACCGGTTGTAGTAATGGCTTCTAAACCGATTATCTGAAAAATATAGAAGCGACCTTCCGGTAACGGCATCAGCTCATCATGACCCACTTTTATCAGCATACCTCTCAACATTTCCGCATGGGAAATGGAATCAACACCATTTAGTTTTAGAATGATCGCCCCTTTGTGGATGCGACATTCTTCTAAAGAAATAATTTTGATAGGTTGCTCGCCCTTCTTTTCAAAGAGCTTAACGGAGTCCATTTGGAAAAATCGTTCAGGAAATTCTGTTTCCGGAATTACTTTTACTTCACCGCGATTTCCTTGCACAGCAACGATTTGACCAATTGTCACAAATTTAGTTTGCCTCATCGATCTCAACGTGGACGCGGACGCCCGATTTGATGGCCGAAGCCTTCACCACGGTACGAATTGCCTTAGCTATCCTACCGCCCTTACCGATAAGTCGTCCCATATCCTCAGGTGCCACATAAAGACTATAGACAGTTTCGTAACCTTTATCAGTGGTTTCAACCCTGATCTCATCCGGGTTTTCTGCCAAAGACTTTCCTATAAATTCAACTAAATCTTTCACACAAACACCCCCATTTTTTATTTACGGGATGCGGCAAATTTCTGCATTACTCCACTCTTTTTTAAAAGAGTTTTCGCGGTATCAGATGGTTGAGCTCCCTTTTGTAGCCATTCTAAAGCTTTTTCTTCATCGATTTCAAGTTCGATCGGTTCAGAAATAGGATTATAATAGCCTAAAGTGTCAATAAAGGCACCATCACGTGCTGCACGAGAATCAGCCACAACTAGCCGAAAAAAAGGTCTTTTTCTTGCACCCATTCTTTTTAGACGAATTTTCACTGCCATATGCTTCACCCCCTAATGTTAATCATGTGCCTTACAGGCATTTTATTGAAATAGGGAAAACATCCCCTTCTTCCCCCGTCCCTTTGAGGAACCGGAAAATTGTTTGAACATCTGTTTAGTTTGGTTAAATTGTTTTAGTAAACGATTTACATCTTGAACTCTAGTGCCGGAGCCTTGGGCTATTCTTTTTCTCCTAGAACTTCTAATAATTTCCGGTTTTCTACGCTCCTCCGGAGTCATGGAATGGATAATCGCCTCGATTTTGTTTAAATGGTTATCATCGACTTCTAAACCTTTTAACTGCTTTATATTGCCCACACCGGGAAGCATGCCCAAAAGTTCATCTAAAGGTCCCATTTTCTTCATCTGGGCCAATTGATCCTGAAAATCTTCTAAGGTGAATTCCGCCTCCTGTAATCTGGCAGCCATTCGTTCGGCCTTTTCCTGATCAACACTTTCAACAGCCTTTTCGATTAAAGTAAGAACATCACCCATACCTAAAATTCTTGAAGCCATACGATCAGGATGAAAAGCCTCTAATCCATCCATCTTTTCGCTGACACCAATAAATTTAATGGGCTTGCCTGTAACAGCTTTAACGGAAAGTGCAGCACCGCCCCGTGCATCGCCATCTAGTTTAGTTAAGACAATGCCACCTAAGTCAAGTTGCTCATTAAAACTTTCAGCCACATTTACAGCGTCTTGACCGGTCATGGCATCAACGACTAGAAGAATCTCTGAAGGCTCCACTTCATTTTTGATGTTNACCAATTCATTCATAAGCCCTTCGTCTACATGTAATCGCCCTGCCGTATCAATCAGTACTATATCATTATTATAGCTCTGAGCATGTCGATGTGCTGCCGCAGCTATTTTAACCGGATCTTCTTCACCTAAAGTAAATACAGGAATATCGAGCTGTTCACCTAAAACTTGCAATTGCTTAATTGCCGCGGGGCGGTAAATGTCGCACGCTACGAACAATGGTCGGTGACCTTGCTTCTTTAACATCTGACCCAATTTTCCGGTGGTAGTTGTCTTACCTGCCCCCTGTAAACCAACCATCATAACAACNCTCGGTGCTTGCGGTGACATGGTAAGCTTTGCTTGACTGCCTCCCATTAACTGCGTAAGCTCTTCATTTACTATGCGGATGACTTGTTGCCCGGGAGTTAAGCTACTAAGCACATCATGGCCGGTGGCTCTTTCCTTCACTAGGGCAATAAAATCACGAACTACTTTATAGTTTACGTCTGCCTCTAATAATGCCAGTCGTATTTCCCTTAAGACCTCATCAACGTCTTTTTCACTCAATCGCCCTTTACCGCGCAGTTTACGCATGGTTTCTTGCAGACGGGATGATAAATTTTGAAAAGCCATAAAAAGTCTCTCCTAACCTGTGGCTTGAACGTATTCAATCTTGTTTTTAAGTTCGCCGGCCAATGTCAAGTATTCCTTATCTCCACTTAATATCTTATCTAAAAGGATTAAGCAATCTTCATATACTTCTTGNCGTTCTTCAAATTTTGAAATAAGACCTAATTTGTCTTCAAACCCCTCTAAAATCGCCTCAGCCCTTTTTAAATTGTCGTAGATAGCTTGGCGAGATACATCTAGTTGCTCACCAATTTCGCCCAGGGATAGATCCTCTTGAAAATACATCAAGTAAACATCCTGTTGGCGTTCGGTCAATAAGGGACCATAAAAATCATACAATAAGCTCATTCGGAGTGTCTTTTCCATCTCCATCTCCTGTTAACCATAATCACTTGACACCTNATAAGTATAAACAGTAGCACGAACCTTGTCAAGTGCTTTATCTTGACAGCAGATTATTCTTCATATTCGCCTTCGCCAAATAAAGTTGTGGCAAAAAGCTTAGGATCAAAATCTTGCAAATCTTCGTACTGCTCGCCTACGCCCACGAGCTTTACGGGGATTTTCAATTCATTGGCCAATGCTAAAACAATCCCACCCTTTGCCGTTCCGTCAAGCTTTGTAAGGACAATGCCCGTTAAAGGCACCGCTTCTTGGAAGAGTTTTCCCTGAGATAAGGTATTTTGTCCGGTCGTTGCATCTACCACCAAAAGAACCTCGTCTAATTCGCGACCAAGTTCCCTTACNCAAACTCTGTGAACCTTAGAAAGTTCACTCATTAAATTTACTTTCGTTTGTAGTCGCCCGGCAGTATCCAAAATTAGGACATCGCTTCCCCTTGCTTTAGCGGCATTTACCGCATCGTAAGCTACAGCGGCGGGGTCGGAACCTTCTTGGTGCGAAATCAATTCCACACCTGTTCGTTCAGCCCAAATTGCTAGCTGTTCGATTGCCCCTGCCCTAAATGTATCACCTGCGCCTAAAATGACCTTTGCATTTTCTTGCTTAAACCTATGGGCTAATTTACCGATTGTTGTTGTCTTGCCAGCCCCGTTTACTCCCACAACCATGATCACATATGGCTTATCTTGTGGGGTTTTCAAGGTATCGGCATTTCCGTCCATAAGCGAAATTATCTCATCAACGAGTATCTCTTTAAGGGCAGTAGATTCGGTGATCTTTTCTGAACGGGCTTTTTCCCTTAATTGATCAACCAAAAACAAAGTGGTTTCCACTCCACAATCCGCCTGTATTAAAACTTCTTCAAGATCCTCAAAGAGCTCTTCATCGACCTTTCTACCGGTCATGATTTCCTCGACTTTTGCAACAAAACCACTTTTAGTCTTTTCTAACCCACTGGCTAATTTTTGTAAAAAACTTTGTTTTTCTTCCTTAGACTCAACCTTAGGTTTATCACTAAACATCTTTTTCCAAAACAAATTTAAAGCCCCCTTAAGTCAAAGATACNGAAATAATTTGCGAATAAGCTTCTTCGCCCATGGTTACTCCATATAAAGTATGTGCAGCCTCCATGGTGCCCGGCCGGTGAGTGATTACCAAAAACTGAGTTTCCTTTGAAAACTCCACCATTAATTCAGCAAAACGATGAAGATTACTATCGTCTAATGCCGCATCAATTTCGTCCAAAACGCAAAAAGGTGTGGGTTTAACCTTACGAATTGCGAAAAGCAACGCGATGGCTGTAAGTGCACGCTCACCTCCTGATAATAATAGGAGATTGCGCAATTTTTTCCCCGGTGGTCTAGCCATAATCTCAATCCCGGTGGTCAGAATTGAATCGGGATCAGTCATTATTAAATCAGCTTGCCCCCCGGAAAATAGTTGGTTAAATAGCTTTTGGAATTCTACTCTTACCTTTTCAAAGGTATCNCTTAGTTTCGTACGACATAGTTTATCCATTTCGGTAATCACATCTTGTAAGCTTTCTCTAGCTTGATCAAGATCTGCAAGTTGGGTTCTTAAAAATACGCATCTTTGTTGCACGCGCTCGTATTCTTGAGTAGCCGCCGGATTAACTAAACCTAAGGCATTAATTTTACGTCTCAGACCATCAATATCTTTCTTCAATGCCGACTCGTTACGCTCCACATCCCGCACGAGAATGCTAGCTAAATTTANACCCTTCTCCGCTAGCGACTCCAGAATATTTGCCCTTTCATTTCCCAACTGCTCATGTTCCATTTCCCATTTATACAAGGCTCGTTCCTTTTGTAATTGCTCCTTTTGGGCTTTCAGCAATTCTTCTTCCAGGGCGGAAATCTCTTTTAGAACGATTTGTCTTTCTTGGCGTTTTTCTTCAAAAGTCATTTGAAGTTTGCCCTGTTCTCGTTTCCTAATCTCATTAGAGGCTGCCGTCTCAGCAATTACTTTTTCAAATTCCTTTACTTCTTCTGACAATCTATCTAATTCTTGCTGTGCTTCTTGGCTAGCCATACTTGCAGCTTTCTTTTGT